>Ga0209386_1000943_pt1 | contig 12892 bp, 15 predicted proteins | sample NGEPertwo_FD_184510 | JGI IMG/M metagenome (GOLD analysis project Ga0209386, IMG submission 184510) | Arctic peat soil microbial communities from the Barrow Environmental Observatory site, Barrow, Alaska, USA - NGEE Permafrost154B-two... | ecosystem: Environmental > Terrestrial > Soil > Wetlands... | reverse complement strand
TACCAAACGAACTATATCTGCCTTGAATTCTTTATCATACCGTTTCCCGTTGTTTGACATAATTTTCGCCCCCCACAGGTTTAGTTTACACTAACTTCCCTGTGTCCGGCGAATCGGGTATACGTCAATATATATCAGAAAAGGAGTATACAGAAATAAATCAACTTAAGGAGCTTTTTAGATTACACGACAAAACTAATCTAAAGTTAGAATTAGAGTATAAGTTAAATATGAGTAGAAGCTCTGAAATAGGCGTAAAAAGCATTAATGAGTTTCTATATTATGTTGAGGATATTTTAGTTGCCTACCTTGGTATTTCAAGTTTTGGAGGTAGTAATGTTGGTGAAATTAACGGCATGACTCACCCCGACTTTCAACGACAGGGGTTATTTAAAAAACTCTTTGAACTTGCAATGGATGAGTGTAGGAGGAGAAGTTTTAATAAACTGTTACTGTTAACAGATGGTAATTCTAAATCAGGGGTTGAATTTATAAAGTCAGCTCACAGTGACTATGATTTTTCAGAGTATAGAATGAAGCGGCATAACAAAACTATTTTAGATAGTCATCATTCTATTCGTTTAAGAAAAGCTGGAAAAATGGACGGTAAAGAAATTGGAAAACAAAATGCTGTGTTTTTTGACCATGCAGAGGAATGTGAATTTTTTCCAGAGGAAGAGGAAGCAATAAATAAAATCACCTACATGGTTGAACTAAAAGAAGAGGTTATTGGAAAAATTACCATAAAATACCGTGGTCATGCAGCTTTTATCAGTGGCTTTGGAATATTGCCCGATTTCAGAGGTAGGGGATATGGAAAAGCAACTTTAGAAGAAGCGTTACGCTTAATCAATAAAAACCACATCTATGAGATTGAACTGGATGTTGAATGTAAAAACAATACGGCACTTAATTTATACAAGGTTTGTGGTTTTGAAGAGAAGTCTGTCATGAATTATTATAAGTTAAATTCTTAACAAGGCACTACGCTGGGTTCGTGGGGGGGAAGGACACTCGCCAATTCTAAAAAATTGTATTGTTAGCCATTAAACGCCTTTGGGGGCGTTTACTTTATGTCCAAAAGAGTGTGCTGTACATTAGTTTCCTAGGGGGTCCGTCACCTTATATTCACAATATTCTAAGGCCAAGTATGTAATATCGAACATCCTAACCTCAGAATTTATATCATCAAGTGTCATTCTTATCTGTTGCTTAGTTTCAATTGAATTTATATCTTCAGTATGGATATTTAAATTGAGTATCCAGTGCGTGCTAGTGGATATATCTAAGCCACTAAACGAAAAACTTAACTTCATTTCTTCTTTGATGTCAATCAAAATATCATCATATTGGTTGATACTATTTGTGACTTGTCCAGTGACTCCATTCTCAATTTGTGGAGCAAAGAAGCATGTATCAGTCGACAATCCTTTGCCAATATTTTTGAAGGTGCAAATTAAACATAAGCTTTCATTGGAACTATCCTGTGAACCGGAACTGGGTTTGGAGTCCACTGATAATATCTTAATAAAAGGTTTATCCCTATATTTTTCAAGTTTAAGTAGTCGATTGTTTGTTTTTGATAATTTATTATTTTGGTAAAATGCTAAAATTACCAAAGTAATAGTGCCTAAAAATCCCAACAGGGAACCCCAAAACGACAATACCTCTTTGGCTGTAAAAGAAGTTTCAAGTATCCAATATTTGTTGGTCACTTGAAACAGTTCGCTAATTATTTTCGGAATAAAAGGACAAGTAATTAGAAAGGTAAAACCAAATAAGTATCTTAAAATAAGCCCTTTACTCGGTTTAATCAAATTCCAAACCCCCATTCCTTATTGGCTCGACTCCTTTGATTGAGCGCGACTGTTCAAGGTTTGGTTAAACCTCAGTAAAAACATATACGTCTATGACTATACGTATAAATAGGTGAAAGTAACTTTAACCATACTTTTGGAGAGGAGGCAGTCTGTAAATCAGTGGCGCGTAACCCGATGGGGAAAGATTCACAGACATGGGGTTTACTAAAAGGGGTTTTACTAAAAGGAGTGGCCAGCTAGTGCTTAAAAAAGATGGAGTTAACCCTAAATTTTATGAAACAAATTGGTTTATGTGGTTAACCCTTATATTGTTTTCCCCGGTTGGGATTGTTTGTATGTGGAAATACAAACGGTTTCCACATACAACTAGAAAGATACTCACGGCTGTTTTTTCTCTATACTTTGTTGGCATGATGATTTACGTGGATAGGCCAAGTTATTCCGAGGAGCAACAGGCACAGAAACAGGCGCAGGAGCAAGCGATTGAGAGACAGAAGGCTATTGACGATCAAGCTGCAGCACAAAAGAAGGATATAGAAGATGCAAAACAGAAGCAATTAGACGGTCAACAAAAATATGCTGCGGACAAGATGGACTCAGATGTGTTATTTTTCTCTCAGGTTAAGGGAAAAGAAATATTTGGAGCAAGATTTATTAGCGCTGAAATATTGGAAGATGGCGGGATTGTCATTCACTTCAAACTGTCTGAAAACCTCTCATTAAAATTAGTGGGTCATGGTGGATTTTTAGATTCATCTAAAATGCTCGCAACTTATAAGGGGAGAACAGATTATACAGACGTTTCCTGTCAAGGTACCTATCCTATGGCAGATAAGTTTGGCAATATAACTGAGGACAATGTATTTATACTTACCCTGGATCAGGCTACTATCCAGAGCACGGTTTTTGAAAATATTGATCCTATAACTGGCCTGCTCACACTCGCCAACGTGCATATCATCAACCCAGAATTAACAGATTAAATAACCTTAATAGGGCTCCAGCGGTTAAGCTGGAGTCTATATTTATAGTTCAAATATCTAAAAATACATACTATAGAAATAATATGCCCCTGCGATTGAACCTGGAATTCCACACGCTAATATGTAAGCAAGTATCGTTGGTTTGATGAGTTCCTTCCAAACACTAACCTTAGGCATTAATATCACCTCAAAGTCAGCTTTCCCAGCATATCGTATTCAAATACCCACTGAATAGAAGAATTATTTTTCACGACAACACCTCTATGTGTAATTAATTTATAAGGGGGTATTATAATAGCAAGGGAAAAATTTAGTGGAAAGAGGTTTTGAAAAATGCCAAACAAATCTTCAGACAAAGGCTCTATGAAAGCTTCAGAAGCTACAAAGATGGAAGCAGCTAAGGAACTAGGCTTAGATGATGAATTACAACAGGGCGGATGGGAAAACTTGAGCCATAAAGAACTAGGTCAAGTTGGAGCCCGAACTAAGAAATTGCTACACGATGGCAAATAGCCATATAAATTTTGAACACAGATAGAGCTTTAAGCGCTATCTGTGTTCAAATATTTCCCCAAGAATTCATTGTTCAGTTGCGACATTGTTTGCAGTGTCCACTATATTTTATGGTATAATAACTAAGTATAAATAACCATATAGAAAGGAATTGAAACGATGCAATTTTGGTTTATATTATCATTATTATTCTCAATATTAGTCGCTGTTTTTGCGGTATTAAATTCGAATGTAGTCCCTATAAAATTATATTGGATTGACTATCAATTATCACAATCTTTAGTTATTCTGATATCTGCTATTCTTGGTGCAATGGTCGCAATATTTTTAGGAATTTTTAGCAAAATTAAATCTACTTTAAAAATTAGGGAATTAAATTTGGCGGTAAAAAATTTAGAAGAAAAAAATATTGAGTTAAAAAAACAAATGATCGACTCTAACAGTAGGATGAGTGACTCAGACATTAAGTTAAACCAATCAGAAGGCCAACTTGCAGAGCAGAAGAACATAGATTTGGAGAAAAACGAATAGCTGTGTTGTAATAAACGGCGACCGCACACTGGTAGCTTCATATGTGAGTTGGGTCGCTTTTCATATCTCCCATGTCGAAAACTTCCCAGACCTAAGTGAGTCAGGGAAGTTTTTTCGCCATTTTATTATTAGTTAAGTTATCCATTATTCACTTCAAGATGTGAGGGTCAAAGCGAATAAATAAGTTATGATAAGATATAATGGTTCCTATATATATTTGTTATATTCACGTTTTCGAGTTATACTTAAGATCAGCTCGTTATAACTATGAATTCATGCAAACCTTCTCTATTGCCTATGGCTTCAGGAAGTTGTGAACTTGCCATGGTGCACGGGTAATATATTTTGTGGAGGTTTTTTTAATTATGTTGAATGACAAGGCTTTGCATTGCAAAGAATGCAAAAAGGATTTCGTATTTACAGTCGCTGAGCAAGAGCTCTTTGCTCAAAAAGGGTTTACGAATGAACCCGGTCGTTGCACTGAGTGTCGTGCAGCTAGAAAAGCAAAAAACGGAGGCCAAGGTGGCAGCGGCTTCGGTGGTGGCGGATTTTCCCGTGGACCACGCGAAATGTTTCCAGCTGTTTGCGCCACTTGCGGAAAAGACACCACGGTTCCTTTCCGACCGTCGGGTGACAAACCAGTTTATTGCCGTGAGTGTTTTGTTCCTAAACCACGTAACGACTATTAGATCGTTCAATTTGAAGACCTTTCCAGGCATAAGCCTGGAAAGGTCTTTTGTTTTTGTGAAATAGCCAAGCGATTCAATATTAAAGAAAATGGATTCGACGCTTAACAGCGGTACATAAACAACACAAAAACAACCAACTTCGTAGACGAAGTTGGTTGTTTTTATGTTAACTAGCTAAAATAAACGATATTTGAGCCTTAAGCCTGGATTTCCATATCATCTGGACTTAGCTCCTTGGCTGGGATTGTAGCGTTTGTTTCTTTCGGCGTTGTATTGGAGGTAGGAGATTTTTGAGTCGGATCTGCGACCTGTTTAGATGCTTCATTTGGCTTTAAAGGCAAAGTAATTCCTCCTTTTCTAATCTTTAGATGTGACTAGGCTATAAATTGAGTATGTATATTAAGCAGTGTAATTATGTAATAGCCTGTATTGCTCATTCAGTTCTTGTATAAGTAAAAGTTATTTCACTTATACTAATCAGAGAATTTACCATTGAGGGGTGAAGGTATTGGATCTAATCTCTATATTCAAAAAAACTAACGACAGAGAAGACCGTCTCGATATCCAGGAGGCTTTCAATATATATAACCTTCTAAGCGCAAGATATTTTAGCATGCAAACGATTCAACTATATAAAAATCTTGTGCATGATGTGGATTGGGAAATAATCCTAGACGGATTTATGAAACATTTTGACAAGCAAATTGCCATTCTAGAGGAATTAGGACTAATATTTCGCATCAAAATGCCCAATAGATCTCCCATGGACGTCAAGGCCTCATCCAGTATTAATGATATTACGGATGATTATATCTATAAAGACATATTTCATGACCTCGTAGCCCAGCTGATGTCTCTGATCTATGCAGTTCATTCAAGCAGTACGAATGATAAAATAAGAAATGTTATTATACAAGATCTCACCACTCATTTGAAGGATTTTGATATCTTATATAAGTTTGGTAAATTAAAAGGCTGGGAAGCGACGTATCCTGTTTACAAGACGACTTTGCACCATCAAGAAGAAGCACTTTCTACGTCGGAAGCGTTTCATATTTGGGATCATATTAATATGAGATATGAACAAATTGAACTCATCGGTTTATTCTCTGGTTTTGCTCATGATACTGAGTTTAAGGTAATCCTTGATCACGGATTAGATATTTTCAACAAGCAGGTGAGCCATCTTGAACAGTTAGCGTTAAAGCTCAATGTACCACTGCCTAACAGACCGACATTGCCTGTCATCGCTCCAATCGATCCTGAAATAATCATGGATATGTTTATGTACCGTAATATTTTAAACTCGGTATTAACCGCCTTAGACACTCATGTCAGAGCAATCATTGAGACGATTAGGAACGACTCCCTGCGTACGCTGTGGATAGACCAGCTGAATTTGGAGTTAAAGTATTATGATACATATCTAAAGTATGGAAAAATGAAAGGTTGGACCAGAGTCGTTCCGATCTATGGGGAGCCAGTGACATAAGTTGCGATGAATGTCGTAACTATTCTTTTCTCAGGTATATTTAGAAGTTTTCTTACTCATACTAACGAAAGTAGTTACCATTGAGGGGTGAAGGTATTGGATTTAATCTCAATATTTAAAAAAGTTAATGACAGAGAAGACCGTCTTGATATCCAAGAAGCATTTAATATATATAACCTTCTAAGAGCAAGATATGTTAGTATTCAAACCGTGCAATTATTTAAAAACTTTACTCATGATGTCGATTGGGAAATAATTCTAGACGGATTTATGAAACATTTTGACAAGCAAATTGCTATTCTAGAGGAATTAGGACAAAAATTTCGTATTATCATGCCTAACAGATCTCCCCTGGACGTCAATTTCTCAACGAGTATTAATGATATTGCGGATGATTATATCTATAAAAAGATATTCCACGACCTCATAGCCCAGCTGATGTCTCTGATCCATGCAGTTCGCTCATCTAGTACGAATGATAAATTAAGAAATGTTATCATAGACGATCTGAAAATTCATTTTAAGGATTTCGATACCCTTTATAGGTTTGGTAAATTGAAAGGCTGGGAAGAGACGTACCCTGTTTACAAGACTGCTTTAACCCATCAAGAAGAACAACTTTCCACTTCTGAAGCATTTCATATCTGGGATCATCTTAATATGAGATATGAACAAATTGAACTCATCGGTCTATTCACTGGCTTTGCTCATGATACTGAGTTTAAGGCAATCCTTGACCACGGATTATATACTTTCAACAAGCAGGTTGCCCACCTTGAACAGTTAGCGTTAAAGCTCAATGTACCACTGCCCAACAGACCGACACTACCCATCGTATCTCCGATCGATCCTGAAACCATCAAGGATAAGTTTATGTACCGTAATATTTTAAGTTGGGAATTAACGTCCTTAGATACTCATGTCAGAGCCATCATTGAGACGATCAGGAATGACTCCCTGCGTAAGTTATGGAACGAGCAACTGAACTCGGAATTAGAGTATTATGATAAATATCTGAAGTATGGGAAAATGAAAGGTTGGACAAGAGTCGTGCCAATCTATGGGGAGCCAGTGACATAAGCAAAATTTTATGATGTTGGATAGTTGACAAAAAAAAAATATGAGCGTATTATAAAAGTAATTAAATAGCTACGAAAAACCGTTGATGTGGAGATAAAAACAGATCGTGCACTTTCAGAGAGCCGGAGTCGCTGTGAACCCGGCAGGACGCAGATCGTTAAATGGACCACGGAGGGCGCGATGAAAGGCATTAGCCGAGTATTTCGCGACGAGAAGGCATACGTCAGTTGCCAGGAATATGTTAGTATTCTAATTAAGCGTGCGGATTTTCCGCAAAGCGAGGTGGCACCGCGGGTAAAGATTTTACGCCCGTCCTTGACTATATAGTTAAGGACGGGCTTTTTGCGTCCAAAGGAGGATAATTATGTACAGACCTAGTCTAAAAGAAGCTAAGGAAATTGCAGCAGATTATAAGATGATTCCAGTCAGCCGTGAGATTTATTCTGATATCAGGACACCGATTGAGGTGCTGAAGATCCTCAAAAATGTTAGCAGTCATTGCTTTTTGCTGGAAAGTCTGGAGAGCGCCGAACAATGGGGACGCTACACATTTTTGGGTTTTGACCCGAAACTGGAACTGACTTGTACAAACGGAGTGCTCAACATGAATTCGGGCATGAAAATTATTGAAACGACCCAACACCCGCGTGAGTTTATCCAGCAAATCCTAGACGAGAACAAAAGCCCCAAGTTTGATTACTTGCCACCTTTCACCGGCGGTCTTGTAGGCTACTTCTCGTATGATTACATCAAGTACACTGAGCCGTCACTGAAACTAGACGCTGAGGACCAGGAAGGCTTCAAGGATGTAGACTTGGGACTCTTTGACAAAGTGATCGCCTTTGACAATCTGAAACAGAAAATTATTCTCATTGCGAATGTAAAAACCGAAGAACTGGATACCGGCTATAACAAGGCCATCATGGAGATTGAAAGCATGGTCAATCTGATTAAACACGGTGTTTATCAAGAGTCACAACCCGCTAAGATCACCTCTGAATTCCGTCCTTTGTTTAAGGAGCAGGAGTATTGCGACATGGTTAACAAGGCGAAGCATTATATTCATGAAGGGGATATATTCCAAGTGGTGCTCTCCAACCGTTTTGAAGCAGACTTTGAAGGAAGCCTGCTCAATGCCTACCGTGTGTTGAGAACCTTAAACCCATCGCCCTACATGTTTTATATCTCCAGTGATGATCTTGAAATTGCCGGTGCTTCCCCTGAAACGCTGGTGAAACTTCAAGATGGCGAGCTTCACACTTTCCCCTTGGCGGGTACAAGACCAAGAGGGAAGACGGAGGAGGAGGATCGCCAGAATGAGAAGGATCTACTCTCCGACCCTAAAGAATTGGCCGAACACAATATGTTAGTGGATTTGGGTCGAAACGACCTGGGCAGGATCAGCAAGTTCGGAACGGTCAAGGTAGAAAAGTATTTGTCCATTGAGCGTTTCTCTCATGTCATGCATATCGGATCCACAGTTCAGGGAGAGATACGGGACGATAAAAATGCCTTAGACGCTGTCGATGCCGTGTTACCTGCAGGAACGCTTTCCGGCGCACCAAAAATCAGAGCCTGTGAGATCATCAACGAACTGGAAAACAACAAGAGGGGCATTTACGGTGGTGCGATCGGGTATATTGATTTTACTGGTAACCTTGATACCTGTATTGCCATCCGTATTGCTTTTAAGAAGAAGGATAAGGTTTATGTTCGTTCCGGTGCTGGTATTGTTGCCGACAGCGTGCCCGAAAACGAGTATCAGGAATGTATCAACAAAGCCCAAGCGGTTATGAACGCCCTGAAACTGTCTGAGGAGGTGATCGACTGATGATTCTCTTAATTGACAATTACGACAGTTTTTCATATAACCTGTATCAACTCATCGGCTCCATTAATCCTGATATTAAGGTCATCCGTAATGATGAGCTGAGTATAGCAGAAATAGAAGCTTTGGCGCCTGAGGCAATTATCCTCTCACCTGGCCCTGGCAGACCGGGCGATGCGGGGGTCTGCGTGGAGAGTTCAAGACATTTCGCAGGGGTTGTGCCCGTGTTTGGGGTTTGTCTTGGGCATCAGTCCATCTGCGAGGCCTTTGGGGCCACGGTATCCTATGCCAAGGCGCTCATGCACGGTAAGCAGTCTACGATAGAAATTGATACCGATTGTCCCCTTTTTGCCGGATTACCCGAAACAATCCAAGGTGCCCGGTACCATTCTCTGGCGGCTCTCGAAGACACCATGCCCACTGAACTTAAGGTGATCGCTCGCACGGACGACGGAGAGATCATGGCAGTGAAACACAAAGATTATGAAGTGTATGGCGTTCAATTTCATCCGGAGTCAATCCTCACACCTCAGGGTAGAATCATTATGGAAAATTTTTTAGGAGGGATTAAGCATGATAGCAGAAGCAATTTACAAGGTCATTAAAGGAGAGGACTTAGATTTTGATACTGCCAAGGCGGTTATGGGGGAAATGATGGACGGAACCGCCACGCATGCCCAAATGGGTGCTTTTCTCGCGGCAATGCGGATGAAAGGTGAGAGTATTGATGAAATCACTGGCAGTGCTTTGGCAATGCGCGAGAAAGCCATACACCTTAATCCTGTGCTTGATGTCATGGATATTGTTGGCACGGGTGGTGACGAGGTAGGAACCTTTAATATCTCCACCACGACGGCCTTTGTCGTGGCGGCTGGCGGAGTTCCTGTCGCAAAGCATGGTAACCGCAGTGTCTCCAGTAAAAGCGGCGCAGCGGATGTCTTGGAAAAACTGGGTATTAATATAGCCATTTCCGCTGAGCATAGCCAAAAAATATTGGATGAAATCAACCTTTGTTTTATGTTTGCTCAAGCCTATCACAGCTCGATGAAACACTGTGCTCCCGTACGAAAGGAAATGGGCATCCGCACAATCTTTAATATCTTGGGACCTCTTGCGAACCCCGCCGGGGCCAATATGCAGTTGATGGGCGTCTATGACGAAAACCTGGTGGAGCCTTTGGCCAAGGTGCTCTCGAATCTGGGGGTCATGCGGGGCATGGTGGTCCATGGCTGCGATGGTTTGGACGAGGCCACTCTCACGACTAAGACGAAGGTCTGCGAAATAGAAAAGGGCGTCTTAAGAAGTTATTATCTCGATCCTGAGGAGTTGGGTCTGAAATATTGTACCTTGGCTGAGCTCGTTGGGGGCGACGCTGAGGTAAACGCCAAGATTACCCGCAGCATCTTAGATGGCTCTGACAAGGGAGCTAAACGAGATATTGTCGTTCTTAATGCAGCCGTGTGTCTGTATCTGGCCGGTAAGGCAGAGACGATCAAGAGTGCCATTCCCCTTGCTAAGGCGCTCATCGATAGCGGCGCGGCAAACAAAAAACTTGAAGAATTCGTTAGACTTTCTAATAAGGCCTTGCAATGATTCTAGAAAAAATAGCCAAGCGAACCGTTGAGCGGGTGGCTGAACTGAAACAATGCAAACCACTAGTCCAAGTCATCTCAGAGGCTCAAGCCTTAGACCCAAATACCGGCTTTCCTTTCGAAAAGGCTCTCAGAGGAGAGGGTTTATCCTTCATTTGCGAGATAAAAAAGGCTTCCCCTTCGCAGGGGATTATTGCCACGGATTTCCCCTATCTGCAGATTGCCAATGACTATGAGGCGGCTGGCGCTGCGGCTATTTCAGTGCTCACGGAGCCCTATTGGTTTCAGGGTAAAGATCAATATCTCACGGAGATCAGCAAAGCGGTTGATCTTCCGCTGCTGCGTAAGGATTTTATCGTGGACACCTATCAAATTTATGAAGCAAAGATCATCGGTGCCTCGGCGGTTCTCCTCATTTGTGCCTTGCTGAATACCGATACCCTGAAAGACTATTTGGAGATCGCCCATAGCTTGGGCTTGTCCGTCCTTGTGGAAGCGCATTCGGAGGAGGAGGTCAGATCAGCTTTGGCCGCGGGGGCCAGAGTGATTGGAGTCAATAACCGCAACCTAAAGACCTTTGAGGTTGACCTGGCCACCAGCATAAAGCTGCGCGGTTTAGTGCCGCTGGATATTCTATTCGTCTCGGAAAGCGGCATTAAAACCCCCGAGGATGTGGCAATGCTGAAAGAGAACCAGACGGATGCTGTTCTGATCGGGGAAAGCTTAATGCGCAGCGATCATAAGAAAGAGCAACTTGCCCTCCTGCGAGGGGAAGCAGTTCAATGAAGATAAAAATTTGTGGACTTTTCCGGGACCTCGACATTGACTACGTGAACGAGGCCATGCCCGATTATATCGGCTTTGTTTTTGCGAAAAGCCGTCGTCAAGTGAGCGTGGAGCGGGCTGCGACCATGCGGCCTAGGCTCAGGTCAGAGATCACGCCGGTGGGGGTCTTTGTTAATGAGTCGTTAGCCAACGTGGCCCAGCTCTTAAATGAGAACATCATCGATTTGGCGCAACTTCATGGCGATGAGAATGAGCATTATATCCAGACCTTAAAATCACTGACCAATAAGCCCATCATCAAGGCCGTACGCGTTTCATCCATGGAGGATATAGAGGTAGCTCAAGACACCTTTGCTGACTTTCTATTGCTCGACAACGGACCTGGCGGAACGGGGGAGAGTTTCAATTGGAGTCTAGTGGGTCAGGTGAAGCGCCCTTTCTTCCTGGCAGGTGGCTTGAAGGCCGATAATATTGAACAGGCCATGGCTATAACAAGTCCTTATGCGGTTGATTTAAGCAGTGGGGTGGAAACGGACGGTATGAAAGACCGGACTAAAATTTTAGAAATAGTTAGGAGAATGCACCATGGCTAAAGGCAGATATGGCGTTCACGGAGGCCAATACATTCCAGAGAGTTTGATGAATGAAATCATTAATATAGAGAAAGCCTATGAGCACTACAAAAAAGACCCTGAGTTTAACGCAGAGCTCAATAAGCTGTTGGTTGAGTATGCGGGCAGACCGTCTCTTCTCTACTATGCAGAGAAAATGACCAAGGATTTGGGGGGCGCTAAAATCTACTTGAAGCGTGAGGACCTCAACCATACTGGCTCACACAAAATCAATAACGTGTTGGGACAGGTTCTGATGGCTAAGAAGATGGGGAAAACACGTGTTATTGCTGAAACGGGCGCCGGTCAACACGGTGTTGCTACGGCTACGGCGGCGGCGCTGCTCGGTCTGGAATGCGAGATATTTATGGGCCAGGAAGATACGGACAGACAGGCCTTAAACGTCTACCGTATGGAACTATTAGGTGCCAAAGTTCACCCCGTCACCAGCGGTACGATGACGCTGAAGGATGCGGTGAACGAAACGATGCGTGAATGGACAGCCCGCGTTCATGACACTCATTATGTTTTGGGTTCTGTCATGGGTCCTCACCCATTTCCGATGATGGTCCGCGATTTTCAGAGTGTGATTAGCTTAGAGGCGAGAGAGCAGATCTTGAAACTTGAAGGCAAACTCCCGGATGTCGTGGTTGCCTGTGTCGGCGGTGGCAGTAATGCGATCGGTATGTTCTATCACTTTATCGGTGATGAATCCGTGAAGTTAATTGGTTGTGAGGCAGCCGGACACGGTCTTAATACCGAAAAACATGCCGCCACGATTTCTAAAGGAAAACCTGGCGTCTTCCATGGCATGAAATCGTATTTCTGTCAGGACGACCATGGGCAAATTGCACCGGTGTATTCAATCTCAGCAGGTCTTGACTATCCGGGGATCGGACCGGAACATGCCAACCTGCACGATATCGGCAGGGCAGAGTATGTGCCTGTAACGGACGACGAGTCCGTC
>Ga0209386_1000941_pt1 | contig 12908 bp, 8 predicted proteins | sample NGEPertwo_FD_184510 | JGI IMG/M metagenome (GOLD analysis project Ga0209386, IMG submission 184510) | Arctic peat soil microbial communities from the Barrow Environmental Observatory site, Barrow, Alaska, USA - NGEE Permafrost154B-two... | ecosystem: Environmental > Terrestrial > Soil > Wetlands... | reverse complement strand
AAAGATTCTTTAAAACGGATTTTTGGATATTCTATGAATATTGAGCGCCAAAAACCTACGAACTCTGAATTCATAGCACTTCTTGCTGATAAATTTAGAGTGATGGGTATGGTAAGTTAAATTCGCTTTTTACATATTGCTGTCCATGATACAACATAACCCTGGATAAAACTCCATTCTACGCATATTGGGCTCTCATCAGAAATTTCTGGTGGGGGCCTAATGGTGATAATAATCCCTATTAGTGCTAATTAATTCATTCCGTCAAAAAAAGAAAAAGCAGGTGTATTCCAATGTTAGAAACTGAAAAACCTAGAATCGAGTGTATTGAACGTTCAGAGGACGACTCCTATGCAAAATTCGTCGTTGAGCCTCTTGAAAGGGGATATGGTATTACTTTAGGGAATTCCCTTAGACGTATTTTGTTAGCTTCTATTCCAGGATCAGCGGTAACCTCAATCAGAATCGAAGGGGTACTCCATGATGTTTCAACGATTCCGGGTGTTAGGGAAGACGTTACTGACATCAGTCTGAATCTGAAATCCCTTGTTCTGCAAGGACATACGGACGAACCTCGGATTATTCGCGTAGAATCTCAAGGCAAAGGGGTTGTTACAGCAGGAGATATCGTGACTGACCCAGACATTGAAATTCTGAATCCCGAATTAAAGATTGCCACACTAGATAATGATGGTCGGTTGTTCATAGAAATGATAGTAAAAAGAGGACGCGGCTATGTTTCTGCGGACAAAAATAAGGCGTCAGATGATGCCGTGGGAGCCATTTCCGTTGACTCCATCTTTTCCCCAATTTATAAGGTCAACTACGAAGTAGGGGAAACACGAGTGGGACAAATCACCGACTACGACAAATTGACTCTAGAAGTATGGTCTAATGGCAGTATCTCTCCTGAGAAAGCGACCAGCGACGCAGCTAGAATCATAGATGATCAACTGCGCCTTTTCGTCGGACTCACTGGTGAACTTGATAATGTTGAGGTTATGGTAGAAAGAGAGGAGCAACCAGTGACCAAAATCCTCGACATGAGGATTGAGGATCTTAAACTATCTGTTCGCTCCTATAACGGCCTGAAACGGGCAGGGGTAAATACAGTTGAAGAGTTATCCCAAAAGACCAAAGAAGACATGATTAAAATGCGTAACCTTGGGAACAAATCGTTAGAAGAGGTCGAATTCAAACTTAAAGAATTGGGGTTGTCATTCCGACCAGAAGAGGAATAATTCGGTGAAATATTCACGGCGGTAAAACTATCTAGGCGACCTTAAAGTAACGTTAGTTATCGGACCCCATATGCGAGAGATTTATATCAAGAGCTTTTGGCCAAGCAACCGTAAGAACACTAAAACACATACGGGGCTACGAATAGAAATCTCCTTAAAGAAGTTTATGGAGCACTAGGTGAATAATCCAGAGTAAATTGAGCCATTACCGGAACGCGAGAGGGTCCGGATTTTTTGAGCCACCCGTCCGGATGGAGAGCCACTTTGATATATCTCCCCAAAGTAGGATAATCGGTAGTTGGCATCACGGGCAATACAACGCATAATAAGAAGATTGCGTAACAATTTTTGCTTGGTTTTTCTACTCTAAAAGTACGAATTTAGTATTTTCCTTTACATAAGGTATTTCCTGCTCAATTATTAATGTGTGCTCAGCAATAACAAATACGTAACTTTTACCTCCTCCAGAAGAGGTTAAAACCAGCTTATTATTATCTACTGTATAAGTACCTTCGATAGACATACCAATTCCCAATTCAAATTTGAATTCATTATTATCTTTCAAGGTAAGAATTGGCAAAAATGAGGAAGTCAAACTATATGGCTTTCCAAAATATTTTCCTATCGCAATAGTTTTTGAGCTAATATTTTCATCGCCTTTATTTATTGGTCTATCATTAACACACCCTACCAATAAAAGAAATAATGCTAAGACTCCAAAAATTAATAATAATATTTGTTTTTTCATTTTACCTTCACCTCTATCACTGAATAGAAATTATATTTATTTCGTAATTTCCTACAACTGCGTAACAGCATATGGATAATTGGAAGCTGGGATTTACATTTATTCTTGATATCCACGCTTACTAAAAAAGAAGCGCAGGATACTTTTAATACGAACTAACCTTTGTTTAGGCTATTGTAAGAATTCACCATACCATATATAAGCAAAAAACAATAACGCATATATCAAACTATATTATTTAATATTTGTGTTATTGTTTGAATGTGGATACCTATTATTATTTTAACTAGACCTTAAATAGTCTATTTACCTATAGCGGCAGCAGCAGCCGTGTCAGCCTTTTGTTTAGCCGATATCTCTTGGCCGCCTTTAGAGGCGGGGTTAAAGATTCGGAATTTACCCACAACGGTCTCTCCGTCAGCTGCATATAATGGAATATCGGAATACGTAGGGCCATTTTTCATTCTTTCCATATACGCTACAGCTTCTTCAGGGTTATTTGGTTGGTCTTTGTTCAAGTCTTTTAATTTCATATACCCGACAGTACCATCTATTCCCGCAGCCAAAATTAAATCTGGTCCCTGCGCAGCAACGGTAACTTCACTATTTGAGCCATATGTCTCTCCATTTTGGTTTACTGGGAATACAGGATTTGTAGCTATTGCGGATATAGAATCAATGTTACGGGTTAATTTGTTGTTTTCAGCTTCGGTATTAGGTATCTTTGCAAGGGCAATTGAATTAGAATTTACAAAGGTACCCGTTTCAGGGGTAGCATTTGATATTGAGTTAGTAAAACCTACTAAGCCTAAGCTAATGAATATAACGACAGCAGTCAAAGTCCATTTCGAAGTGGGTTTATGAAAAATCTTAATCATTCTAATTCTCCTTCTAATTTGCTGATTGTTTTTGTTGCCAAAGAACCCAGTTGTTCCTGGAAGCCATGGCAATTGAGCAGGGGTTAATAAACTGATGATGGATAAACCGTAGCTTTGATACTCTTCTGGCTTTAAAGAACTTAAGGTATCGGCATCACAAGCTAGCTCGCAGTCTTCACGCATTCTCGCAAAAGAGTACCAAATTAGTGGATTAAACCAATGGACTATCTGTGCGGCAACGGCCAGCCAATTAATAAGTATATCTTTCCTTTTATAATGGGATAGTTCATGCATGAGAATATGTCTAATGTTTTCTTCGTTAAGCCGATTGACCAAGGGTTTAGGAAGAAGAAGTTTGGGACTCACTATTCCGTAAAGACAAGGTGTATATATTCCATTCATGATTATAATCGGTAGTTTTTTTCTAATACCCAGTTTCCTGGTACATTCTTGCATGAGTTTGGATATTCCTGCGTCTGTTATAAAAGGTTCTTGTCTTACTTCAAAATAGAATCTGAGATTTGTAGCAATGGTCAGAATGGCTAAAATTAAAACCCCGGCTAACCATAGAATTGCTAATATCCAGCCATAAGAATAATTCTTAGCAATGGGTCCTTCCGCATTGGTATTGCTTCGGTTGTTAATATTTGATTGATTATTTGTTAACTGGATTTCTTTTCCGAATATATTGCCGATTTGAGCATTGATATTTGGTATCCTAATTTGATTAACAAACGGACTTATTACCGAATTGTTGGGTAATAAACTGTAAATGCTCCAAGGACTTCGAATATCGTAAGGTATTAGTAATCGAATGATAAGCAGCATCCAGATTGCATATTGCCATTTTGCATCTAGCTTATTTCCCAGTGCATATTTAACCAGCAAAATTAGGACCGCTAGAATACTAGCCATCATTGATGATTTAATAACCCAGTTGAAGACTAACTCTAATTCCATAAAATCACCCCTGCCCGGATTATTTATCTTCTAAGAGTTTCTTAAGCTCCACTATTTCTTCTGCCGATAGCTCTTTGTTTTCGATAAAGTTTTTAACGAGTAAATTAAGAGAACCGTTATAAACACGACCTAAGAATGACTTGGCTTCTTCTTTGGCACATTCGTTTTCATGAACTAAAGGATAGTATAAATATCCACGGCTTCCAACTGTATAAGATAAGGCATTTTTGATAACCAATCGGCTGAGCAACGTTTTAATCGTCTTTGGTTTCCAGTCAGTTGTCTCCTTCAGTTCATTAATGACATCGCTGGAACCGAGAGGAGACTCATTCCATAGTACTTTCATTACCACCCATTCAGCATCGGATATTTGTGGAATGTTTTGCATTTTCTTCACCTGCCTACGCTTGTAATCTTGACAATAATAGCCTACATCTGTAGGCTATTATTGTCAAGCATTTTATTGAAAAGTATCCAATATTTAATTAAAGCTATCTCTGTACCTCTATCTATCAAAGAAATATCGTACCCTTTTAACATGTTCACCTATTATATATTAGTGAATACTTTGATGTCGAAATCCAACTTCGTTCTATAGAAAAACCCAGTTTTATGGATAATGGGAAGCTGGGTACCTTCGCTTTATACGAATATTACGCCGTTGTAAAGAAAGGCAATTTAAGTCAAGGGACAGCTCCCCTGACTTAAATTGCTCTTTTTTCAGTATAGGACTATAGCTTAGGATGAATTACCTAGCCCTATCTGCTAACGGGTGAGATTCCGGACACTGGAATCTCAAATTTCTTACCGTTTTCGTCTTGATAAATTATGTTTCTAACGTTCTTTTCTCCCACATTTATCGAGATTTCCGGATAAATATTCAGTACCCCGGGCTGATAAAGCTGACCTGTTTCCTTTGCCCTTTCCTTCTTTCGTTCCATAAGGCCTGCATAACTTTGTTCTAGGGAATCGGCACCATCATAGGGATAGAACTTACCACTGGTGCCTGTGAAACCCAGTATTTTTCCTTTTGGCGAAAAGATTGTGTCCACTCCGCTGTTACTGGTTAGGGTAAAAGCCAAAGCAGCAATTACAAACTTATTTTCAATAGAATGACCGAATCTCAATTGTGTAATGGCCAAAGACCAATCCTTATCTGGTATTTTGTAAGGTTCCATAGTCCCATTGATTGTTGGTGGACTTATTTTTAGTTCGGGCGTTAGATCAACCGGAATTTCAAATTCATTTCCTTGTTCATCACGGTACGTGACTTTTGAAAAACGAGTTTCAGCGCTATCTACCGCTATAGAAGATACAAGTCCGAGTATCCCAGGCTTAATTTCAGTCTGTTTTTGCATAATCCTCATCTCTTGGGCTTGGATATATTGTAGCTCTAAGCTCCCGAACGACAATGGGTAAGTTTTTCCTCCAGCACCGGTGATGCCAACGACACTTCCCTTCGGCATGAACATCTGGTCGTCGCCGGCATTGTTTTGAATAGAATATCTGATGAATCCAGACTTTAATGTAGGGTCGTCAGGAGGACCCTGCCCAAATTCAATGCGTTCTATATTCACACTCCAGCCATCGTCCCGGGTCAGCTTATTGGGTTCAAGCTTAACCTTTTTAGGGTCATACTTTGGGGAAACATATTTTTCGTACCAGGGAAGAATATCGGTTTCCAATACTTCACCCTGTTGATTCACAAATAGAAGCCTTTCCCCCCCCGAAATTGAACTCCCACAGGAACTCCTGAGGATCAAATCTAGGAAACCCCCTGGGGTCACTCCCCTTCTGTACCAGCCTTGGTACCGGAACCTCGGAAATTCCTTCGGTCCGTTTCATAATCTCGACGGCATCACTGCCATCTACGTCCAAGAATTTGTCCCTGGCAGTGAACTCCATCTTATCGCCATTATAGGTCGGACCGTAGAGCTTCACTGCTTTTTTCTCTTCGTTACCCGGTGTATTTGTCACACTGAATGCGATCGGGTCCACAAACTTTGAGTCCTTAAACATGGGTATTAGATAATAATCGGTGAACGGGGCGTCATAGGATTTAACTACGATCGGGTTTCCCGGAACAAGCTCGGTAGCTTGTTTTTGTATTGTAGGGAGTTTATCATAAAAAGACGCTCTATCGTAACTACCTAGGAATGCTCCCAAGGCGATACTCGGTAGATCTTCAGATGTTGAAAAAGAATAAGCAGCAGGAGCAGTTTCTCTATTGTTCTTTGCGTATTCCACTAATTCGAGTTGTAACTTTGCAGGTTGAATAGAGTTTACTGTGATAATTTCTTGCTGCTTTTCTGTTGTATTGACAGGATTTTGGTTAGGTGTATTAGGAACTATAGCTTCTGCATTGGTCAAAGCTGTGAAGGAAATGGCGATTACCACAACTAATCCAAGCAAGGTCCATTTTACCGAAGCTTTTCCCAGCATTTTAAGCATGGTCAACCTCCTTTTGAGCTGTGATTTCGACCCAGAGAGACTGGTTAAACCGGTAACGTGTCTGGCCTTTGTACAGCTTTCCAAGAGACTGATGAGCGTGTACCCATAATCATTCGATTTATCGTTCCCTATGTAGGCTAAAGCATAGGCGTCACAGGCGACTTCCTGATCTTCCCGCATTTTATAAGCCATATACCAGATTACAGGATTGAACCAGTGTAAAATCACCAAAGCATTGATTAGCCAGTTAACTAACACATCTTTGCTCTTCAAATGGCACAATTCATGGGCAAATACATAGGTCATTTGATTCAAGCTTAATTTTTCTTGAACCTTCTCCGGCATCAGTAGCTTTGGCCGGAATATGCCGTAAAGTGAGGGCGTTGTGACGTTTGACGTTTGTACTAGCGGAATGTGCGTTCTTACCTTAAGTCTGGCTTTCATCTCTTCTAGAGCGGAAATAAGCCCTTTATCTGTTATCAATTTGGCATCAAGCTTTTTGGAGAAGGCCCTGTTACGGAATACTGTTAATCTCGCTAGCAAGCAAGCGACTATAAGCCATATGTAACGGCTAATATCGGGACCTCATACGATTATTACTTGATAATTTGGGAAGCATCACGCTACTTGTTAAACAGGGAGTGGCCCTATGAGAACAAGAATAGCAGCCTTTGCTCAACACTTTGGGTTGAAGCATATAGAAAGGTTGGGATTGATTTATGTCCGGATGTTAAGTTTCCTGTGCCGGGAGATCTTTCCAAGTCAAGATTTTTACGTAAAGTCACAAATCAATAATGTATCAATCAGTAACATCTTAAATAAATGGAACATAAAACGGATTGCTGTTCAGCTCATGGTTACTACTAACACAATAATAATTGAGGACGGCTTAAACCGTCCTCAAAAATTTATGCACCTTCAGTTTTTATCCTCGTAATTAACTCATTTACCCTCTTTACCTGTAGAGCAAATGCCTCTAGTTTTACGTCTATTAGTTGCGGGAATGCACTTCCGTCTGTTTCAATACTCAAAAATGGCAGACTCGGATAAACTTCCAATACTTTTTTTACCATTTCGTTCTTGGAGATTTTCTGTTTATGCCGACTTAATTGTTGATTTAGTACTGCCTCGGAAATTCTTGAAGGCATACAGCCAAAAGGACCGATTGAAATAATTCCATCGACATGATCGATTATTTCAGTAATAGCAGTACCAATAGTAAGTATAGCTTCTCCTGAAAGATATGGGGATATTAATTCTTTAGCACTATCAATAACTTTATCAATGTCAATTACATGGTATTCAAACAGATTAGACTTTGACAAAATCCTTTTGATTACCTTTTCAATTTTCATCCTAGCAATATTTTCCATGAACAGATTTATTTTATCTTTTAAATTTGCATCCTCTGAAAGGTCATTTTTTACAAGATAATCACAATAATATACCCATTCTGCTACAGAAGCAATTTTTGTTATTATACCTTTACGTGCAAGTTTCTGAACCAGATGTTGTTTTGAAAAGTCATCACGTCTCACATAAATTTCTCCAACAACAGTTACTTTTTGAGTATCAAACAGAGATTTTTTTAAAGGAATTTGTGAAAGTTTACTGGCAACATCCTCTAAGGTGTTTTTAAGCCCGGCCCAATTATCTTTTTCAATACTTTTTTCTATTTGCTGAACACAGTGGTCGAATATCTCTAATGCTTTTTCCTTATCGATTGCAAGAACTAAAATTGCGCTATAAATATCTTGCATAACATCAGATATAACAACCGAGTTCCAAGCACTAAGCTTATATTTTACTCCTAGACCTCCGTAACTATTACCTGATGAAAGAGTTAACAGTGCGACATTTTTTATACCCATTTTTTTCATTAGATTTTCTGTATATACATGATACTGGCCAAATCTGCATGGATCAGGCGCTTCAGGCATAAAGTATACTACTGTTTTATTCTCATTTTTGTGATTGTTTATATAATTTAACAAACTTCCCACTGTAAGAATAAGAGGAAGACATTCTTTACAAGTTGAATTAGCTCTTCCTAATTGAAGTTCAAGTTCTGTAGGAGCCAAAAGAGCTTCTGCATCTATGCCTATTCTTCTAAAAGATGCTGCAAGGTACTTTGAACCTATATGTCCCATTGAAGGAATTACAACCTTTACATTTGGATCAGAAAGTGCAATGTATTCTCCGGACGATACCTTAACCATCTTTTTCTTATAATCATATTCAGCAATTTCTACAGCTTTGCTATTTTTATTATCATAAGACCTGTAATTTATTATTACATCTATAAATGCATCAATACGTGTATCTATACCTGCATCAGCAGTATGACTGTCAAGTTCAAGGGTTAGAGACGGTTTTTCTCCCATTATATTCCTGAAATAAGTGATAATAAATGAATCTGGTCCACAACTAAAATTAGTTACAAAAGTTCCAAAAAGCTGAGGATGACGGCTAACCAACTTTGCTGATTTTAAGATCATTTGTCCCATTGACCAATACATTTTATTTTGAGGTTCTTCTTCTTCTAATGGCAAGAAATCATAAGGAATTATCTTATAACCTCTTGAAGCAACTTTTTCGGGTATACCCATATTCCCGTCTTTAACCAAAGCATTATAGGGTCTGCCAAATAATACAACAGCTTTTTCCCCTGTTTTTTCTATATCAGCCAAGAATTTTCTACCAATTTCTTTACCTTTTCTTACAAATGATTTTTGTATATCTACAGCATAATTATAAGCAGATAATATTTGATTTTTATCAATACCCAGTGCTTGGCCTATTTCTATAAATTTTTCACTAATACTCTCATATCCTTTTGCAAAATCCAGAACAGGTGAAATAATTTTTTTATCTCCATTCCCAAAGGTTGTTTTAAGGTAATAGCTTTCTCCTTGAACAAGGGGACAGGTCAAACTTATCGGTATATTATTTTCAACATACATACCTTTGACATGAGGAAGAAATATATAATCTACGTCCATTTTAAGTATCTCTTTAAAATATTCATGGGCTAAGTTTACAGGATAACAAAAAGTGGAATCCTTCTTGATGACAGTTTTTTCTTTTACGTCCAGTTTCTCTGGAATGACTACTTCAAATCCAAGTTTGTTAAAAAAATTATAATATAGCGAGAAAAGTGTATTTACCAATAATGACTTATTAATGGCTATTTTCTTTGCCCCGGTATTATTGGGATTTAAATTATAGCTAAACTCCTCAAAAACCATTTCTTCACGTAACTTAACCAAATTATTGTTTATGGAATCCGTTTGGTTAACATTAATTATACTGTATTTGCCGCAAATACCACCAAATGGGTATTTGTTGCCTTCAATATCAATAATTGAAATATTACATTTTCTGTCACATTCAATATTACCACCCTTACATACGAAGGACTTATCATATTTAACATCTCGGTTTATAAGCTGAACCAAATCAAATTTGGATTCCTTTGTTATACCATTTTGAATCTTATCTTTTACCATAAGAGCAACCCCAAAGCACCCCATCAACCCTGGTTCAGGAGGCACAACTATATTACGATTCAAAAGAGATGCCATTGCAACCGGAATGGCTTGGTTGTAGCATACGCCACCTTGCATAAAAATCTTTTTACCGACAAAGCGATCTCCTTTTACCCGATTTAAATAATTTTTACAAATCGAATAAACCAGTCCTGCAACAACATCATTTATTTGTATATTTTCTTGCAAAGCCGTTTTAATATCACTGCCTATAAAAGCAGCGCATTGATCATTAAAGTCTGGAGGCTGAGTTCCTTCCATTGCAATAGTTTGAATACTATTAACATTGGTGTTAAGAAATTCTACCGCGCTTTCTTCCAAAAAAGAACCTGTTCCGGCAGAGCATGCCTCATTCATTGCATAATCGCAGGGAACGCCGTTAATTATGTGAGTATATTTTGCATCTTGTCCACCAATTTCAAATATTGTGTCAACTTCAGGGTCAAAATACACAGCTGCCATGGCATGAGCACTTATTTCGTTATAGACGCTATTAGTAAGTGCGTGAAACCCCGCAATTTGTCTTCCAGAACCAGTCACACTAAGCCCAACAATTTTTATACTACAGTTAATATCATTTTTAAGTGAGACATAACAATTTTTTGCGGCTTTGATAGGGTCTCCCAATGTTTTTACATATACAGATGCCAATATGGCATTGTCTTTTATTCGAACTATGACTGCTTTTGTAGTGGTTGAACCAACATCAAGGCCTAATATGCATTTATCACCATTTTGCATATTTGCAATTTTTATATCCTTAAATTCAACTTTCGATTGAGATAACTTTAATGCCGTTAAAATTGTAAAAGACTTTTTTTCTTCCAAAAATATTGATTCTAAATCTTCAACTTGAATAGTCTCGTTTTCAAGCCCCCATAATGCACAGCCCAGTGCTTCAAAATATGCTGCCTCGTTAGGAATAACCAACTGAGGAATGCGCTTATTCAAGCAATTTACCATTACTTTATTCTTACTGCATCCACCGATTAACCAAATTTTCTTTGAGGCATTTTCTCCTAAATGTTCAAGAATCCGCTCTGCCATCATCTCACAAAGACCAACTATTATACTGGATTTATCTTGTCCTTTGTTAAGAGCATGGGTACAATCACTTTTGCAAAAAACGGAACAACGTCCTGATACAACATAAGGTTTATCTGTATCTTGAATCTCGATAGCTTCATCTAACCTGAGACCCATTCTTTTAATCTGCTGCAGAAAAAATTCTCCCGTGCCAGATGCACATTTATTACCTGTAAATACATTAATAATTTTATCACTTGAATCTACCTCATATGTAGTAAATGTCTCTCCGCCTGCACAAGATATGTAATTTGTTTCACCATAAGTCTCTTTTAAAAATGAATAAGTATATTCAATAGCTTCAGGCTCCGAGATTGATGATAAATTAATAAGATTCTTAAATTTTCTACCTGTTAAAGCGATATTTTTTATGGATTTTAAATCCTCATTTGATATAAGATTTTGAAAGGTTTTTTTAATATTTCCATCATGAAGTTTAGATATGATATTTAATATTTCCAAATTATTATTCTTTTTCTCAATATCTACTCTGGTAATTGTTGATGCTCCTACGCATATTCCTATTGAACGCATTTGGATACTCCGCCTCCGCCTCCTAAATTATTGTTAATTTTCATATTAGCAAGTGTTGAAAATACCCTGCTAACTGTATGTATTAGACCGCAATCTAAATAATCAAATTATGACAGTGCAAGCTGGGGGCAAGTTCTTGTCGGGGTACTTATACTTGTTATTGGCCCATTGTTGCCACTCGGACATGAGTTGCTTGACGAAGTGTTTCGGGTGGTTGTGGTTGCCAGCTGAGTGATACTGCAGCAAACATAACAAGGATTGAACAAGACAGAGCTGCTGTTTTCCTGGCTGAATTGTAGGCTGCAGCAGAGCAAATACAACAGGGTACCTCTATCGTCCCCACTCCGACGCACCTCCTGCGTCGGTCTCCGGCAGTGGACCGACGCAGGAGGGAACCTTGCCGGACGGTCCCCTCCGTCAGGCAACGCATACATGTTTACCTGGGCCAAGACATTCATGAAGGGCGGGTTCCCTCCCCCGTTCCACCGTGCTGGCCAGCCGGTCCTGCTTCGGCAAGTATGCCGCGCTCAGGCATTCTTGCCGTGACCCAGATCCGAGGGGTTAAGCCTGGCGTAATCGCACTAAAAAGCGACTGCAGGGACTCCGCACGGCCCGCAGGCCGAGCCCACTGGCAGGCCGCATTTTCCCGTCCGTCCGTGCGGGCTGGTCCGTCCAGTGACCCAAAGTAGTGCCAAAATGCAGTATACGAGTACAGCGACCTGCAACATACTTCTATGTCATGTAGAATTATTAGATGCTCAGTTCTCTGCTACCCCACGTGCGCCGCAGTATTAATAATCTGAAGATCGAACCTATAAATGGTTGGCAGCCTAGCCCCTAAAATCCCTGCATTGATGCAGCAGTAGTAATCAGCCCTGAATTGGGCAACTAAAGTAGGTTATCTACTGGTACCACGTGCGTACGACCGACTCAGGAGGCCGTGCTTGCTGAGTGGGCTAACTAGCTCGGCAGGCGCACCGACGCAGGAGGTAGTGCCAGTCGAGCGGAGATCCTGGACCCGAAACGCATACCCAAGAGGACTGTGCTGCTGCTTATAATTCAGCCAGGAGTATTAGCAGCTCTGTCCTTTTCAATCGCTGTTTTTTTTGCTACAGTATTAACTGGCCCGCAAAAGAGCAAATAAAACAGGGCTCCCTTACCGACTAACGACGAAACCTTACACGTCAGCGTATGACCGACGCAGGAGGAAATTCGCGGCCCTCGGCCCCAGTCGAACATGACCAGCGTGAGCGGGAATTCTCGACTGGACGGCCCGCAGGCCGAGCCCACTAGCGCAGGCCGCACTTTTTCGTCCGTATGGCCTGTGCTAGTAACGCATACCCGAACGGACTGTGCTGCAGCTTTTATTCGTGGCTCTTTTCGTATATATTGTGGGTAAATTGAGTAATGAAAAAACCACCTAATGGTGGTTTTAGGTAAATGCTCTGTTCGTATATATTGT
>Ga0209386_1000939_pt1 | contig 12928 bp, 10 predicted proteins | sample NGEPertwo_FD_184510 | JGI IMG/M metagenome (GOLD analysis project Ga0209386, IMG submission 184510) | Arctic peat soil microbial communities from the Barrow Environmental Observatory site, Barrow, Alaska, USA - NGEE Permafrost154B-two... | ecosystem: Environmental > Terrestrial > Soil > Wetlands... | reverse complement strand
TAATACTATTAATTCTATTTTCTTTAGCGAAATCTGGCTCAAACTGCTTAATTTGCCATTACGAAGCAGTCCTATTATAATAGAAATAATTATAATATAGAGATATAACATTTATTCTTCTCTTTCTCTACCAAGAATCGAAATAAGAGCTTTAACTATTTCAGGGTCAAACTGTTTTCCGGCCTGGTCCTTTAGTTCATTTAATATTTCATCTTTACTTAACTTTTTTCTGTAAGGACGGTCAGAACCCATGGCATCATAGGCGTCGGCTACGGCAATTATTCTGGCAGACAGAGGTATATCTTTTTCTTTTAGTCCATCCGGATAACCAGTACCATTATATTTTTCATGATGGTGATAGATAGCTTCGTATGAATTCTTTAAAAAATCCACCGGTTCTATAATCTTAGCTCCCATAATTGGATGTTCTTTTATTTTATCGAACTCTTCATTGGTTAAACTGCTATTCTTTCCTAAGATGTTATCCGCTATACCAATCTTCCCTATATCATGCAGTAAAGCAGCATATTCTATATTCTCAATGTCCCGATCAGATAAATTCAATTCTTGAGCTAAAGCTAAAGACATTTCGGAAACTCTTTCTGAATGACCTTTAGTATAGGGGTCCTTGGCATCAATGGCCGCCGCCAAAGCTCGAATAGTATCTAAATATACTTTCCGCATTTTGGTATATAATTCAAAAGAACGGCGAGCTAAAATCAAGGGGAAGAAAAATAGAATGATTCCCCAAATCCCTACACTTACATAAACCATTGCCATTATAAATCCTATTGGAGCTAAGGCTATATAGGTGGCAACTGTCCCTTTAATCCGTTTTTTCCAAACAGATAATATGGGCACCTCTTCAGAAAGAGAAACTACTATCATAAATAAATTGGAATTAATCAAAAAATAAATAATAGCACAAATTACTGCCGGAATTATATAATTACTTATATTAACAAGGCCAACTACTCCTCCTAATCCTTGGTATACCATACCTGCTATCCCAGCTGATAATGCATACTGAGAAGCATTAAAAAGAATTTTATACCAAACAGTTTTTCTAGTTATCGTATCTGCTATTATTTCTCCTAAAAAAGTAATAAGTAATGCCCATGCTGGTCCATAGACTAAAATCACTACAAAATCTATAGGAAAACCAATGGTAACTCTTCCTTCAATAGGTAAATCAACTGGCACAAATTCTGCAATGGTGGATAAAACAATAAAAAAAGTTAATACCAACCACATATCAGAAGTCAAGGACAAAGAAGGTGCTAAATATATAAAAAGAGCAAGAGCTAATCCTGTTACTATTCCGATATAAATTTTTAATTTTAAAGGCAAATTGTATTACCCCCTTTAAGCATAAATAAATTAGGTCGGTGAACCTTTTTTATTTAACTTATACTACCATTTATATTTAGCGCCACCAGCTAATAGTAAAGCCATGACACTAATTAATAAGCTTAGTAATTTTGCCTTATTAATCTTCATTTTTAGCACCTCCACGGTTTTTATTTGTTTTTCCAACATTTAAAACCGCTTCGCTTCGCTCAAGAAACTACTACATCTTTTATTATATTATCAGTTCTAAATAAAGGCCTCACCGACCTAAAGCTTTATTTAATTTTCTGTTATTAAAGTTCTACGGTTGGTAGCTTTAAGGATCGCTTTTACTACTGCTTTATTAAGATCATCTTTAATTACCGTAGAACCTACTAAATTTTCCTTTCCTTTTGAATCGATTAGATTAATAGAAACTACTATTATTTCTTTACTATCCAACTCAATCTTTTTTATTTCATCTACCTGAAAGAAAATTGAACCCTCTAAATAAGAACTTATCCCCTCTAAGGCAGCCTTAGCCACTAAATATTCCTGATTTCCGTTCCAATTTTTTCCAGATACTTTACCTTCATATATTTTTCCGTTACTTTCTAATTTTACACAAACTTCAAACTGATTACCGATAGCTCCCACTTTAATATCAGAGAATTTAAGTCTTAAAGAAGATTCTGATTCTTCTTCCTTTATTTGCTCCTCTTTTATTTCTTTATCCTTTACTTGTGCTATACTAATTTTCCTATAATCTACTTGAATATTATATTTAGCTAATAAAAACGATTCAATATCCCGGGTAATTCCTTTGGGGTTGGAAGAATCTTTAGTAATTATATGAATTTCTTTTATATCCCCATCTTCTGATAATACTATTTTTGCAAATAGAATATCGCTTAGATCTTTTAACGATTTTTCTATGTCCCCTACCTCGTAATTAAAACGCCGGGGAATTATAAAATTACGAAATGTATTTAATTTATTTTTCTCCATAGATTCCTCCTTAAAATTCCGGCTCAATCAATCCGAAATTCCCGTCTCTTCTTTTATACAAAACATTAACTTTATTGGTATTATCATTTGCGAAAACGAAAAAATTGTGTCCCAATAAATCCATTTGCATTGCCGCTTCTTCTACTGACATCGGTTTAATAGCAAATCTTTTAGTCTTTACAATTTTGGCAATCTTATCCGGCTCGCTATTTTCAACATCAATCTCTTTGTTAGCTAATACTATTTTTTCTGTGCCGGGGTGTGGTTTCTGAAAATATTTTTCTTTATATTTCTTTATCTGTCTTTCTAGTTTATCTGCCACTTTATCTATGGAAGTATACATATCATCTGTTTCTTCTTCTGCTCTAATCAAAGCCCTATTGGTTTGTAAAGTTGCTTCGACAATCTGTCTGCTCTTCTCCACACTCAAAGTTACTATTACTTCTAAGATATGATCAAAATGTCTCTCGATTTTGCTCAATTTTTTCTCAATATAATTACGCATCGCATCAGTTACTTCAATATGTTTCCCTTTGAAAATAATTTTCATACCCTTTCCCTCCTTAGTAATAGTTTATTTTACCTAACATATATATTCTCCATCTAAACAGAAAACCCTTTTTTATTTTAAATTTTTTTAAAATATTTTTAATTTAATTGTATAGAATGTTTTGAAATTTCCTTTTTCCGAAAACCTATTCTAGATAAAATAATTGTGTTCAAGGGCTCTAATCGTGTATTTTGCATTTTATATTTAAAACTAACGACTATTCACTGTTCACTAACGACTAATTAAATTATGTCCGCCTTTCCTTAGACTGACCTGGTCTTTGCCCCCACACTCGCCTGCTGAGAGGTTTGCTCAAGAACTTTATCCTTCACTACTACTCTTCTCTTATTGTTCTAACCTGTTAAGGTTAAGGCAGGACTAACTCCAAAGCCGCACCATGCTCAGTAACCAAAGTTACCTTACGTGGGTCGTTTCGCCTGCGACTGGCTTCGACTTTCAACCACAGCTCTAAGGAGAGGCGGTTGATGGGTTTTATACAGCTCTGGCTAAAGTTAAAACAAATATATTCTTAGCTCGAGCTTTAATTAATTCTTTACTACATTCTTCTACGGTAGCTCCGGTAGTAAACACATCATCCAAAATCAGAATATTTCTCCCTTTAATTTTTTCTGGTTTTTCTACCGAAAAAGCTCTAAGAATATTTTTCTCCCTTTCTTTCTTAGATAAATTAACCTGAAAAGGTGTTAATTTTTTCTTTATTAACACACTTCCTTCAACCGGGATAGAAAAATAATCTCCTATGGCTTTACCTAATAAAACACTCTGATTAAATCCCCTTTTCTTTAAATCATTCTTATGTAAAGGAACAGGAATAATTAAATCAAATTTATTTTCAAATTCATTATTTTTTAATAAATAATCCACCATTAACTTTCCTAATGGTTTGGCCAACTTTTTCTCTCCGTAGTATTTAAAGAGATGAATGCATTTTTTTAATACCTTATCGTATATTCCCATAGAACGAGAGAATTCAAAAGAATATTTTTTTCTTTTACAATCAAGGCATAGGACTTCTCTGTTTTGCTTAAAAACATCAGTAGGTATTAAAGGTTTCCCACACTTTACGCAATAAGGTCGTTCGATTAATTTAATGGTTTTAAAACAGTCCTCACAAATTGAATATCCTTTAGATTCTCGGATAGGCTTTTCACATATCTTACAATCTAAGGGAAAAACAAAATTAAGCAACCCTTCTTTTATATATTCTATCATACTTTGATTATTCATACTAACCTTTATTTAAAGAAAGTATCGAGTATATAGTATCGAGTATCGCGTTAAGAAAGAGGAAGAAAAGATAGAAAAAGTAGTATTCTTCTTTCTGCCTAACTACTCCACTAAGGTTTACACTAACTTTAATAGTTGCTTGGTTACTTAGTTAGCTGGTTATATAATTATTAGTGAATAGTCAGTTAGTCGTTAGTATTAAACACAAGTTTTCAGTTATTGGTTATTAGTTCGCGGCTAATTAGTGATTAGTGGGACAAATATTTAACCCCTCTATTAACCCAGCCATTAATTAGTCGTTTGTTTTTATTATTTTTTAATATTTTTCTTTTACTATTCACTATTTATCACATATAACTTGTTTTATATTCGTCTTTTTATCTTCTTTTCTCAAACTATTCACTAACGACTATTCACTATTCACTAATTAGGTTCCCATCTTCCAGGAAGAAAGATATCTTTTTTGTTCCTCAGTAAGTCTATCGATCTTTATTCCCATCGATCCTAATTTTAACCTGGCAATCTCCTTATCAATAACCTCGGGAACGCAATAAACTTTTTTCTGTAAATTTTCCCCTTCTTTTACTAAATATTCAGCTGATAAAGCCTGATTGGCAAAACTCATATCCATCACACTTGCAGGATGCCCCTCAGCGGCAGATAAATTCAATAGTCTTCCTTCTGCTAAAAGATTTATTTTCTTTCCATCCTTTAAAGTATATTCCTCTATATATTCTCTGATGTTTTTTCTACCTACTGCCAAACTTTTTAAAGCCTCTATGTTAATCTCTACATTAAAATGCCCCGAATTAGCTAAAATTGCTCCATCCTTCATTAAAGGAAAATCTTCTGCTGATATTACGTTTATATCACCGGTTAAGGTTATAAAAATATCTCCGATTTTGGCTGCCTCTTTTATGGGCATAACCCGATAACCGTCCATTACTGCTTCTAACGCTTTCATGGGATCGACTTCGGTAATTACCACCTGGGCGCCCATACCATTAGCCCTTTTCGCCAAACCTCGAGCACACCAGCCGTAACCACAAATTACAAATATTTTACCAGCAATTAGAATATTAGTAGCTCTCAATAAGCCATCGATGGTGCTCTGTCCTGTACCATATCTGTTATCGAAGAGATATTTAGTCTGTGCATCGTTTACCGCAATAATCGGAAACTTTAAAGCTTCATCTTTTTCCATACTTCTTAATCTGATAACTCCGGTAGTGGTTTCCTCAGTACCAGCAATGACATCTTTAATTAGTTCTTTCTTTTGAGAATGAATAGTTGAAACCAGATCAGCTCCATCATCCATAGTAATATTAGGCTTACAACTTAGCACTTTTTCAATATGCTGATAATAAGTATCTTTGTCCTCTCCTTTGATAGCAAATACTGGAATTCTAAAATCTTTAACCAAGGAGGCCGCTGTGTCATCTTGAGTACTTAAAGGATTGGAAGCACATAAATATACTTCCGCACCTCCTTCTTTCAAGGTTATTGCCAAATTAGCTGTCTCAGTAGTCACATGAAGACAAGCAGATATTCTAATTCCCTTTAGAGGTTTTTCGTTACTAAATCTTTTTCTTATGCTTAAAAGAACGGGCATCTGTTTTTCAGCCCATTCAATTTTATCTTTCCCTTTATTGGCTAAATCAATATCTTTTATTCCATAATTCATTCTTTATTCCTCTCTTTTTTTTAATTTGTTAAATATATTATATAGTTCGCTAATAGACGGACGAGATATTTGTACTGTTAACGACTATTCACTATTCACTAACGACTAATTTAATTAGTCAATTTTTTACATATGGATTTGTTCTTCTCTCCTCACCTATAGTCGAATTCGGGCCATGACCGGGATAAATTATCTTATCATCACCTAAAATCAATAATTTTTCTTTAATTGATTTTATTAAATCCTGATAAGAACCACCGGGCAGGTCGGTTCGACCAATACCCCCGGCAAATAAAGTATCACCCGTAAAGACAATATTATTTGAAACAAGAGAAATTCCTCCCGGGGTATGACCCGGTGTGTGAATTACTGTTAAATTTAATCTGCCTAAAGATATCTCGTCTCCCTCTTCTAAAAGCTTATCTGCGGGAGGTGAGCATATTTCTTTACCCATAAAGGAAGAGAAATTTTTATTGGCATCAACTAACATATCGGCATCTAACCTATGAATTAATAATAAAGCTTCGGTCTTGGCCTTAAGCAAATTATTACCAGCAATATGATCGGTATGCCCATGGGTATTTATAACATATTTTAAATCAAAATTATTTTTTTGCAAAAGGTCTAAAATTAAATCTACCTCGTCTTCCCCTCCCGGGTCAATGACTACCGCTTTTTTACTCTCCTCGCAAGCGATTAAATAACAGTTTGTATTTAATTCTCCAACTACAAATCTTTTCAAAAACATATACTCCGGATTCCTTCCGATATAATGATTTTAATAATTACGTAGATTATAATGCTTTATAATTAAAAAACTTTTTATTTATAAAGATGAGCATCTTTTAAAATTTTTCCTATTGCTTTATTTGCCTTTTTTAATATTTGGGGATAATTGGAAACAATGCCATCTGCTCCGTATAGTATAAATCTTATCATGTCAATCTCATTATTTACAGTCCAAATGTAAACTGTTTTTTTTAAAGTGTGCATGTGGATAACATATTTTCTAACCAAACGATAATAAGGGTTTAATCCATCCAGCTCATTCACGTATTTTTTACTAATAAACAATTTATTACATAATGCATTTACTTTAACATGAGGATATTTTTTCTTTAATAAAACAACTGTATTCAAGTCAAAAGAAGAAAAGAGGATGCGATCATTCCCAAAATGCTCGGTTGTTTTAATAATTTCATCCAAGATTCCTGGATAATATTTTTCTCCCTCTTTTATTTCAATATTCACAAACAGCTTTCCTTTAATTATATCAAGCACTTCATGAAGTAATGGAATGCGTTCGCCGATATAAGTTTTTAATCTTCCTTTTTGTAACTCAAATAGATTTTTCTTCTTAATTTTCAATTGCGCAGAGGCAATTTTACTTCCTGATATTTTTGGGAAAATAAGTTTTTGTACTTTATCAAAATACTCATCATTCCAATGCAAAAAAAAGGATATTTTTTTCTTGGTAATTTGTTCAAAAATATTCAGGTAAAATATATTTTTTCCGGTTCCCCTAAATTCTAAAAAATATATCTTTTCCTGGGGATACTTTTGGTAAATCATCTGTTGATTTTTAGCAAATGGGATAGATATATCATATTTTTTTAATTCTTCATATGTAAAATCACCAATATTTCCCTCCGTACCACTTATTCTTTTTATATTACTATCATGCAAAACGACCAGTTTTTTGTCTTTAGTCATATGTACATCCAATTCAACGCCATCTATACCTAGCTCAATAGCTTTTCTAAAACCGGATAGACTGTTTTCAGGAGCAATGCTCATCACTCCTCTATGACCAATAACAAGAGGTAATTTCATTTCACAAACCTACCTTAGAAATAATAATATAAATATTTCTTTCTATAACATATTATCATTATTTTCATTATTGAATTAATTGAATTGTTTAATCTCTTAGAATATTTTTTCACTATCCAAAAGAATGGTAACCGGACCATCATTAAATATTTTTACTAGCATCATGGCTTGAAATTTTCCGGTTTCCACTTTAAGATCATAATTTTTTATATATTTTACAAAATAATCGTATAATTTTACTGCTTTATCGGGAAGAGCCGCAGAAATAAAACTCGGCCGCCTTCCTTTTCTACAATCCCCATATAGAGTAAATTGAGATATGACTAAAATCTGGCCATTTATATCTTTCACGGAAAGATTCATCTTTCCTTCTTTATCTTCAAATATACGTAAATTTACTATTTTTTCGGCCAGGTATTCTGCGTCCTTTTCTACATCTTTCTGGCCCACTCCCAAAAGGATTACCAGCCCATTTTCTATTTTCCCTATTTGTTTTTCTTTAATCTCTACTGACCCTTTTTTTACTCTCTGTACTACTACTCTCATTATTTATTCCTCAGATAAAATCTTTTTCTTTTTTATTTATCAATTAAAAAGCTTCCATTCTTTTTACAGTTAATACACTGTTTGTTTTTTTTATTTTCTTTATTACTTCTTGGAGATGATCAAGATTGTTGATGGAGAGTGTCACATCTATATTAGCAATATTATTTTTATCAGTTGTGGCCTTTATAGCACTAACTGTAATTTTAAGGCTGGAAAAAATTAACATGATATCAGATACTAAATTCGGGCGATCATCAGCTATTATTTTTATCTTTACTGGGTAAAGCAGTTCTTCTGTCTTTACCCAGTCAACTTTAATCAACCGGTCTTTTTCGGCAGAAATAAAATCTACATTAGAACAATCTGCCTTATGTATAGACACACCTCTCCCCCTGGTAATATAGCCAATTATTTCATCACCAGGAAGCGGATTGCAGCATTGAGAAAATCTTATCATCACATCATTAATTCCTTGAACTCTTATTCCTTGATCAATCCTTTTTTTCGGTTTAACTAAAGGGATAATTGGAGATATTTTTTCTTGAGGGATTATTTTAGATAAAACCTGATAAGCAGTTAACTTACCGTATCCAATATTTTCAAACATTGATTCTGGTTCGGTAAAACCTAATTCAATAGTCACTTCTTTTAACTTTTTGGTAAGCTCGGGAGAGGTTTCAATTTTGTATTTATCTATCTCTTTTTCAAAAAGTTCCTTTCCTTTTTGAATATTCTCTTCCCGCATCTCCTTTTTAAACCAAATTTTAATTCTATTTTTTGCCCCTGATGTCTTGGCTATCTTTAACCAATCTCTACTGGGACCCCGACTTGATTTGGAAGTTAATATTTCTACAATATCTCCACTCTTCAATTTATAACCTAAAGGAACTATCCTTTTATTAACTTTAGCACCCACACATCTATGGCCTACATCTGTATGAATAAGATAGGCAAAGTCTATAGGAGTGGAACCGGAAGGCAATATCTTCACAGCACCTTTGGGAGTAAAAGTAAAAACTTCATCCTGAAAAAGTCCTATCTTTAAGTTTTCCATAAATTCTTTAGGGTCTTTCAAATCTTTCTGCCATTCCAATATCTGTCTTAACCAGGAAAGTCTTTCCTCTAATTTCTTATCCTTTTTTAAATCAACTTTTTCTTTATATTTCCAATGAGCCGCTATTCCGTATTCAGCAGTCTTGTGCATCTCCCAGGTGCGAATTTGTATTTCTAAAGGTTCACCTTTAGGAGTTACCACTGTAGTGTGTAAAGACTGATATATGTTCGATTTGGGCATAGCAATATAGTCTTTAAATCTACCGGGCATGGGTTTCCAAATTGAATGTAATAACCCCAAAACAGCATAACAATCCCTGACAGAATTGCAAATCACCCTAATTGCAATTAAATCATATATCTGGAAAAAATCTTTTTTCCCTTTCTCCATCTTTTTATAAATACTATAAATATTTTTAGGACGACCTTGGATCTCCGCCTTTATATTTACCTTTTGTATCTCTTTTTTTATAACCTCTTTTATTGATTCTACATAGCTTTCTCTTTCCAGGCGATTTTTTGCAATTCTATTAACTACCTCTCTATATTTTTCTGGCTCTAAATAATGCAGAGAAAGGTCTTCCAACTCCCACTGAACCCTGGAAATACCCAATCTATTGGCAATGGGAACATAAATTTCTAATGTTTCTCGGGCTATTTTTAATTTCTTGTAAGGTGGTATATATTGCAGAGTTCTCATATTATTCAAGCGGTCTGCCAATTTTATCAAAATAACTCTTACGTCTTCTGCCATAGCCAAAAACATTTTGCGAAAATTTTCGGCTTGCCTCTCTTCTTGTGTTTTAAAAGAGATTCTACTTAATTTGGTGACACCATTAACCAGCATCGCTATTTCTTTGCCAAACTCTTCTTCAATGGTAGATAACGGGGTATCAGTATCCTCTATTATGTCATGCAAAATCCCCGCTGCGATAGTAATTACGTCAAGCTCCAAATCAGCCAATATTTTAGCTACTTCTAAAAGATGTGAAGTGTAGGGAGCTCCGGAATATCTCTTTTGATTCTGGTGGGCTTTTGTAGAATATCTGTAGGCTTTTTTTACTAAGCTCAAATCAGCTTGAGGAGCATATTGGGATATTCTTTTTAAAATATATCTTATTAAAGTTAATTGAGAAATAATTTACACCTTCTTTACTCGAAGTGTAGTTACCTGGTTAGTTGGTTAACTGGTTAAAACACAGGTTAAGAGTTACAGGTTTCGAGTTTTTGGAAAACATGTAGAGGCATATTGTACACTCCAAAAAACTGAAAACTCATAACTAACAACAGATCGTCTTTATCTAAAAACGAAAAACTATAAACAAAAAACCAGTTCTCTATCTTGAATTTGTTTTCTTAACTAGCTAACCAGGTAACCAATTAACCAGCTAACTAAATGTATACGCTAAACGTTATTCGCTTTACACTAGCTTTACGCGATACTCGATACGCAATACGCGATACTAATTATATTGCACCAGAGAAAAAACATCATATCCTCTTAATTTCTCCCGAGGATTTAAAAATTCAAGCTCAATTATAAAGGAAGAACCTACAACCTTTCCCCCTAATTTTTCAATTAGTTCAAATACTGCAGCAGTGGTACCTCCTGTAGCTAAAAGATCGTCAACGACCATAACTCTATCCCCATTATTTATAGCATCTTTGTGCATTTCTAATATATTCTCGCCATACTCTAATTGATAAGATACTCTTTCTACCACACCAGGAAGTTTATCTGGTTTTCTAATAGGTAAAAATCCGATCCCTAATTGATAAGCCACCGGAGCACCTATAATAAAACCACGGGCTTCTATTCCCGCAATATAATCAATTTGGTATTTACTACAATGCTTAGTTATCTCATCAATGCTATATTTAAATGCTTCTTTATCTTTCAATAGAGTAGTAATATCTTTAAATTGAATGCCTTTTACCGGAAAATCCGGAATATTTCTAATTTTTTCTTTTAAATCTATCACTTTTATCTGCCTCCTAAAAAATAGTTTTTATATCTTTTACATTTAATTGAAGATTTTCCATTCCATTCCACTTATTTAGTTCGATATTAAAAGCTAAATCTACCACTTTGTTTTCAGAAAATATTTGCTTTCCTATTTTGCTTAATTTAAATCCTATCCCTTCTAATATTCTGTTCTCTTCATTAATTTTTATTTTTAAATGTTCCTTCTTTCCACCAACCAGCCTCCAATCAGATATTATGTTTTTATAACTACAAAAGACAGGTTGGGGGTTCCCAATTCCAAATGGCTCTAAAACACTAATATCTTTTACCAGGCCAAAATTAATATCGCTTAGTGAAATCTGAGCATCTATTTTTAATTCCGGACTTAGATCATCTTCTTTAATGAAATTTTGAGATATTTCATTTATCCTTGATTTAAACTCAGGAATTTTGTTAGACTCTATAGTAATGCCTGCGGCTAATTCATGGCCGCCAAAATTCATTAAAATATCCTGGCACGATTCCAAAATGTTATATAAATGAAAACCTTTAATGCTTCTTCCTGAGCCTTTTGCTATTCCATCTTTTTTGGAAATAACAATTGCAGGACGATTAAATTCATCTACTAATCTAGAGGCTATGATGCCGATTACGCCTTGATTCCAATTTTCTGATTCAAGAACCAATACTTTGTTATCTTCTTCTTTTACTTGCATAGAAGCAAATTCCCTGGCTTCTCTTAAAATATTATCTCCGATTTCCCGTCTATGTTTGTTTATTTCACTTAACCTTTGGGATAAATGTTTAGCCTTATATTCAGAATCGGTAAGCAACAATTCTAAGGCTAATTTAGGATCATCTAACCTTCCTGCTGCATTTATTCGGGGAGCAAGGGAAAAATTTACTTCTCTAGTACCTAAATTACCATAATTTACTCCACTCTCCATTATTAACGCCTTCAGACCTTCTTTCTTGGTTTGATTAAGTGCCTTTAATCCGTGTTTGATTAAAATACGATTTTCATCGATAAAAGGGACTGAATCAGCAATCGACCCCAATGCAACATAATCAAGCAGACTCCATAAATCATCCTGGTTTTTTTTCAATTTTGAATATAGGGCTTGGGCCACTTTAAAACTTACACCCACTCCTGCTAATTCCTTAAAAGGATAATTTATATCGCATTTGGGATTTATTATTGCTATTGCAGAAGGAAGGTTTTTTTGGGGTTGGTGGTGATCGGTAACTATAACATCTATGCCATAATTTTTTGCTTTCTCTATTTCGGAAATAGAACTAATTCCACAATCAACGGTAATGATTAATTTAATGTTATTTTTAAAAGCGATATCTATGGCTTCTTTATTTAGTCCATATCCCTCTTGAAAACGATTTGGTATATAGTAGTACAAATTAGCAGTAAACTCTCTCAAAATCGTAAACAATAAGGCGACGCTGGTTATTCCATCAACATCGTAATCCCCGTAAATCAATATTCTTTCATTGTCGTTTATCGCTCTTAGTATTTTGTCAACAGCTTTTTCCATATCTTGGAAGATATAAGGATCTCTCAAGTCTTTAAGGTCTGCCTTTAAGAATTTTCTAGCACTTAAAACTTCCTTTGTTTCTCTGTTTATTAGTAATTGAGCTAAAATTGGAGAGATATTTAATTCTTTGGATAACTCTGATTGTAATTTCTTATCTTCTTTTG
>Ga0209386_1000938_pt1 | contig 12936 bp, 14 predicted proteins | sample NGEPertwo_FD_184510 | JGI IMG/M metagenome (GOLD analysis project Ga0209386, IMG submission 184510) | Arctic peat soil microbial communities from the Barrow Environmental Observatory site, Barrow, Alaska, USA - NGEE Permafrost154B-two... | ecosystem: Environmental > Terrestrial > Soil > Wetlands... | reverse complement strand
AGGAACACGGCCGGCGCCGCGATGCGCGCGACCATGTGTCCCGCCCGTGGCGCGGCGGCGGGGCGTAGCCGCGAGATGCGCGCAGCCAGGGTAGTGGGGCGCCGCGCCTGGGGCGCCGCGGGCGGCGCATCCGCGGCAGGCGGCGCGACAGTGGCGGACGTGAGCGACTGCAGCCTCTCGAGGGCCGCCAGCGGATCGTCGGTGGCGGCGGGCTGCGAGGCGGGCGACTGGGACGCGCCGCGGCGGCGACTGGCCCCGGTCGGGGACGCCGCCTCGTCCGGCGCGCGGCGCCGGCGGCGAGGCTGCGGCTGCTTGTCGTTGGCGTCGTCGGTCATAGGGCGAACGCGAGGTCGTTGCGCATAGATTCGGCGGCGGCCGCGGCAGCCCTTCGGTACTCGGCCGCTTCTGTCTGCCAGGCGTAGATGATGCAGCGCGAAGCGTTGACGACGAAGCCGGCCGCGTCGCCGGCGGCGACGCCCGCGAGGGCATCCGCTCCGGCGCCCTGGGCGCCGTAGCCGGGGACGAGCAGAAAGGCGTGCGGCAGGGCCTCGCGGACCAGGCGCAGCGACGCCGGCGATGTCGCGCCGGCGACCGCTCCCACGTCGCTGTAGCCCGCGTCGCCCATGTGGTCGGCGCCCAGCCTGGCGACCAGCTCGGCGACGCGCACGTACAGGGGACGTCCTTCGACCTCTCGCTCCTGGAGGAGAGCCGCCCCCGGGTTGCTCGTCCGGGTGAGCACGAAGACGCCCTTGCCGTCGGCACAGTGCGCGACGAGCGGCTCCAGAGAGTCGCCGCCCAGATACGGGCTGGCGGTGAGCGCGTCGGCGCCAAGCCCCGCGACGGGCGCGGCGAAGCCGGGGGCGCCGCCGAAGGCGGCGCGCCCGTAGGCCGCGCCGGTCGAGGCGATGTCGCCGCGCTTCACGTCGAGGATCACGGGTAACTCGTACTCGTGGGCGCAGCGGATGACCGCGCCCAGGGCGCGCCAGCCGGCGGATCCATACTGCTCGAAGAAGGCGGCCTGGGGCTTGACGCAGGCGGCGAAACCGGCGACCGCGTCGATGACGCCGCTGCAGAACTCCTGGAAGCAGGCGGCGACGGCCTCGTCCTCGCCGAGCTCGGCCGCCTGCGGCCTGTACTTTTCGACCAGCGCCGGCGGCATGCGCTCGAGCGCGGGGTCGAGCCCCACGCAGACGACGCTGCGGCGCGCGCGGATGGCCGCGGCCAGTCTGTCGGAGAAATGCTGCATGCCCGCCCTCCCTTGGAGCGCGCCTATTCTACCCGAAGAGGAGGTCGCGAGTGAGCGCACACGCGGCGTGAAAAGGGGCGCGACGGCGTCCGGGCGGATGCGACGGGGCCGCTCGCGCGAGGAGCCAACGCGCGAGAGCCGTCAGACGGCGTCGGCGAGCGGGCCGTCGTGAGCGGGGGGTGAAGCGTCCCGACCGGCGCCGCCCGCGACGGCGTCGCCCGCGCCGCTCGCCTCCGCCGCCTGCTGCGCCTGCAACTGGCGCACGTTGCGGCGGATGGTCGTGATCTTGGCGCGCACGTTGTCGGTCGCCTCGTCGCGCGCCTCCAGCTCTTCCCCGGTCACGCGCTCGGACTCCGCCTGCATCTCGCGCAGGACGCCCATGAGCTGTGCGTCGTCCATGCGCGAGAGCGTGTCGAGGTCCCACTTCATGGCCTTGCTGGACGTCTCGTGCACCGCGTCGAGCTTGGCGCGGACCACGGGGTTGAACACCGCTCCCGGGTCCACCTGCGCGGTGATCTCGTCGACGTCGCGGATCATGTCTTCGATGCTGGCGCCGGTCTTGGGGATGATCTTGATGCGGCCGTCATCCTCTTCGACCACCCGGGCGATGGACAGGTAGGCTTTCAGGAACCCCTCGGTGAAGGCCACCGGTACGGTCACGGCGTAGGCGATCACCTGCAGCACCTCGGCGGCGAACTGGGTGAACGTGCCCGTGTGCAGGTAGCTGTCCTCGATGAGCCCGAGGAGCATGGACTTGAGGTACGGGTCGGCGCGCATGTCGCGCGCCTTCCCGCCCGGCAGCGGACGGTCGGGCTTGTTCTCCGGGACGGTCATCTCTCCACCCCGTATCGGCACGCCTGTGCGGAACTTGACCCCGACGACGACTTTCGTTGGCCCCCGTCCGGCTATCGGATACTCTGTGCGCAACGAGCGGTGAAGGAGTGCCATGCCGGGTGGGCAGCTGATCACGAAGGGCGAGACCGAGCTCGACGCGTGCCTCGCCGCCTTCGCCTCAGCGCCGCGTGCGGGGGCGCTGCTCTGCGACATCGACGGCACGATCTCAGCGATCGTCGCGCGCCCCGGCGATGCGGCGGTGCCGGAGCCCTTCCGCGAGGTGCTCGCAGCGCTGACGGAGCGGCTGGGTCTGGTGGCGTTCGTGACCGGCCGGGCCCTCGAGGACGGGCGGCGCATGATCCCTCTGGACGGCGCCGCCTACGTCGGCACGCACGGCCTGGAGCTCATGGCGCCGGACGGCCAGATCCTCACGGAACCCCAGGCCGAGCGCTACATCGACGAAGTGCAGGAGGTCGCCGCCGCCGCGGCCCGCGACCTCGACTGCGACGCGCTGGGCGTCGTCCTCGAGAACAAACGCACCGTGCTGGCCGTCCACTACCGCCTCGCCGCGGACGCGGCGCACACGCGGCACGAGATCCTCACCCGTGTGGTGGAGCCGGCTCGCAGCCGGGGGCTGGCCATCTCCACCGGCCACTTCCTCTTCGAAGTGCGGCCGCCGCTGCCGTTCACCAAGGGCACGGCCACGCGCCGCCTGCTGGCCGGCGGAGACTACCTTGCGGGGATGTTCTGCGGCGACGACCTGACCGACGTGACGGGCTTCAAGACGCTGCACGACTGGGCGGCGCGCGACGCGCGACGCGCGGCGTGCGCCGTGGCCGCGGTGACCGCGGAGACGCCGCGCCCCGTCACCGAGGAGGCCGACGTGCTCGTGCGCGCCACCCCGGGCGTATACGAGGCGCTGACGCGTCTGCTGGCCGCCGTCGGGGGCTGAGAGACCCGGAGACGCCGGCCGTGGCGGGCCGGTCGGGTGCCCGCCATTGTCATCCTGTACAGCGGCGACGGTCTGTGGTGAGGTATCCGGTAGAAGTCCGAACCTTCCGAGAGGAGCCCGCGTGACGCCACGTCGAGTCCGCCGCCCCACGTCCCCGCACGGCCGCCGAGCGAGCGGCGGCGCCCGCGCGAGTTTCATGAGGCCCATGGTCACGGGCCTCGCCCTGCTGGCGCTGGCCGGCGCCACGGTCGCCGGCGCGGCCGCCTGCGGCAGCTCTTCCGGCAGTTCGGGCTCGTCTCGGTCGCCAGCCACAGGCCCCTCGCCGATAGCCACCTACGCGTCGGGCGACTCGCTCCCTGGTGCGGCGGTGAACGCGCTGCAAAGCTACTTCGCGGCCGTCGCGGCCGGCGACATCGAGGCGGCGGCAGCGCTGCTCACGCCCACGTCGCCGATGCGCGAGCATCCCACGATGGGCATCGCAGCCGTACGCGACGTCACCGTCGACAAGAGGCTCTTCAGTGCGCCACCCAAGGGAGTGTCGGCGATGCCGATGGTGAGCGCCTGGGTCGAAGGCGAAGTGACCAGCGCCTGGGGACCCGGCAGTCGACACGATTTCTTCATGGCGATGACCGAGGCCCCCGCGGGCGTGTGGCTCGTCGACCACATGGCCACAAGCCCCTGAACCTGGCCAACGGCAGTGGCGCTAGCCGCGCAGCTTGCGTAGCGGGGCCACGCTGGCCATCAAGCGGCGCTCGGAGCCGTCGCCCTCGAAGCGCACGAGGACGATGCCGCCGTGCTCCATGGTGAGCACCGTGCCCTCGCCGAGGGTGGCGTGCAGCACGCGGTCGCCGGCCGCGAAGAACTGCTCGACGACCTTTTCGTCGAGCTCCTTCTTCTCGAGGCCGGTGAAGCGGCGGCCGGAGGCGCCGTCGACGTCGTCGGACGCGTCGTCACGGCGGCGGCGGCCCGACCGGCCGCCCCAGCCGCCGGCCTCGCGGCCGTCGCCCTCGGGGCGGCCCCACGAGGCGCCGCCGCCCGACCCGCCGCGCGCGTCCCAGCCCCCGGCCGAGCGGCCGCCGATCGCCTGCCGCTCGATCAGGTCCTTGGGGATCTCCTCCAGAAAACGTGACGGCAGGTTGTACTGCGACGACCCCCACAGGGTGCGCGCCCTCGCGTGCACGAGGTACAGGCGGTCCATGGCGCGGGTGATGCCCACGTAGGCCAGACGCCGTTCCTCCTCCACGTTCTGCTCGTCCAGCGAGCGCTGGTGGGGGAACACGCCCTCCTCCATGCCGGCCACGAACACCACGGGGAACTCCAGACCCTTGGCGTTGTGCAGGGTCATCAGCGTGATGAGCGCGCTCGTGTCGGCGAAGGCGTCGATGTCGGCGTACAGCGAGATCTCCTGGAGAAAGCCGTCGAGGCTGGGCTCGTCGGCGCGCTTGTCGTACTCGGCGGCGACGCCGGCGAATTCCTCGAGGTTCTCGAGGCGGCCCTCGGACTCGAGCGTCTTCTGCGCCTTGAGCGCCGCCTCGTAGCCGCTCTCGTCGAGCACACTGCGCACGATCTCCGCGACGGGGCGGCCGGCGAGACCCGCCTGCAGGCCTTCGACGAGGCGTACGAAGGCGAGCAGGCCGTTGAGGGCGCCGGACGACAGGCCGGGCACGTCGTCGGCGGCCCGCATCGCCGTCCACACGCTCTCGCCGAGGCCGGCGGCGTGCGCCTGCAGCCGCTGCAGGCTCGTGGCGCCGATGCCGCGTTTGGGCACGTTGACGACGCGCAGCAGCCGCTGCGCGTCGTCGGGATTGACGAGCGCCGTGAGGTACGCGATCACGTCGCGGATCTCGGCGCGCTCGTAGAACTTGGGGCCGCCGATGACCTGGTAGCCGATGGCGTAGCGGCCGAACTGCTCCTCGAGCACGCGCGACTGGGCGTTGGTGCGGTACAGCACCGCGACCTCGTCGGGCCGGTAGGGCCTTTCGGCGCCGGCCTCGCCCTCGAGCAGCTTCTGCACCTCGCTGGCCACGAACTGCGCCTCGGCGCGCTCGTCGTTGACCTCCACGCCCTGGACACGCGCGCCCTGCCCTCTCGGCGTCCACAGGTTCTTGCCCTTGCGCTTGCGGTTGTTGGTGACCACGGCATTGGCGACGTCGAGGATCGCCTGCGTGCTGCGGTAGTTCTGCTCCAGGCGAATGACCTTGGCAGCGGGGTAGTCGCGCTCGAACTCGAGGATGTTGCGGATGTCGGCGCCACGCCACGAGTAGATGCTCTGGTCGTCGTCGCCGACCACCGCAAGATTGCGGTGCTCGGCGGCCAGGAGATTGGCGAGGCGGTACTGCGCGTGGTTGGTGTCCTGGTACTCGTCGACGAGCACGAAGCGGAACGCCTGCTGGTAATGCCTGAGGCGCTCGGGGAAGCTCTCGAGCAGCTGCACCGTCTTCATGAGGAGGTCGTCGAAGTCCATGGCGTTCATCGCGGCGTGACGCTTCTCGTAGAGCGCGTACACGTCGGCCGAGGTCTGCGCGAACCTCCCCCCGATACGCTCGCGGAACTCCTCCGCGCCGATGAGCTGGTTCTTGGCGTCGCTGATCTGCCGCGCCAGGGCCTCCGGCGGGAAGCGCTTGGGGTCGAGGTTTAGCTCCTCGAGACAGCGCTTGATGAGCCGGCGGCGGTCGTCCTCGTCGTGGATCGTGAAGGTGCTCTTGTAGCCGATGCGCTGAGCCTCGCGGCGCAGCAGGCGCGCGCACATGCTGTGGAAGGTGCTGATCCACATGGTGCGCGCGATGGGGCCCACGAGGCCGCCGATGCGTTCCTTCATCTCGCCGGCGGCCTTGTTGGTGAAGGTGATGGCCACGACCTCGTCGGGCCGCACGCCGTGCACCTGAATGAGGTAGGCCACACGGTGCGTGAGCACGCGGGTCTTGCCCGAGCCGGCGCCGGCGAGGATGAGCAGAGGGCCCTCGAAGTGGGTGACGGCGGCGCGCTGCTCTTCGTTGAGGCCGGCGAGGAGAGGATGGTCCGGCGCAGCCGGACCCACAGCTTCGGCGGCCGCGCCGCCCCCGGCCCCGGCCGTGCCGCCGGGCGGCTTCTTGCGGGCGGCGCCCATCAGCCGATCCCTCGACCCAGCAGAAGGCTGATGACCAGGGCGATGACGCCGGCGGCCGCAAGGCGCAGCCCGGACAGCCAGAGGCGCTCCCGCGAGATGGCGCCGAGGAAGACGCCGAGGAAGAAGAGCTCGACCAGGCCGACGCCGACGGCGGCGAAGTAGGCGGCGTGCATCGAGATGACCCCCGTGAACAGGAAGGGGATCATCACGATGAGCGCCGCCAGGAACGGCGAGGCCCCGTCGACGACGGCGATGACGATGGTCGCGTACCGCGACGCCGAGGCGATGGTGGTGTCTTCGAGACTCGAGAGCGTGGATTCCTCGAGCTCGCGCATCGCCCGGCCGCGCTCGGCGCGCTCCACCAGGTATGAGCCGTAGAACCCGGACACGCCCATGCCCACCGCGGTGGTGAGCACGACGATGAAGATGGCCCGTGGACTGTCGACTCCACCGAGGTACCCGCCGACGAGCACCCCGAGGGCCGTGAGCACGCCGTCGAAGGCGTTCATGGCGAAATAGCGGCGCGCGATCTCGCCGACCTCGGCGATCTCGTGGTAGTGCCGCAGCGTCGCGGCCCGCCCCCGCAGGCGCGCGCCGATGCTGGGCTTGGCCGGGAGGCTCACCGGTCGGTCACCTGGTTGTCGGGCAAGGCGGCGCTCAGCGCAGCCAGCTGGCGCCGGCGTCCTGCGGGGTCTCGACCTCGTCGATGAGACGCTTGCCGGTCGAGCACTTGTCGATGGAGTGGATGCTGCCGCCCGACTCCTGGACCACCTCGGCGACGTCCTGGAAGTCGATGTCGTCGCCCTCGAGGGTGATCTTGATGTTCTCGACCTTGTTGTCGATCTCGATGAGCGTGATGTCGACGCCGTGGACGCCCTCGAGGTCGCCGAGCTTGTCGGCGAGCACGAGCATCGTGGGCTGGTGCGGCTTGAGCACGTCGAGCACGAGACGCCGGACCTCGCTCATGTGGTGATCACGCTCCGTTCACAGGTCGCTGGAGAAGGCTGCAATCGTAGCATACCCACCCTCCGCCGCCGGTCACCAGATAGGGTGACGATCGCCCATCGAGGAGGCGAGCGATGAGTGCGACGGCGACCGCGTTCACGCTGGTCGTGGCGGAGGACCCGCCGGCCGCTGAGACTGCCGGCTTAGCGCCGGGCGCCCGCCGCCGCAGGCGGCGTCAGATCCCGGCGCCCTGGTCGAAGGCCAGGAGCTCCGCCAGCATCTCCTGCGTCTGCCGTACGGCCTCCTGGCGCTTGCCCTTGCGCTCGGGGTGGATCTCGTCGAGCTCCTGCTCCATCTCCACGATGCGCGCCACGAGACACTTGACCGCCTCGGCCACAGGGTCGGGCAGGTGACGATAGTCGATGTCGGGGATGCCGACGCGCTGGCCCTGGAGCAGCACCGGGCGGCCCGGGTTGCCGACCACGGTGGAGTTCTTCGGCACGTCGGCCACGACGACGCTGCCGGCGCCGATCTTGGCGTTGTCGCCCACGGTCACCGCGCCCAGTACCTTGGCGCCGGCGCCGAACACCACGTTGTCGCCCACGGTGGGATGCCGCTTGCCGGTCTGCTTGCCCGTGCCGCCCAGGGTGACGCCCTGGTACATGGTCACGTTGTCGCCGATCTCCGTGGTCTCTCCGATCACCACGCCGGAGCCGTGGTCGATGAACAGGCCGTGACCGATCCTCGCGCCGGGGTGGATCTCGATGCCGGTCAGAAAGCGGTTGAACTGGCTGATCCAGCGCGGCACGATCGGCACGCCGACATCGCGGAGCTTGTGCGCCAGGCGGTGAAGCCACAGGGCGTGCAGGCCCGCATACGAGGTGACGATCTCGAACCTGGACGTCGCCGCGGGGTCGCGCTCCTGTACCGCCCTGACGTCGCCGCTGATCTCGTCCACGGCCGTGTGCACGTCGCGGCTCAATCCCTTGACCACGGTGTTGACGGGGGCGCAGCCGCGCGCCTGCCTGCCGAGGAACCAGCAGCCGGCGATGCCCAGGCTCGCAATGCCCAGCAGCTTGCGGAACACGACCGTCACCTTCCTTTCTCGGCTGCGGCGACCGCGGGCCGCCGCTCGTCCGAGCGCTACGCTATCACGCGGCGGCGCCGGCGCTCGCGGGGCCGCCGGAGGCGGCCCCCTTCCCCGGCGCTTCGGCGGCCGGCGCTTCGTTCATACTGCCCGAGCGAAACCCCTCCAGATCGAGGGTCACATACGTGAACCCGAGGCCGCGCAGCCGGCGCGCGATCGCCTCGCGCGCCTCGAGCGCGCGCCCGAGGTCGTCGCTCTCCACCTCGACGCGGGCGACGCTCCCGTGGTGCCGCACGCGGCACTGGCGAAAGCCGAGCTCGTGCAGCACCCGCTCGGCGGCGGCGATGGCCGTCAGCTTCTCCACCGTGATCGGCTCGCCGTAGGGGATGCGTGAAGCAAGACAGGCCTGCTGCGGCGCGTCCCACGTGGCCAGGCCGAGCTCTCTCGAGACGCGCCGCACCTCGTCTTTGCCGATGCCGGCCGCCAGCAGCGGGTGCGCGACGCCGCGCTCGGCGGTGGCGCGCATCCCGGGCCGGTGATCGCCGAGATCGTCCAGGTTGGCGCCGTCGACCAGCGCGGCGCACCCCGTCTCGGCAGCGACGCGCGCCATCTCGGCGACGAGCTCGCGCTTGCAGAAGTAGCAGCGTTCGCGCGGGTTGCCGGTGAACGCCGGGTCGTCGAACTCGTGCGTCTCGACGACCACATGTCGCAGGCCGAGCCCTGCGGCGAGGTCGCGGGCGGTCTGCAGTTCCTCCGGCAGGTACGTCGCGGAGACGGCCGTGAAGGCGACCACGCGGGCCGGTCCGAGAGCGCGCGCGGCGGCGGCCAGCACGAGACTCGAATCGACGCCGCCCGAGAATGCCACGCAGACCGAGTCCAGCTGCGCCAGCTCGGCCTCGAGCCGCTCCAGGGCTCCGCGCGCCTCGCGGGAAGCCTCAGGCATCGTAGTCGACCAGCTCCGTGATGCTGGGCTGCTCGCCGCACACGGGGCACGTGGGGACGCGCGCGACCTCGACCTGATTGAAGGTCATGGCCGCGCCGTCGAACTGCACGAGGCGGTCGTACAGCGGGGCCCCGGCGCCGGTGAGCACCTTGATGACCTCGAGAGCCTGGATGGCGCCGATCGTCCCGGGGATGGGGCCGAGCACCCCCGCTTCGGAGCAGCTGACCACGGCGGCGGGCGGCGGAGGCTCGGGGAACAGGCAGCGATAGCAGGCCGTCTCCCCGCCCTTCACGGTCATGGCCAGCCCCACCATGCGCAACACCGCGCCGTCGACGAGCGTCTTGCGCTCGAGCACGCAGGCGTCGTTGAGGAGGTACCGCGTCGGGAAGTTGTCCACGGCGCTGACGATCACGTCATAGCGCCGCACGAGGTCCATCGTGTTGGCCGCCATCAGGCGCATCGCGCGCGGCTCCACCTGCACGTCCGGGTTGAGCGCCCGCAGGCGCGCGGCCGCCCGTTCCGCCTTGCTCCTGCCGATGTCCTCGGTCGTGAACAGGATCTGGCGCTGAAGGTTGGAGAGCTCGACCACATCGTCGTCGACGATGCCCACGCGGCCCACGCCGGCCGCGACGATGTAGTACAGGACCGGCGCCCCGAGCCCACCGGCGCCAACGACCAGCACAGAGCCCTTGCGCAACTTGTCCTGGCCGCGCTCGCCGACGTCCTTGAGCACGAGCTGGCAGTCGTACCGCAGGCGCTCCTTGCCGCTGATCAGCATGCTCGCCCTCCGGTCACCCTGCCCTCGACGTGCCACTCGCTCACGTCTCCACCTCGCCGTGCTGCGCGCTCAAGCCTTGACCTCGGGGAGGTCGCCGAAGAGCGGCGTGGACAGATAGCGCTCCCCGGTGTCGCAGAGTACGGTGACCACGACCTTGCCCTTCAGCTCCGGCCGGCGCGCCACCTGGCCGGCGGCCCACACGTTGGCGCCGGCCGAGATGCCCACGAGGACGCCTTCCTGGCGCGCGAGGTCGCGCGCCGCGGCGAAGGCGTCGTCGGCGCTCACCTTCACGATCTCGTCGTAGACCTCCGTGTCGAGCACCTTGGGGACGAAACCGGCGCCGAGGCCCTGAAGCTTGTGCGGGCCGGGCGCGCCGCCCGACAGGACCGCGGAGTCGGCCGGTTCGACGGCCACCACGAGCACGCCGGGGCGGCGTTCCTTGAGTACCTCGCCGACGCCCGTCAGCGTGCCCCCGGTGCCCACGCCGGCCACGAACGCGTCGACCTCGCCGCCGGTGTCGGCCCAGATCTCCTCGGCCGTCGTGAGCCGGTGGACCTCGGGGTTGGCGAGGTTCTCGAACTGCTGCGGGACGAAGGCGTCGTCGCCCTCCGCCGCGAGCTCGAGCGCCCTGGCGACCGCGCCGCGCATCCCGTCGGCGCCGGGCGTGAGCACGAGGCGCGCGCCGAACGCCTTGAGGATCGTGCGGCGCTCGATGCTCATGGTGTCGGGCATCGTGAGCACCATGTCGTAGCCGCGCGCCGCGGCGACCATGGCCAGGGCGATGCCCGTGTTACCGCTGGTGGGCTCGATGATCGTCGTCCTGCCCGGGGCGATGCGCCCGTCGCGCTCGGCGGCCTCGATCATCGCCAGGCCGATGCGGTCTTTGACGCTGCCGCCCGGGTTGAACGACTCGAGCTTGCCGAGCACCTCGGCGCCGCTCTCGTCGGAGATTCGGTTGAGGCGCACCAGGGGAGTGCGCCCGATCAGTTCCGTGATGCTGCCTGCCCTGTTCATGCGGTCTCCTTGCAGAGCCCCGGCGAGGCCGGGGGTCGAGAGTCAGATGTGATACATGGGCGCGCGCCCACGCAAGGCGTCCTCGCGCGCCAGCAGGTCGCCGATCGTCGTGCCGCCGAGGACTTTCGCGAGAGCCTGCTGGGCCTCGATCCAGACCGACGCGGCGCCACACCCGTCGACCCGCTCGCAGAGGCCCTGCGTGCATTCCGCCGGCGAGGGTACGCCGTCGAGCGCCGCCACGACTTCGAGGACGCTGATCTCATCGGCCGGGCGCGCCAGCGAGTACCCGCCGGAGGCGCCGCGCCGGCTGCGCACCACCCCGCCGCGACGCAGCGCGGAGAAGACCTGCTCCAGAAACTGCAGCGGCATGTCGCGGCTGTCCGCGATGTCGCCAAGACGCACCGGCTTCCCGGGCGTGGTCTCCCCGCGCCGCGCCAGCTCAGTGAGGGCGCGCACCGCGTACCTGCTCTTCATGGAGATGTTCACGCCGACTCCGCTCCCGCGCCGACAGCATTTCCGATAATTCCAGTCAAGAATAGGGAACGACGGCGACCCGTGTCAACGCCCCGGCGGTCACACCCTCTCCTTCTCACGCCTTCCAGCCGCGCACGACGACTGTGGCGACCGCGGTCAGGGCCAGCGTGACGAGCGCCGCCCAGACGATGCGGTACGCGACGACCCAGAAGACGCTTGCCCCCAGCGCGATGAACACCAGTGAGTCTTCGGCGATAGCGTGCACCATGCTGAGGAAGGTGCTCATGATGAACACCTGGCGGCGGCCGAGGTCGTGGCGGCGGATGTCGCGCACGATGACGCCGCCACCGTAGGCGAGCCCGAAGAGGAAACCGATGAGCGTCGGCGCGGCGGAACGCTCGTTCAAGCCCACGTGTCGCACCACTCGCGCCCAGGCGCGCACCACGGCGCGAAACGGTCTGGTCCCTTCGAACAGCTCCAGGACCACCATGATGGGCACGACTATGAGGAAGACGCGCAGGAGCAAGTCGAACGACCCCGTGACGAAGGTGCGCAGCAGGTCGGCCATCGTCAGAACAGCCCCATGAGCAGGTTGGCGGCGGCGGCGGCGGTCAAACCGGCCACGACGCGCAGGGCGCCGAAGGCGAAGCCGTTCATGCCCGCTTTGTGGAGGACCGCGCCCTCCACGAGCAGGTTGTGTCCGATGAGGATGGCGATGGCCAGCACGGTGATCTGCTGCGCGCTGAGATGCAGCGCCTGCATCGAGCCGACGGCCGCGTAGATGTTGAGCACGTAGCCGACCATGAGGGGCACGGCGGCGTCCCCCGGCAACCCGAGCACTGACATCAGCGGCCGCGCCAGATGGGCCAGCCACTGGATCACACCCAGGCGTTCGAGGACGAGCGTGACGCCGTAGGCGGGGATCATGACGCGGGCCAGCTCCCAGAAGGTCTGCAGGCCGGCCTTGACGCCGATCCTGAGATCGCGGCGCAGGCGCGCGCCCAGACCGGGCGCGGGCTCGGGCGAAGGTTCGCCGGAGGCCGTCCCGGGCGCCGGCACGCCGAAAGGCGGCTCCGGCGCGGCGGCGGGGCGGGCGGTCGTGGGGTCGTCGCCGGTGTGCTCCATGCGCCTGCGATTCTCGCACGTCCGGCGAGCCGGCGTCACCGGCCGCTGCCCGAGCACGGCGCGCCCAGATCGTGCTCGGGCCGAGGTGCGGCGGCCAACGTCATCCGAGGGCCGGCGAATCGTCACCGCCCGGACGAGGCGTCACCCTTGAGGCCCGGCAGGGCGACGGCGCACCATGCGGACATGACCTTCCGCCGCACCATTATCGCGCTCTGTCTCGCCATGGTCATCGTGCTCGTCGCCGCCGCTGTGTCGCGGCCAGACCGCCGCCAAGGCGGCGGCCCCGCGGCGGCGACGGCGCCGTCCGCAGCGGCCGGCGCCGGTGGCAGCCCACCGGCGGCGGCGCTGCAGGGCGTTTCCGAAGGCGCGCAACGTCTCGACGCGGTGCGCACCGTCAAGCTGTTCTGCGACCTGGTGGGCAGCCGGCGGTTC
>Ga0209386_1000937_pt1 | contig 12944 bp, 9 predicted proteins | sample NGEPertwo_FD_184510 | JGI IMG/M metagenome (GOLD analysis project Ga0209386, IMG submission 184510) | Arctic peat soil microbial communities from the Barrow Environmental Observatory site, Barrow, Alaska, USA - NGEE Permafrost154B-two... | ecosystem: Environmental > Terrestrial > Soil > Wetlands... | reverse complement strand
GTTCCTTTTGATTCATAACATATTTAATCACCTGATCCAATTGGGAGTGACTATATGAAAATGCACCAAAACCTTCCTGCCAGTTAAATCTGTATTTGTTTAGTCTGTTTTCTTTAATCCACTCGTTTGATGATTTTTTCACTTCACGAACAAGATCTGAGAGGCAGCAAGAAGGTTTCATTCCAATCATAAAATGGATGTGGTTATTTACTCCATTTATTGCGAGCATTTTCTGCCCTTTGTTCTGAACAACTCCTGTAATATATTGATACAATCTTTCTTCCCAGCTTGAGTGGATTAAACTATCGCGGTTCTTTACTGCAAATACGATATGAATGTAAATTTGCGAAAATGTTCCGGGCATTGTTGTGATTTTTGTACGACACCTTCGGAGTCGTTTGGTTGATATTGCAATTTTTCTATAAACCTTTGATGCCTTCGGCATCTGGATGGGGAAATTTATTTAGATCAAAGATTCAATTTTATTTCGTTTCCCACAACTTTATCATGTGATCCTAAGTTTGCTTCGTGCCTCGCAATGACTCACTTTTATACTTCCCGCAATAGTCTCAAGAGTAAAACAGTTCAAATATAGGTCAAAGGAGATCCTTCAGAACGCAAAGGAGATTCTTCAGAACGCAAAGGAGATCCTTCAGAACGCGAAGGGGATTCTTCAGAAGGCAGAGGGGATTCTTCAGAACGTAAAGGGGATTCTTCAGAACGTAAAGGGGATTCTTCAGAACGCAAAGCAGATTCTTCAGAAGGCAGAGGGGATTCTTTAGAAGGCAAAGCAGATTCTTCAGAAGCCAGAGGGGATTCTTCAGAACGTAAAGCAGATTCTTCAGAAGGCAGAGGGGATTACTCAAAATGCACGATTGCCGGCCGGCCGGGATAAATCAAAAAAGATATTTAAAGGAGCATTTCCACTGGCAGTAAGGTTTTTCGGGATTTTCATACAGGATTATATCTGTTGACCGCCACTGCCTCTTGTTTGCAACGAGGGGTAAATGGTTCTGAGTTTAAAACTTCAGGGAAACTTCACCCATTACGCGTCGCAGACGCAAAACCAAGAACTCCTCGTTCCCGCTATCGCTCAAACGAGGAGGAGTGTGGTTAAAGATAAAAGGGTTCTATAACGAATTGTGTGGGTTATGTAAGATAAGGATTGCAGAAAAATCAATATTATTACTCAAATTCAATGAAGCATATACTACGAAGTAGTATAGTATTAATCACCCCCAGTAAAACCGGGGGTAAGGACATACCACCGAAAACAACCCTGACCAGGGTTGAATATTAATTACAGAACACTTATTCAACCCTGGTCAGGGTTGAAGTCACAGCTTATTTTTTACCCCCAATTTTATTGGGGGTCATTCATATTTAGCACCTTCTGTGCATAAGCCCAAATGATCACTGAAGTAAATACTCACACCAAACGTTATAGAGCCTTTTTCTTTGACTGATCCTTTCTTTTTCATGCCAGTTTCATTTATATTTGACAGCATAATACCAGACAGTAAAAACCTAAACTGAAAAAGTATGAAATCGAAAATTATGATTGCGGGAACTATTCTTGCATTATTACTTAGCAGTAAGCTTATGGCTCAACCGGATTATCAGCCCACAGAGAAAAATCTTCAGAACCGGGAATGGTTTCAGGATGCCAAATTCGGATTGTTTATTCATTGGGGAATGTATTGTCAGTTGGCTGGCGGCGGCGATCAGGGCATTGCCGAATGGATCATGAACCAGAAGAAAATTCCAATCGCCCAGTATGAAAAAATACCTCAATTCTTCAATCCGGTTTCATTTAATCCGGCTGAATGGGTTTCGATGGTCAAAAAAGCCGGCATGAAATACATTACTATTACCAGCAAGCACCACGAAGGATTTGCCATGTTCGACTCGAAGGTGAGCGATTACAATGTGGTTGACCGGACTCCTTACGCTAAGGACATTATTAAGATGTTAAAAGACGAATGCGACAAACAGGGCATCAAACTATTCTTCTACTATTCGCAACTCGACTGGCACAATCCGGATTATTTCCCCAGGGGAAACACCGGTCAGGGATTTACCGGCCGACCTGAAAAAGGTGACTGGAACAAGTACATTGATTACATGAATGCCCAGTTGAGCGAACTTTTAACCAACTACGGCGAAGTTGGCGGGATATGGTTCGACGGAATGTGGGACAAACCTGATGCACCGTGGCGTCTGGATGAAACATACGCTTTAATTCACAAGCTTCAACCCGGAGCGTTGATCGGAAGCAACCACCATAAATTTCCATTCCCCGGAGAAGATTTTCAGATGTATGAGCGCGATCTTCCGGGAGAAAATTCAATGGGTTTTAATCACACCGGAAGCATTTCAGAATTGCCTATCGAAATGTGTGAAACGATGAACGGCTCATGGGGCTTTAATCTGGTTGACACCCATTACAAATCGACCACCCAATTGCTTCAGACCTTAGTTAAAGCATCGGGTTATGGGGCCAATTTTCTGTTGAATACCGGTCCAATGCCAAACGGTAAAATTCAGCCCGAGAATATTGATACTTTGATGGTCATGGGCAAATGGCTCGAAAAGTATGGCAAAACCATTTATGGAACACGTAAAGGCCCGATCAATCCGGCATCATGGGGCGCATCAACTCAAAAAGACGGTAAGGTCTGGGTTCATGTACTAAAGTGCAAAGAAGAGAACCTGTTTATCGGGAAACTTCCGAAGAAATTAAAATCAGCGAAATTCTTCGATGATCAGTCGCCTGTTCAGTTCACAGAAACAGAATACGGTGTTATCCTGAATATTCCGGATGCGAAGAAAAAACCGATTGATACCATTATCCAGCTGGAGATGTAAATCGCATTCGTTCTTTAAAACTAAAAGCTGTCTGATTCCGGACAGCTTTTTCTTTTTCATGAATAATTTTTGCAAATCACATCGTTCTTAATCTTTCTGCTCCGAATACATGTAGATATCTACATGCTTTATAGAATATTTTTAATATATTTCGAAACCTTTCAAGAAACAAATCAGCAAAGGCTTTGTTAACTGTTTTGGTGATTGGGAAAGCCTAAAAACGGACAATATAAAAAACCATAAATATGTTTGATCTGGATTTAATTACGAAGAACTATCAGGAATTAAAGGTTAAAATTGAAAAAGCAAAAAAAGAACTCAAGAGACCATTAACCCTGTCGGAGAAGATTCTCTACACCCACCTTTTTGATAATCAGCCGATGCACGATTTTAAAAGGGGCGTTGATTATGTGGATTTTGCACCCGATCGTGTGGCTATGCAGGATGCCACGGCCCAAATGGCTTTGCTGCAATTCATGAATTCAGGCAAAAGTAAAACGGCGGTACCTTCAACCGTACACTGCGATCACCTGATTCAGGCCAGCAAAAGCGGATTAGCCGATTTGGATCAGGCCATTAAAATCAACAAAGAAGTTTATGACTTTCTGGAATCAGTTTCCAATAAATATGGAATCGGATTTTGGAAACCGGGTGCAGGTATTATCCATCAGGTTGTACTCGAAAACTATGCATTTCCGGGCGGAATGATGATTGGAACCGATTCGCACACCGTGAATGCCGGAGGTTTGGGTATGGTTGCCATTGGTGTTGGTGGTGCCGATGCGGTTGATGTAATGGCAGGAATGGCCTGGGAATTGAAATTTCCGAAGTTAATAGGCATAAAGCTGACCGGGAAACTCAGCGGATGGGCTGCCCCAAAGGATATTATCCTGAAAGTTGCCGGAATTCTAACCGTGAAAGGCGGAACAGGAGCTATTATTGAATATTTTGGCGAAGGTGCACAATCGATTTCATGTACCGGAAAAGGTACTATTTGCAACATGGGTGCAGAAGTTGGTGCCACTACTTCAACTTTTGGCTACGACGAATCGATGGAACGCTACCTGCGTGCAACAGGCCGTTCAGAAGTGGCTGATCTGGCCAACGGGGTCAAAGAGCATTTAACTGCCGATCCTGAAGTGTATGCCAATCCTGAAAAATACTTCGACGAGCTGATAGAAATTAATCTGGATGAACTGGAACCCTATATTAACGGCCCATTTACGCCCGACCGCGCAACTCCGATTTCGAAAATGGCCGAAGTGGCCAAAGAAAACGGCTGGCCTACTAAAATTGAAGTCGGCTTAATTGGTTCGTGTACCAATTCGTCGTACGAAGATATTTCGCGCGCTGCATCACTGGCGCAGCAGGCTGTTGATAAAAAACTAAAATCAAAGTCCGAATTCACCATTACTCCCGGATCGGAACAGGTGCGTTTCACCATTGAACGTGATGGTTTTATTGATACCTTCAATCAAATTGGAGCAAGTGTGTTTGCCAATGCCTGTGGGCCGTGTATCGGCCAGTGGGCGCGTCCCGGAGCCGAAAAAGGAGCTAAAAATACAATCATTCACTCGTTCAATCGTAACTTCTCGAAACGGGCCGACGGAAATCCCAATACCCATGCATTTGTCGCTTCTCCTGAAATAGTAACTGCCATGGCTATCGCCGGCGATTTAACTTTTAATCCGTTAACTGATTATCTGATCAATGAAAACGGAGATAAAGTGAAACTGGATATTCCTTCCGGACAGGAACTTCCATCAAAAGGTTTTGAAGTGAGAGATGCCGGTTACCAGGCTCCCGCAAAAAATGGTTCATCCGTTGAAATCAAAGTTGACCCGAAATCATCACGCATACAACTGCTTCCTGCATTCGATGCCTGGAATGGGGAAAATCTGATGGGTGCCAAATTGCTGATCAAAGCCAAAGGGAAATGTACTACCGATCACATTTCAATGGCTGGTCCATGGCTTCGTTACCGTGGTCATCTCGACAACATTTCGAATAACATGTTAATCGGAGCAGTCAATGCCTTTAACGATGAAACCAATAAGGTTAAAAATCAGTTGTCCGGCGAATACGGTGAAGTTCCGGCTGTTCAGCGTGCTTATAAGGCAGCAGGTGTTGCTACAATCGTTGTGGGAGATCAGAACTACGGTGAAGGCTCTTCGCGCGAACATGCAGCCATGGAACCACGGCATTTAGGCGTAAAAGCGGTGATTGTAAAATCATTTGCACGGATCCACGAAACAAACCTAAAAAAGCAAGGGATGCTCGGTCTTACTTTTGACAATGAATCGGATTACGAGTTAATTCAGGAAGATGATGTCTTCAATTTTGTTGACCTGAAGGAATTTTCATCAGGAAAGCCATTGACGCTCGAAATTGTCCATGCCGATCAAACCAAAGATTCAATTTTACTGAACCATACCTACAATCAACAGCAGATCGAATGGTTTAAAGCCGGTTCAGCATTAGATTTAATTCGTAAACAAAACCTTTAAACCCTGATATGATAGAAAAAATTAAAGTTCTTAACCCGGTAGTTGAGCTGGATGGTGATGAGATGACCCGGGTAATCTGGTCCTTTATTAAAGAGAAACTTATTTTCCCTTACCTCGATATCGACATCAAATATTACGATCTTGGAATTGAGCACCGCGATTTAACCAACGACCAGGTAACTGTTGATGCAGCTAATGCCATTAAACAATACGGTGTTGGTATCAAATGCGCAACAATAACTCCGGACGAAGCCCGTGTTGAGGAATTTGGTCTGAAAAAAATGTGGAAATCGCCCAACGGAACTATCCGTAATATTCTGGACGGAACTGTTTTTCGCGAACCCATCATTATCAGTAATATTCCGCGATTGGTTCACGGATGGAAACAGCCGATCTGCATCGGTCGTCACGCGTTTGGCGATCAATATAAGGCTACCGACTTTGTGACCAAAGGAAAAGGCAAGCTGACTATCACTTTCACTCCTGAAGATGGAAGTGAAACATCTTCATTTGAAGTATATGATTTTGAAGGCGACGGCGTGGCAATGGCCATGTACAATACCGACGAGTCAATCAACGGTTTTGCTCATGCCTGTATGAATCAGGCGCTCATGAAAAAATGGCCGCTTTATCTTTCCACCAAAAACACCATCCTGAAAAAGTACGACGGACGGTTCAAGGATATTTTTCAGGAAGTTTTTGATGCTGATTTTAAGGAAGCATTTGCAGAAGCCGGCATTACTTACGAGCACCGTTTAATTGACGATATGGTTGCTGCCTGTATGAAATGGGAAGGCGGATATGTTTGGGCCTGTAAAAACTACGATGGCGATGTGCAGTCGGATACCGTAGCTCAGGGATATGGTTCGCTCGGATTAATGACTTCAACCTTGATTACTCCGGATGGAAAAACAATGGAAGCTGAAGCTGCTCATGGTACTGTGACCAGACATTTCCGGATGCATCAGCAAGGCAAGCCAACATCAACCAACCCGATTGCATCAATTTATGCCTGGACACGCGGTCTGGCCTTTCGTGGCAAACTTGACGGAAACCAGAAGCTGATTGCATTTGCAAACGCCATTGAAGAAACCTGTATTGAAACAGTGGAAAGTGGCAAAATGACCAAAGATCTTGCGCTGCTTATTTTTGGGAATGAACTTAAAACTGAAAATTACCTGACAACGGAAGGATTTTTGGATGCTATCGATTCCAACCTTCAGAAAAAGCTGGGGTAAGCAATGTTCACCGCTGGTGGAGTAGGAGCCTAGCTGTCGATGGTTTCACGTCATTAATTGTCATTTGTTGTGTTTGCAATCCTGAAACATAATTGTGGAAGATGAATGACAAGCAAAATTCAAATCAGGAAAAGTAAAGATTATAACATGAGTCAGAATATTCAATTCAAAAATGGTCAGTTAATTGTTCCCGACCAGCCAGTCATTCCTTTTATTGAAGGGGACGGAATCGGGAAAGACATTAGCGGTCCGAGCCAGCGGGTGATTGATGCCGCAGTAGCTGCTGCCTACGGTGATGACCGGAAGCTCATCTGGAAAGAAGTTTTGGCAGGTAAAAAGGCCTTTGAAATGACCGGAAGTTATATGCCGGACGAAACGCTCGAAGCTTTTAAGGAGTACCTGGTAGGAATAAAAGGCCCACTCGAAACACCTGTAGGAGACGGTATCCGATCGCTGAACGTGGCTTTGCGCCAAACTCTTGATTTGTTTGTTTGCCTGAGGCCGATCCGTTGGTTTAAGGGTGTTCCTTCTCCAATACGTTATCCTGAATTGGTTGACATGCACATATTCAGGGAAAATACCGAAGATATTTATTCGGGAATCGAATTTATGACCGGAGATGAAAAAGCCATCCGGTTCCGCGATTTTCTGATTAATGAATTGGGTGTTGAAAACATCCGTTTCCCGGAAAGCAGTTCGTTCGGTGTTAAACCTGTTTCAAAAGAGGGCTCAGAACGACTGATCCGTGCGGCAATTCAATATACAGTTAGCCGGGGACTTCCGTCTGTCACCATTGTTCACAAGGGTAATATCATGAAATTTACGGAAGGTGCCTTCAAGAACTGGGGATACGATCTGGCCGAAACCGAATTTGCGGATCAGATATTTACCTGGAGACAATATCAGCAGATTGAAAAACAGCATGGACAGGCTGAAGCGAAAGCCGAATTTGAAAAGGCTAAATTGGCAGGAAAAGTCATTGTGAAAGATGTCATTACCGATGCATTTCTACAGGAAAGCCTTTTACATCCGTTTGATCATTCGGTTATTGCAACCTTAAATCTGAACGGTGATTACATATCCGATCAATTGGCGGCCATGGTTGGCGGAATCGGAATTTCACCCGGGGCAAATATTAATTACAACAGTGGGTATGCTATTTTTGAAGCCACGCACGGAACTGCACCCAATATTGCCGGAACTGGAAAAGCCAATCCCGGGTCACTCATACTTTCAGGAGCCATGTTGCTCGAATACCTGGGGTGGGACAAAGCAGCAGAACATGTTTATGATGCAATGGAACATACCTTCTCCAAACGAAGAGTCACTTCGGATTTGTTTAGCATGATGGAAGGAGCAACATTATTATCAACATCTGAATTTGCTGATGAGATAATTAGAAATATTCATTAATTTAGGAACGTAATTCTTAAAAAAACTAAAAACCAAACATATGGAATACATTAAGAACAAGTTTTACGAAAAAGCCATTCATTGTGTTGGAGAGTATCAGCAATTAAAGAACGAACACGCTGATAAAGTGATTGCCAATGTAACCATTGGACAAATCATGACAGGTATGAAAGGCATTCCGGGTTTAATTACTGACACATCGAAACTTGACCCGATCGAAGGAATTCGTTTCAGGGGTTATTCAATTCCGGAGCTTCGGGAAAAATTACCTCGTTTGAATCCTGAAGGAGAACCCTTACCTGAAGGTTTATTCTACCTTTTATTACTGGGCGAAATGCCTGGCCACGACGACGTTTTAAACATGAGCAAGGACTGGGCGACCCGTGCTTCGGTACCTCAGCATGTATTCGATGTGATTGATGCTATCCCGAAAATTGCACGGCCAATGACTTCTTTCTGTGCTGCGGTGACCAGTATGGCAACCGAATCAGTTTTCCAGAAAGCGTATCGTGCAGGTGTCAACAAAAAATACTACTGGGATACCACCTATGAAGATGTGATGAACCTGATTGCACGCTTGCCCCGAATTGCAGCGTATATTTATCGGAACAATTATCACAATGGCGATCATATTGAACCGGATCCACGCCTTGACTGGGCCGGCAACTTTGCTCATATGATGGGACACGACAGTGAAGAAGTGAAACGGCTGCTTCGTTTGTATATGGTGTTGCATTCCGACCACGAAGGAGGTAATGTTTCGGCTCATACCACCCATTTGGTTGGATCGGCGCTGAGCAATCCATATTATGCCTATTCCGCCGGAATGCTGGGATTAGCCGGGCCACTGCACGGATATGCCAATCAGGAAGTTATTCACTGGATTTTTGATTTGATTCAGGAATTGGGAACCGATGAACCTACAGACGAACAGATCAAAGAATACACCTTATTAACCCTCCAGCAAGGACGCGTCATCCCCGGGTATGGACATGCTGTTTTACGGAAAACTGATCCGCGTTTTACCGCACAGAAAGATTTTGCCGAAAAATATGTCAGGGATGATAAATTAATCAACATTGTCAATCAGCTTCACCGGACGGTTCCTGCTGTGTTGGAAGCTACTGGAAAAGTTCAGAATCCATGGCCAAATGTTGATGCATTCTCCGGAGCTTTGCTTTACCATTACGGAATCAAGGAATATTCATTCTATACGGTGATGTTTGCTGTTTCCCGCGCTTTGGGAGTTCTGTCTTCACTGGTTATGGATCGTTTATATGGATTGCCCCTTGAACGTCCTTCTTCACAACCATTGAGTTGGTTTAGCGAAAAGGCCGGAATTCAGAAAGAGGACCGGAAATGTAAATAATAAAATATCATAAACTGAAAAGAGGAGAGGTCAATAGGCTTCTCCTTTTTTGTATTAAACCGAAAACCATCAGTATCTAAAGCGATCTACTTCCTTTCTTTTAATGGGATTATTAATGATCAGTTGATATGGTTGAGGGGAAAGGTATTGGTGTGGTTTTCAGGTATTGAATCAAAATATGTTTGTTTTGCTCGAAATCAAAGATACTGTCCTCTAGCTGGACGGGCTTTTTCTTCTTAGGCGGAAAAACACCAACACTGCATAAATTCCCGAATGAATTGGATAGAAACATCATTTTCGAAATTGAAGCGAAAATTGATCGGAGCGAGTGCGAGGGCCGTCAAAACGCCCGGCTGAGGGTTCGTTTTGACAGTCATCCCGATGAAAATCGGGATTTCTCCTTTTCATCCAAGCCTGTTATCGGGCAGGGATTGGAAAAGTAAGGGCCAGTCCGGCCTAAGGACAGAAAACGGATTTGAAATTGACTGTTTTAATATTGCTCCACAACTAAATGAAGTGATCCATCATTTTATTGGGAATTCGGGATTGATATCTTTCGTTCATTAAACAAAAAAGGGAGCCATCTGGCTCCCAATCAATCTACATTATTGCGATTCGTAAAAAAGGGTCTTTTTTTCTCTGACGGAAAGACATTTTTGATGTTTTTCTATTAATGTCTTTTTCTCCTCGTCAGTCAGTGCGTCGAAATAAGTTAGTCTTTCTTTCGTTTTAATTTGTCTGATTTTTTTGAATGCACAATTAACTAACTCACTTCCAACCGGACATTCAAATATTAGACCATAATAGTTAGTATAACGCTTTCCCATTTTGTGCCTTCATTCATGAACTAAACTGATTACGTTGGTTTATCCCCCAAAATCAAAAAAGGTAACCCACAAAAACCAAATATTTTTTTAAATTATAAGTTTGAAGGGCTCTATGGCATATTTTTATATTTTTGCAGAAGTTCTTTTGCACGATGAAACGATCATTCTGTTTTATTATACAAAAAAGCAGAAATTTATTTGAGAGGATATTTCCTGCCAGGCAAGTAATCCAATTTCCTGCAGACTTGAAAAAATGTTTGTTGAATGTATGTTCTAATGAATAATGAGAGAATAGAAACAGTTGAAAAATAGTATAAAAAGATATGTTTGAGAATCTAAACGAAAAGCTGGAACGGTCATTTAAACTTCTGAAAGGTCAGGGGAAAATTACCGAAATAAATGTTGCAGAAACATTGAAAGAAGTACGTCGCGCTTTGCTCGATGCCGACGTTAACTTTAAAATAGCCAAATCATTCACTGAGAATGTCCGAAAAAAGGCACTTGGGCTGGATGTTTTGAATTCGGTTAAGCCTGGTCAGTTAATGGTTAAAATCGTACATGACGAGTTGGCTGAGCTGATGGGAGGAAAATTTGTTGACATCAATTTAAAAGGGAATCCTTCCGTTATTCTGATTGCAGGTCTTCAGGGATCTGGAAAAACAACTTTTTCGGGAAAACTGGCTCAAATGCTGAAAAGCAAAAAAGGCCGTCATCCCTTGCTCGTTGCCTGTGATGTTTACCGTCCTGCAGCAATTGAACAGTTAAAAGTCCTCGGACAGCAAATCAATGTTCCGGTTTATACTGAAGAAGGTAATCAGAATCCGGTGAAGATTGCTCAGGAAGCTATTCGTCAGGCCAAATTACAGGGCAATGATGTGGTTATTATTGATACCGCAGGTCGTTTAGCTATCGACCAGCAAATGATGAACGAAATCAGTGCTGTTAAAGATGCCGTAAAACCGCACGAAATCTTATTCGTTGTGGATGCCATGACTGGTCAGGATGCCGTAAATACAGCTAAGGAATTTAATGACAGACTCGATTTTGATGGCGTGGTTCTTACCAAGCTGGATGGTGATACACGTGGTGGTGCTGCCCTTTCAATCCGTTCGATTGTTGACAAGCCAATTAAATTTGTTGGAACCGGTGAAAAACTTGATGCACTGGATATTTTCTATCCTGAACGTATGGCCGACCGTATTCTGGGTATGGGAGACATCGTTTCGCTGGTGGAAAAAGCTCAGGAACAATTTGATGAAGGAGAAGCAAGAAAACTTCAGCAAAAACTGGCAAAAAATCAGTTCAGTTTTACCGACTTTTTGAAACAGATTCAACAGATCAAAAAAATGGGTAATCTGAAAGACCTTGCCGGAATGATCCCGGGAATGGGAAAGGCTTTAAAAGATGTTCAGATTGAAGATGATGCCTTTAAGCATATTGAAGCGATCATTTATTCCATGACTCTGGCTGAACGTGAAGATCCGGCCTTGTTGAATGGTTCGCGCCGAAAACGAATTGCCGATGGCTCAGGAACCAATATTCAGGAAGTAAACCGTTTAATCAAACAGTTTTCTGAAACCCGTAAAATGATGCGTGTCGTTTCTCAGGGTAAAAACATGAACCGGATGATGGGAAATGCAAGTCCAAAAAGATAATCGAATAAACTGATTTCTATGATATTAATTGACGGAAAAAATACAGCTAAAGAAATAAAAAAGGAAATTGCCGCAGAAGTCAAACAAATAGTTTTGTCGGGAAAAAGAGCTCCTCATCTGGCAGCTGTTTTAGTTGGACACGACGGAGGCAGCGAAACTTATGTTGCTTTTAAAATAAAAGATTGTGAAGAGGTCGGATTTCGGTCATCTCTTTTTCGTTTCGATGACGATGTGACAGAAGAAGTATTACTCGCAAAAGTTGACGAGTTAAATAAAGATGCCGATCTGGATGGTTTTATTGTGCAATTACCTTTGCCCAAACACATTTCGGAGCAAAATGTTATTGAAGCAATCGATGCCCGTAAAGATGTTGATGGATTCCATCCTGAAAATGTTGGCCGGTTGGTACTTGGTATGCCAGCCTTTTTATCGGCAACTCCTTATGGAATAGTTGAACTACTCAAAAGATATCAGATTCCAACTTCAGGCAAAAATTGCGTGATTGTTGGACGAAGTAATATCGTTGGTCGTCCGTTGAGTATCCTGATGTCGCAGAAAAGTGTCAATGCCACCGTAACAGTAGCGCATAGTAAGACTAAAAACCTGGAAAAAGTATGTGCCGAAGCCGATATCCTGATTGCGGCTCTTGGTTCTCCTGAATTTATTAAAGCAAATATGGTAAAAGAAGGAGCTGTAGTTATTGACGTCGGGACTACCCGTATTGCTTCTACTGAGACCAAATCGGGCTGGCGTTTGAAGGGAGATGTGAAATTTGATGAAGTAGCTCCCAAATGTTCTTATATTACTCCTGTTCCGGGAGGTGTAGGACCAATGACCAGGGTTTCGCTTCTTCTTAACACCTTGCTCGCAGCTAAGAAAAGAATTTAAATTATTTTGATCAATAAAAAAGAAGGTGCTTTTTAGTACCTTTTTTTGTGCTTTTTTTTTGATTAATTAGAGTCTGTCTATAAACATCAAATTGTTGATAATTAATTATATGCAGCCTTTTATTGTGTATCCATTTTTATTAGTTTTAAGAAAAGATACACCATGAAACTATTTGAAGA
>Ga0209386_1000935_pt1 | contig 12957 bp, 12 predicted proteins | sample NGEPertwo_FD_184510 | JGI IMG/M metagenome (GOLD analysis project Ga0209386, IMG submission 184510) | Arctic peat soil microbial communities from the Barrow Environmental Observatory site, Barrow, Alaska, USA - NGEE Permafrost154B-two... | ecosystem: Environmental > Terrestrial > Soil > Wetlands... | reverse complement strand
GCATTAAGCAAAATATCCACTTTACCAAAATCTTTAATTACTTCATCTCTGCAGGACTTTATTTTTTCTATATCCATTACATTTATGTAATATCCTTTGGCCTGTATCCCTTCAGTTTGTAATTCTTGGGCAACTTTTTCTGCATTTACAATATCACAGACGGCAATTTCGGCTCCGGCTTTACCCAATCCTCGAGCAATGGCAGCACCTAAAATTCCCGCTCCGCCGGTAATAACAGCTTTTTTTCCCTCGAGACTGAACATATCTAAAAATTTATTCATTGTTTCTCTCCTTATTTTGGATTAAAGACTTTCTATTAAGGTATATAATTTGTTTAGTTTAGATTGTCAAACATTTATACTTACTAATGAATATATTTTCTCTTCTAAAATGTTTTCTATTCTTATTTTTCTTATTTTGTAATATATTCTATATATATTGTTTGGTCTCCTTCAACAAGCCTTAATCTTCATTTTTCTAAAAGCATCAAATGTCTTCTGATGTGATTAGAAAGTTCCCGATAATGGTCTTCTTCAAATTGAAATAATATTTCATAAATTTTATCTTTAAAGATGTATTTCCCTTCATTATTTTTAGCTCTTAGGATGGAACCATAGGTTATATGAACAAGTTGCCTTGAGTCATTTTTTATAAAAAGATTTATTAATTCTCCATCAGTAATTGTATCTATATCGGGGATACGAGAAAGATCAGTGGTTAAATTATAAGAAGCTCTATCTTTTTCAAAATTCTCCAAAGCAAATCGATGAATTTCCCGATAAAGAGCCGGGTCTTTCATAGCAACTACTTTTACTTCCTCTAACCAGCTAGTCCCGGCAGTTTTAATATGACAAAGTCCTCTTGTCTCTTCGGAAAAAATGGGATAGACTGAAAATTTATCACTTCCCGTATGAAGGGAAAGTTTATACCCACCAATACCTTTAGTCATAATTGCATGTAAAGAAAATTCCTTGGAAAAATCCTCTACATTCCCTATGTATTCTATCCCTTTTTGCCAATCTCCTAAGAAATGAAGAGCAATATTTTGAAAATCTACTCCCCTTCTTTGCAATTCTAATACAATAAACAAATGTGCCAGGGGAGATGTAACTGTGGGAGTTTCATCTACAGATATTTCTAAATCAAATTTATTCTTTTTGTATCCTTTTAAAAATTCAGAACATTTCACCACATGATTTAAGGCTTCAGAATAGGTAAGCATGATTTCTTTTAATGAATTTTCATCAAAAACTAATTCCTGATTACCAAATTTATAATTCTTACTTAGATATAATTCTTCTAATTTTTTACAATTAGGAATTTGATGATAATATTTTTCTAATTCCTGCTTACTTAATCTTTCCACATCATTTCTAATATAATCGGAAGGATCCAAGGTAAACATGGTGTAGCCACAGTCTGCTGCTTCTTTTAAATCTTCAATTTTTTTCACATGGTCCGCATCTGCTCCAAAAGGTCCTTCATATCCTGCTTCAAAACAACCCCATATTACATCATCCAATACTTTCTGCCAGTTTCTTTCCGTTCTGGACATCTCTCTAACTGATTGCTGGGCCAAAATAGGAAAGATGTCTTTCCCCTTAAAGGCCTGAAGATGTGCTGGAGTAGCAATTCCTAAACGGTCTCCGGTGCCAAAAGATGCCTTGAGACCACAGAAAGAAGGATTGAGGTGAGGGAATGCTTCTCTTAATAAAGATAGATTGTAATGGTTTAAATAACATATCTTTATTAACATCACAATATCTTCTTTTATTTTCTTCTCTTCTAAATCAGGTCCTTCGAATTTTTTTAGGTCATCAGGTTCACCGATTACAGTTAAATATTTTGATTGATTATCCTTAACTATGAAGAAATAATTCTCTTTTACTGATTTCGTGGAATTCGGATAGATGCTATATTTTTTTCCATAATATCGGTTAAATAATTGTAAGATTTCCTGCTTGGTCATCAATTTCTCCTTTCAGATTAAATAGTCTAATTTGATTTTCATATATTAAAGCTTTTACAACTTTAGCTCCTCCATTATAAGATATTTGTCCACTTGAAACAATTTTACCTACAGCCCGGCAGATTATTCTATCAAAGACTTCAAATCTGCTTCCTTCAGATAAAATATTCCTTCCATCGCAGATTTGTTTTACACTAGAAGCAAGAAGAGAAGATCCAGGAACATGAAGTAGATATTGTTCCATCACATAAGGAAAATCATTATGCCACCAAGGAAATCCAGAATATACATTAGGGAAGGCTCTCTCTAACATCAAATTAGTATGGGCAAAAATCTGGTTCATAGGATACAAAATTAAATGGCTTTGATTTTCATTTTCCCCACTAAAAAATCTTGATAATAAAGGTTGTAAATTCTCTATGACATTTACACTATCGGCTGAAATATCGCCTCCCACATCAGTTTCTCAATTTTTAAACAGATACTCATTAGCGTTTCTGAGTGCACCATAATGTATCTGAGTAATCATTCCCTTTTCTTGATTCATCTCACAGAATTTGTGCATTATATAGGAAATAAATTCCTTAGTTTCAATAGATCTGAGACTAAATATTTTTTCTTTATTATAGGCTTGTTGAAAAATTTCCTCAACTCTTTTTTGATTAATTTTTAAACCATAGGGTTCTAATAAACCATGGTCGCTTGCCTTTGCTCCTCTTTCAGCAAAATAAGAATGTCTTATTTTTAAAGCTTCCGCAAGACCTTTAAGAGTAGTATCTTGCCCAGTTAATTGACAAATTTTATCCACATTAGACTTCCAATTATCATCAAATAAATTACAATAAGCATCCGGTCAAAAAGTAGGTAAAAAAGTGATACCTTTTATGCTATTAGCCAAATTATGATACGTCAGGTCATCTGCAGGATCATCAGTAGTAAAAATAAATTTTGCCCCGATTTTCTTTAATATAGCCTGGGGTAACATTTCCTTTTCCTTTAAACAATTATTTGTTTTTTCCCATATTCTATTTGCAGTCTCTTCACTCAATAATTCCTCGATTCCAAACATCCTCTTTAAATCTAAATGCATCCATTGATGAACATGATTGCCCTCAAGATAAGGAAAAACTGCACATAAGGCTTCCCATTTATCATAATCTGAAATTTGAGAATCCCTGGCTAAAGCTTGGGAGAAACCGGGGAGCTTTGCTGCTAATCGAATAATATAATGATCACAATTCCTATATTCTTCCCTCGTCTCCAGAACTTCTGCTCTCCAAATATTGGGGAAAGGTTTATTTTCTATAATCTGTCTTAAATTATGATGAGTGTGAGTATCAATAATTCCAACTTCTTTTCTTAGGGGAACAGCGATATCATGATATAATTTTATTCCTTCAGTTGTATCTAACAACCAATCTTTACCTAAAAAATTATCTTTATCTGTCATAATTAACTCTCTTGGAAGGACTTATAAATACTTTTTTATCATATTTTATTTTTGTATAACCTTATTTTTATTTAACATTGCCTCGATTCTAAACATTACATCTCCTCCATGAGTAACTACTCCTATTCGAGCGCTTTTATCTGTTGATTTTAAAACAATTTCTAAAGCACTATCAATATTTTCGAACACTTCCAAGCCAATTTTAGACGCATCTTTATAAGTAATCCCTTTGCTAACAAGAATCACATTAATCCGTCTTCGTGTAATATCCATTGCAAGGTAAGTAGCAAGTGCTACCTTATCCCTTATTTTCCCATCTTTGAATAACTTTTTAGCTTCATGATTGGAGCAAGTCCCCAAACTTACAAAATCTGGGTGATCAGGGGCAATGCCTTCTGGACAAGGGCATAGTAGAATAAGCGTACCTCCATCCTTTACGGCCATACCACAATTATTTAAAGCTTTCACTGCTTGCCATAAATCCCTATCCGCAGGATGACTACTTGCAATTATAATATCTAGTTGTTCTTTAATATTAAAACAATAAATTCTTTCTGCGAATTTAATGCCTTCTTTATGAGCCAATTCCAGATCTCCGGCTACTACTTTTACTATTTTATTTTGACTGTCCAATACAGTATTTACTATCATAGTAAGCCCTGTCATCCGAGCGATAGAACTGATCTGCTTATATACCGTTGTATCTAAGTTCCCAATAATATCATAGACGTGTTCCCCTGTTCTAAAGTGTGTTTCTCCAGTAGTTACCTCTCCACAAACACCGGGTTGAACTATTTTTGGCCCTCCAGACCAACCAGTATACATATGGGGAATTATATTGCCTATGCCAATACTAATATCAGCTTTATAATATAAATTACTTATCACAACCGGATAAGGAATATTACTACTTTTAATTCTTATTAAATTATCAAGATTTTGCCAGTCATGATTTACAAACCGAATACGATTTACTAACTCATTCCCAAATCTTTCCCTAATTTCACAGTCCTCCATAGGTCTATGTGTTCCTAACGCAATAAGTGCAATAATATGCTTATCATCTACGCCAGCTTTATTTAGCTCTTCTAATAAAATCGGCAATATCTTTTTCTGAGGTGTGCACCTTGTATTATCGTCTACTAATAATACTACATTTTTACCCTTTTGTTTGACAAACTCAGCCAGAGAAGGTGTTCCTATAGGATTCTGAATAGCTTTGCGTATTTCTTCCTCTTCATTTTCTGGACATTCAACCTCTCTCGGAGTAACTATCCAGGAAAGATTTTCCTCTGGTAATCTTATATGGACTTTTTTATTATATCCACAAGGAAGTACTATTTTTCTATTCATTCTTTAATCCTTTCTTTATAAAAGCTAATATAGATATTTTATAGTCTTAGGAGGATTTTTAGCTACGAGAAGTTCTCTCGTCTTTTTCATATCTATATGCCCGGCTATCTTCATTAACTTAATAGCATTTGTAGTAACTGCATTAAACATCTCCACTGTATCTATCTCTTTGGAAAATATATCATACACAAACCAATCATTGTGGCCAAACTTCCTTAAATAGTATAAAAATTCGATGTTTTCCTAAAAGTTATAAGTGCCTGGTATCATAATTTTATTTTGATAAAAGGATATGGCTAAAATCTAAAGTTACCCAAGATTTTTCTTTAGTACCTTCCCCAATCCCAGTTGCAATCATTATCATTTATATGAACATAAAAAAGTTTATTGGATGCTGCTAGCATACACGCATACTGAGCAGGTTGTTAAAATGAAATTAACTCATCAGCTGTTCCAAAAATACATCTAATTCGAGGGCCGCTAAGCTTATTCTCTATTTATCCTGACCTTAAGGTTATACTCTGCGGCCTCATTAAAAGTCTCCTCAAGATATTAAAAGGCATCTATATATTTCGGTTCAAATAAATAGTCAAAGCCTTCATTGAGAGGACAAGTAGTTACTCGATTGCAACTCAATTTAACAGATAAGTCCATAGCTTTTTAAGTTCTGCCACTACTTCTTTTCGTTCCTTATCGATTTCCAAAAAAAATGAACCTTTCTAACATTATACCAGTTCTTCTCGATATAAAATTTATAGCCGATAGCCCTAATTTATAACTTTTAATAAGACTAATTAGTTTTTCCACATTTTTGCTGAATTGGGGGTGCCATCGTCTGAGGTTATTGTGAGTTATACCTAAATCCGGGCAACTTTTCACACTTTCTTTTCTGATGTCAAATTGTACTAGACTACTTCTCTCTTGAACTGGTCACTGAATTGTTTTCTCGTTTGTCTTTATATTTATCAAACCTCCATCCAATTAATTTATTATAGCTCTTAACTTATTGTCCAGCAAAGCGGAGAGGGTGACCATATTAAATTGTATGTATGATCGCTATAACACAAATAAGGTGAAATAAAGTATTCCATCTGGACCTATCACTTGAAATTAATAAAAAAGCCAATGAGCAAAAACTTTTATCAACATTGGCTTTTTATACAACTCAACATATAATCTAATAGTCGTAATTGTTTGGCTACTTCAACAAATATTTAGTAATTAAATTTAAACATTAAGTATATCTGGTATTAGACGAATCTCTCCGTAATGGCTCAACTTGGTATTTTTCGTACCTACCTTATAAGATATTGGTTCAATGCACACAAATTTTTTATCTATATTATTAAATATAACAATCGAATCAAAGACCTTATCCTGACTTCCTTCAACCATAAATTTTGTTAAAAGCGTATATCGGCTAGTTTTTAATGAACAATAAGAAAGCCCATTCTTATCCGAATTGCCTCATCAAAAATCTAAACGAAACATTTTAATTATAACCTAATCTCCTCTATATTTAAAGAGAAGAAATTATCTCTCTTTTAATATATGAGGAGGTAAAAAAGATGTAATCTAGAACTAAATTCTAAAGAGAAAAGAGGTTCTAAATTATGTCCAATCAATTACACAAAAATTTTACCGATGATCAGGTTAAATCACTTTTTGAAAAATATTCGAAAAAAGAAATCAAACTTAATTACATCTTGCAAATGCTTAAAATTAAAAGAAGCAGATTCTTTGAATTACTGGCAAAATATCGCAAAGATCCGGATAACTTTTCTATCCAATATGCTAGAAAAACGATTAATCGAAAGATAGATCCAGATATAGTCATATACCTTAATCTTTTGCTTTAATTGGAAAGTTCTCCTCTTTTTCTTTCTTTTTTTAATTTATCATTTATTAGCCGTAAGAGTCCTTCTAGTAATTCTTGGCCAATCTTTCTACTTAAGTTAAATATTATTCTCTCTAGGTGGTGGAAATTTATTTCTTTTTCTTTGAGGTAAGTCTACCCTTCTTTATTTATCTCTTGACAAACCTTTTTCCTTAAAACCCCTACTAAAATTATCTACACTATCTTTATCCTTTTGTTTCATTTAAAAATTAAAACTATATTGTTTATAAATAGCATAAAAATACAGAGTAAATAGCAATTTTGCTGAGTAAGGAAAAAATTCAGAATAAGTGCATTAACCCTTAAATTGCTTTTGTGCATCTATATGGATGCAAGTATTCCACCGTCTACATATATTATCTGGCCATTTACAAAGCTCGATGCGCGGGAGGCAAGAAAAATAGCCGCTCCCACTAACTCCGAAGGATTCCCCCATCTACCTGCGGGTGTTCGAGATCGAAGCCAAGTATCGAATTTAGTATCCTCAGCTAAAGTTCGAGTCATATCTGTGATAAAATATCCCGGGCCTATGCCATTAACCTGAATGTTATACTTCGCCCATTCTACAGCCATGGCTTTAGTAAGCATTTTTACACCACCTTTAGAGGCTGCGTATGGAGCTATTGTCGATCTTCCAAGCTCACTTTGGAGGGAGCATATGTTTATAATCTTCCCTGATTTCCGAGAAATCATTCCTTTAACAACCTGTTGACTGGTCAGAAAAACACTGTTCAAATTAACGTTAATTACTTCTTGCCAGACAGATTCTTTAATTGTTTCTAGCGGTCCTCGTCTTTGTATTCCAACACTGTTTACCAAAATATCAATTTTCTCTACTTTTTTTTCTATAGCCAAAATCTGTTGGTGAATTTGTTTTTTATCAGTAACATCAAAAGAGCAACCATAAACTGTAATCCCTTCTTTGGAAAGGATTGAAACAGCTTTATTAAGTTTCTCTTTATTTATATCGTTTAAAATCACGCAGGCACCCGCTTTTCCCAGCCCTTGCGCAATAACAAAACCTAACCCCTGACCAGATCCTGTGACCAGAGCAATTTTATTGCTTAAATCAAATAGTTCGTTCTTCATAGTTATCCTCCATTCTCTCTATAGTGTCAAAAGACAAAAGCTTTCTTGACATTTAAACGTTGATACCTAAAATAGACAATGTATAAATTTGTTTATCTCTCCCAGTCGTAAGGAATAACCAACACATCCTAAACCTATACTTCCTAACAAAAATTACAAATTTTATTTTTTAATTTGTTTATTTTAAGGATAATAGATATTTTTATCGATATATAATAATGTATCTACCAAGCACAATGATATTACTTTTGTTATTTTATAAAAAAATCTGGAATACTTGTAATAATGGTTGGAAAAATAATTACCAAAAGAAGCACTAAAACTAAAGACAAAATAAAAGGTACTGCACTTTTTGCAACACTTTCAAAATTAACCCCCCCACTAGAGGAAGCTACGGATATACAAACGCCAACCGGTGGAGTTATTGTTCCAATTGCAATGTTAATTACAATCATTACACCAAATGCTACCGGATCAATTCCTACATCCATAGCAATTGGTAATAGTATTGGAACCAACATGATCATAAGAGCTAGACCTTCTAAGAGCATTCCTCCAATAAAAAATATTACATTGATTACCAATAAAATAAAAATTGGATTTTTAGAAACTGAAAATACGAACTCACTAACTTGCTTCGAAAAACCATTCGAAACAAGAATCCAGCTAAATAAAGATGATGCTGCAATTAAAAACATTACACTTGCGGCATTTAAGGTAGATTCAGTAAACATGTCTGAAATATCACTAATTTTTATACTTTTATAGACAAAAATACCTAAAAATAATGTATAAATAACAGCAATTACGCTGGCTTCAGTTGGAGTAAATATTCCTCCTAATATACCTCCAATAATTATTATCGGGATAAGCATTGGCAAAAAAGCTTCCTTCATTGAAATAAATAAATATTTTAAAGTAAATTTCTTATAATATTTTACTCCATAGCCCTGCTTAATACTAATAAATGCAGATACAAACATTAATGAAATCCCTATAAGGAAACCGGGTATAAAACCTCCTAAAAATAATGCTCCGACAGATATATTTGCTATGCTTCCCAAAATAATCATTGGAATACTAGGGGGTATTATAATCCCAATAGAACCAGAGGCTGCCTGTAATGCTGCTGCAAAAGGCCCAGGATATCCTAATTTTTTCATACTAGGAACCATTATACTAGTAAGTGCAGCTGTATCTGCTGGTGCAGAACCTGAAATTCCTCCCATTAGCATCCCTGTAACTACAGTCACATAACACATTCCTCCTTTAAGCCATCCCACTAAAGCACTTGCTAAATTAACCAATCTTTGAGTAATTCCACTTCGATCCATAATAGTACCTGCAAGCATAAAGAACGGAATTGCCATTAAAGGAAAGCTATTAATCGATACAAATAACCTTTGCACTACTACAAGCAATGGTATTTGACCTCCAACTGCAAGTGTTAGAATTGAAGAAAGTCCTATTGCCGCTCCTATTGGTATTCCTAAGATAAGTAATATAAAAAATGATATAAACAGGATATTCGTACTCATTGTAATTAACCCCTCTTTTTTAACGATCTTCTTTTTTACACTTTTTTACTAATATACCAATACAGAAAATAATACTTATAATGCTTGATAGAGGTATTATTGAATATATATAGCCTAATTTTATAGGTAATAGATACGAAATTGCTGCAAAGCTATCTGCTGAGTATTGAATCCCTAGATATGTCGTAAAAACAAAGAAAGTTCCCGTTATCAATATAGAAATTATTTTAACTATTTTATTTAATTTTTTAGATAATAAATTTACAAAAAACATAATTTTAATATGTCTATTTTTGTAAATAGATAGACTAATTCCTAAAAACATTAACCACACAAAAATATATCTAGATAACTCTTCACTCCAAATCAATGAAGAAGAAAATACAAAGCGTAATATTACTTGCGTAAATACGAGCGTAACCAATAATCCCATTAATAAGATAATAAAAAAATTTGTTATCTTATTAATTCTTTCGCTAATCTTATTTATTTTCATCCTTATCACCCTTTTAATTAAGGACAGCTATAAAAAAAATAAATATTTATAACTGCCCCCAATTTTCTAATACTTATGCCAATTATTTTGTATCAATTATTTTTTGTATCAAATCTTCACCAAGCTTCTTTCCAAATTCTTTGTAAACTCCTTTGGTAGCCTCACGCCATGCTTGTTTATCTGGATTTTCATTAATAATTAATCCTTTAGTTTTTAAAAATTCAATTTCTTCTGCTTCTCTTTTTCTAAGTATTTTTCTCTCATAAATACCCGCTTCGTTTGCAGCATCAACAAGAGCACTTTGAAGCTCAGGTGTTAGAGATTGAAACTTATTTGGATTAATCGCTATTATCATAGCAGTATAAGTATGACCATCTAATACCATATATTTTTGTACTTCATACATCTTTGCACTACTAATAGCGAAAACAGGGCCTTCTTGTCCATCTACTGCACCTTGCTGACAAGCCATATATAATTCTGCGAATCCCATAGGTACAGGATTTGCTCCTAACTCTTTTGTTGTTGCTATAAGTACAGGCCATGTAGGAGTTCTTATCTTTAATCCTTTCATATCTTCTGGTGAATTCAATGGTCTTTTATTGTTTAAATAATGTCTAAATCCAGACTCCCAATAGCTTATAATTTTTATGCCCTTTTTCTCAAGTTCATCTGCTAAGTATTTTGCTACTTCACCGCTTAATACTTTATCAGCATGATCATGATCTCTAAAAAGGAAAGGTAAATCAAATATATTAAATTTTGGCTCAAATTTAGCAACATTTCCTGTTGCAAGTAGTGCCATATCTACGGTTCCCATACGTACGCTTTCAGAAAGTGCAGGTTCATCTCCTAGTTGACTGCTATGATACACTTCTATTTTAATTATCCCGTTAGACTTCTCAGAAGCTAATTCAGCAAACTTTAGAGCTCCCATATGAAATTCAGAAGTTGTCGGATGACAATGTCCTAATTTTAGTACTACTTCTTTTGCTTCTACAACAAAAAACATAGATGAGATAAAAACTGCGATCAAAAAAAACATTACTATAAACTTTTTCTTTTTCATTTTGCTTTCTCCTTATTTAATTCATCATTTTTATTTATTATTCATTATACAAAATACAAAAAATTATGCTGCAATTAATTATATTTAAAAGCCATAGTAAACCACCTCTTTCCTTTTTTTGATTAGTAGAAATCTTTAGTTGCCCTAATTAATTATTCAATATAGCAATTCCATCAACTAAATTTATCTTTCTACTTTTGTTAACATTATAAAACCTATATCTTTGCTACCTTAGGATTAGCTATCGCTTTTGGCAACTCTCCTCTTAAAACAAAGCAAACCGCCTCAGCAACCTTAGTTTTTAGTTCAATATAGGATTCCTCTGAGTAAAAAGAGATATGGGGTGTAATAATCAGATTGTCTAATTTCAACAGAGAATTCTCCCAATTAGGTGGTTCTTTTTCCATAACGTCTAAAGCTGCTCCCGCAATGGTCCCTTTTTTAAGAGCCTCATAAAGGGCTTTCTCATCAATAATAGCCCCTCTAGCCGTATTTATTAAATAAGCAGTTTTTTTTATTATCTTTAGTTCATTATTACCAAAGGAATGCTTTGTCTTGTCTGTAAGGGGAACATGGATGGATATAAAATCTGAATCAGATAATAACACAGAAAATTCAACTAACTTTATATTTTTATTAACTTTGGAAATATAAGGATCATAAGCGATAACTTTAAATCCAAATCCTGAAGCTTTTTGAGCCACCGCTCTGGCAATTTGCCCCAGACCAAAAAGACCGAGGGTTTTGCCTTTAGTTCGAAAGAGAGGTTTAGCTAATGTAAAATCCCATTTTTTTTCTCTTCTTTTTCTATCCAATAAAGTTATTCCTCGCGCACAAGCTAAGATTAAAGCCATAGTATGAGTGGAGACCTCATCAACACAGTAATCCGGAATATTCGCCACTATAATCCCATATTCAGTAGCTGCCTCAACATCAATATTATCCACTCCTACTCCATAGCGAGCAATTACCTTACACCTCTTCAATGATTCAATCACCCTTCTGGTTATTGGCGCATATTGATTAATTATTCCATCAGTATCCTGAGTTGCTTTTATTATTTCATCCTCTGTATGACAATGAGCTAACACAAGTTCTGCATTAATATCACTTAATACCTTTTCTTCTATCTCTATTGAAGGATGGTCACAATCAGTTATCAATACTTTTGGCCTTTTGTTAGACATATACCCTCCTAATTTTATTTTTTAAAAATTAAAATTCTAAAACTTAACTTGCTTTTTGTTTTTAGTAATAGTACTACCTCTGTACTCTACCTACTCCTGATCCACCAGTTAAACTATTTACCTCTTCTATTGAAAGCAAAGGTAGATCACCAGGAATAGAATGCTTAAGGCAAGATGCTGCTACTGCGAATTCAAGAGCTTCCTTATCACTGGTTAAGTTATCAAAACCATAAATTAAGCCTGCTGCAAAGGTGTCTCCTGCCCCTACTCTATCTACAATATTATGAATTTCATACTTTTTTGAAATAAGAAACTCTTCCCGATTATTCAGCACTGCCGCCCAGCCATTGTAATTGGCAGAATGGCTTTCTCTTAAAGTTATAGCAATTTTCTTGATATTGGGATATAAACTAAGAACTTTATCAGTCAATTCTTTATATTGTTGTATTTGAAGTCCCCCTGACTCTACATCTATCTCCACTTTAACCCCCAGAGATTTTTGACAATCTTCTTCGTTTCCTATGGCAATATCCACATACTTAACTAACTCGGTCATTACTTCGGGAGCAGATTTCCCATATTGCCATAAATTTTTTCTAAAATTAAGGTCACAGGAAATAGTCACACCTTTTTCTTTTGCTTTCTTTACCGCTTCCAGAGAAAGATCAGCTGCCGAAAGGGAGATAGCTGGAGTAATACCAGAAATATGAAACCAACTTGCTCCATCAAATACTTTGTCCCAATTTATATCACCGGGACTCGCTTCGGTAATAGCTGAATGGGAACGGTCGTAAATAACCACAGAAGGTCTTTGGTTAGCTCCGGCCTCTAAAAAGTAGATGCCCAATCGATTTCCTTTTCTCACGATAAGTGAAGTATCTACTCCCTGCCTTCTTAATTCTCCAATAC
>Ga0209386_1000934_pt1 | contig 12961 bp, 9 predicted proteins | sample NGEPertwo_FD_184510 | JGI IMG/M metagenome (GOLD analysis project Ga0209386, IMG submission 184510) | Arctic peat soil microbial communities from the Barrow Environmental Observatory site, Barrow, Alaska, USA - NGEE Permafrost154B-two... | ecosystem: Environmental > Terrestrial > Soil > Wetlands... | reverse complement strand
AACAGAAGAACATCAAAAAGCAGAGGCCTCTTATTCCTACGATTAATTGAGCAGGCAGTAAGTGAAAGCCCAATATCATATGAAGAAATTATAATTCAAAATCACGGGTGATGATTGCATACCCTATAAAAGTTAATACCGGTGAAGTTGAAAAACTACCTGATGGACGTCCGGTTGAAGGCGGAGACCTGATGACAAAAAAGACATTCGAAAATTTTGAATTATCCTTTGAATGGAAGATCAATAAGTCAGGTAACAGCGGACTAAAATATAATGTTTCGGAGGATATGTCGCAGAAATATGGCTCTAAATACTCAGCTCTTGGCTTTGAATACCAGTTACTAGATGATGGAGATGAGGCCTATAAGGGAAAACTAAAACCATCACAGTTCTCTGGTTCACTTTATGACCTTCTACCTGCAAAGAATATAGTTCTTAAACCTGTCGGCGAATTCAATTGTAGCAGGATATTGGTTGACGGTAATCATGCGGAACACTGGTTAAATGGTATGAAAGTTTTGGAATTTGAGTTTGGTTCAAAAGAGCTGGACGAAGCTTATACGGTTAGCAAATTTAATAAAATACCAGGCTTTCAGGATAAACATAAAGGCCATATTGTATTGCAAAACCACAACGATGAATCATGGTTTAGAAATATTAAAATTCGCGAGTTTAAAAATTGATTACAAAATATCTGATATGAGTATCGACTTTGATAACTTAAACTTCAATATTATGAAAATAACAAACACCCGAAGAGAATTTCTGAAAAAATCAGCAGCGGCATCAACAATGGTCATAGCCGGAGGTATTTTGCCAGGATTTGCTGCCAGCAGTTATAAACGCAATTTCGGGAAATATGATTTTACTAAGAATGATGTCCAGCCTGCATTGAAAGCTCCGGATATCTGGAAAGAAATGTCACAATACTTTTCACCTCCAGTAGAATTTAAAGGCAAATACGGTGAATATCGTTCCCCATTGAAGTTTTATGACGGACGGCAGGTGAAAGCGTCGGAAGATTGGCAAGAAAGGCGTTCAGAGATACTTGACCGTTGGAGCGAATTGATGGGTAAATGGCCTCAATTGATTAAAAATCAGGAAATGGAAGTTTTGGAAACCACACATAGAGATGGTTTCACACAGCTTCACATACGGTTTTATTGGATGCCGAATGAAAAAACAGAGGGATATCTACTGATACCAGAAGGAGAAGGCAAAAAACCAGCAGTTATTACCGTTTATTACGAGCCGGAAACAGCTGTTGGATTAGGAAGATCTGATCTCACGAACCGGGATTTTGCTTACCAACTCGCAAGACGTGGTTTTGTGACACTTTCAATCGGAACTACTCAAGCTACAAAAGCAAGCACTTATTCACTATACTACCCGAGCATAGAAAATGCACAGGTTCAACCGCTTTCGATGCTTGCTTATGCTGCGGCAAATGCATGGTATGTGCTTTCAAAAATACCAGAGGTCGATACTTTGCGGATAGGAATTATGGGGCATTCTTTCGGTGGAAAATGGGCCATGTTTGCTTCATGTCTTTTTGACAAATTTGCATGTGCAGTATGGTCGGATCCCGGTATTGTATTCGATGAATCTCGGGAAAGTGTGAATTATTGGGAACCATGGTATTTAGGGTACTCCCAGCCACCCTGGCGTAAGAGAGGATTGATTACTAAACAAAATCCGGCAAAAGGTCTGTATCCAAAACTTGTTGCCGAAGGCTATGACTTGCAGGAACTGCATGCACTAATGGCGCCACGCCCGTTTCTTGTTTCGGGTGGGTCTGAAGATACACCCAAACGCTGGATTCCACTAAACCTCACTATTGCCGTTAATCACTTACTGGGTTACGAAAATCGTGTAGCTATGACCAATCGATCGACTCATTCCCCAAACCCTAAATCAAATGAGCAAGCTTATCTGTTTTTCGAATATTTCTTAAAGCATAATGAGATTTATGAAAAAGCAGATGAGAGACAAAATTAGAAATGATGACTCGAGGAACAAAACACCAAACTAAATGGAGAACCGGGTATGTGTGGGGATATCAAATAGAGGTAGATCCATCCAGCCGTGCTTGGTCCGGAGGTTTGTATGAACCTGGAAATCGTGGTTGGATTGTGACTTTGGCCGGTAAAGAAGAAGCGCGTAAAGCTTTCAACCCAATGGATTGGAATCATTTTAAAATATTAATGAACGGCAATAAGATACAAACATGGGTTAATGGTGTTCTGACAGTTGATACAACAGATGACATGTCTAACTCCGGTTTTATTGGACTTCAGTTTCATGGGGCCTTCAAGAAGTGGCAGGAAAATAAAAAATCTATGTGGAAGAATATTAAAATTAAAGAATTGTAATGTGAAATAATTGAAAGAGATATTTATCCGATGATTGACATTAACATGCCTACAATGTCCCCAAAATCAATTCCCTATTTGGGTAAACTAGGAAGTATAACTTAAAAAGCTTAAAAATGAAATATCAGCCTTTAAAATTTAGTGTTCTGTTTGTTTCAGTCGTTGTATCATTCATGTTTATTAGCTGGGATACAATAAAGGAAAGAAATGAACCTAAGAAATCTATAATCAATACATTGACCAAAGCTGAAATTAAGGAGGGTTGGAAACTTTTATTTGACGGGAAGACATTTAACGGTTGGCGAGGCCTTGGAAGAGATCATATACCAAACGGCCTCTGGACAATAGAAGATGGACAAATAAAAAAAGTTAATACCGGTGAAGTTGAAAAACTACCTGATGGACGTCCGGTTGAAGGCGGAGACCTGATGACAAAAAAGACATTCGAAAATTTTGAATTATCCTTTGAATGGAAGATCAATAAGTCAGGTAACAGCGGACTAAAATATAATGTTTCGGAGGATATGTCGCAGAAATATGGCTCTAAATACTCAGCTCTTGGCTTTGAATACCAGTTACTAGATGATGGAGATGAGGCCTATAAGGGAAAACTAAAACCATCACAGTTCTCTGGTTCACTTTATGACCTTCTACCTGCAAAGAATATAGTTCTTAAACCTGTCGGCGAATTCAATTGTAGCAGGATATTGGTTGACGGTAATCATGCGGAACACTGGTTAAATGGTATGAAAGTTTTGGAATTTGAGTTTGGTTCAAAAGAGCTGGACGAAGCTTATACGGTTAGCAAATTTAATAAAATACCAGGCTTTCAGGATAAACATAAAGGCCATATTGTATTGCAAAACCACAACGATGAATCATGGTTTAGAAATATTAAAATTCGCGAGTTTAAAAATTGATTACAACACATTTGATATGAGTATCGACTTTGATAACTTAAACTACAATATTATGAAAACAACAAACACCCGAAGAGAATTTCTGAAAAAATCAGCAGCGGCATCAGCAATGGTAGTAGCTGGAGGTATTTTGCCCGGATTTGGTGCCAGCAGTTATAAACGCATCATGGGCTCGAACGAAAAAATCCGTGTTTCGATGATGGGCGTTAACTCCCGTGGAAATGCACTGGCCCAAACTTTTGCCCAACAAACCAACTGCGATGTTGTCCACGTTTGCGATGTGGATAGCCGGGCCATTGATAAATGCCGGAAAATGCTGGAAGGCATTACGGATATTAAAACTATTGCATTTCAGGATTTTCGCAAATCGCTTGAAAGTAAAGATATTGACGCCATGGTCATTGCTGCACCTGATCATTGGCACGCCCCAGCAGCCCTTTTAGCTATTCAGGCCGGCAAACATGTGTATGTTGAAAAACCATGCAGCCACAACCCTAATGAAGGAGAAATATTGGTAAAAGCTTCTTCCCGTTACAATAAGGTTATTCAAATGGGCCTCCAACGTCGTTCATACCCGAATATTGTTCAGGGAATTCAGGAGTTAAAAGACGAGGTAATCGGTCGTGTTTATTTTGGTAAGGGCTGGTACACAAATAATCGTGATTCAATAGGCATCGGGAAAGAGGTTGCTGTTCCCGAATGGCTAGACTGGAACCTGTGGCAGGGACCTGCACCACGTCAGGCATATAAAGACAATATCGTACACTATAACTGGCACTGGCGCTGGCACTGGGGAACAGGCGAAGCTCTGAATAATGGTACCCACATGGTTGATCTATTACGCTGGGGTATGGGGGTTGATTATCCGGTTCGGGTAAGTTCCAACGGAGGGAGGTTTCGCTATAAGGATGATTGGGAAACACCTGATACTCAGGTTATTAGCTTGGACTTTAAAGAGGATATTTCAATGACATGGGAAGGTCGTAGCTGTAACGGTCGTTATATTGAAGGAAGTTCTGTCGGAGCCATGTTTTACGGAGAAAAAGGTTCTATGCTGATGGACGGTGGAAACAGCTATACCATATTCGATCTCGACAACAAAATCATCAAGGAGGTAAAACAGGAGCAGAAAGTTGATGCCCATAACCTGGCTAATCCTTCCGGAAGTCTTGACGGAATTCATGTTCAGAATTTCTTCGACAGCATTAATCACAAGACAATACCTCATGCAGACATTCATTCTGGATATAAAAGTACATTACTGGTGCAGTTGGGAAATATTGCACAGCGCGTAGGCCACTCGCTCGAAATTGATCCGGAGAACGGTCATATTCTTAAAGATGAAGCAGCACTAAAATTCTGGTCGCGTAGTTACGAAAAAGGCTGGGAAATGAAATTGTAAATACAAAAACCCAGGCGAGGGAAAGGGCTGAAAGTAGTAAAAAGAATAAGAATGAAAAATATACAAACAACTTTAAAACAATAACAGATGAGTACGAGAAGATCCTTTATAAAAATAGTAGGAGCGGGAGCAGCACTGTCAACCATTCCATTTTCGGCTTCCTCCTTTGGTTCAGCAATGTTTGCTGATCATGAAAACAAATTAAAACCTATCCGGATCGGCATCATTGGAGCAGAGAACTCACATACAGTCATCTATGGAAAGATGTTTAATATCGATAAAAAATTTCCGGGAGTTGAAGTGACTCACCTTTGGGGCGAGACCGATGAATTCGCCCGCAAAGCAGCTGAAGCAGGGAAAATACCAACTATCGTAAAAGAACAGAAGGAGATGCTTGGCAAAATTGATGCGTTGATTGTTGATCATCGACATGCCAAATATCACCTCGAAGCTGCTACACCTTTCGTAAAAGCAGGTATTCCAACATTTATCGACAAACCTTTTTGCTACCGGGTTGGGGAAGGAAAAGCATTTTTAGAAATGGCCCGCGAAGCAGGTACTCCGGTTTCATCATACAGTACAATTGCCCAGAGTGATTCGACATTCGATATTGCAGACCAGATAAAGTCGCTTGGCGAAATTAACAATATAGTGCGTTATGGCCCGGCTGACATTGAATCTCCTTACGGAGGAATATTCTTTTATGGGGTACACCTTTTACAACCACTGATGTACATGTTCGGAGAAGACATCAAAGTGGTAAAGATCAATAAATACGGGAAAAAAGCCGGGGCTGTCCTTATTTTTGAAAGCGGGTTGCAGGCCAACCTGGTGTTCAGTACGCTTCATTACGGTTGGGAAACATTTGTGGAAACTAAAAAGGGAATTATTGAACTCAAATCCAGGGTTCAGGAAACCGATCCGGAAAGATGTTACCGCGATATGGTCGGGATGTTCCGCACCGGAAAGGAACCGCTCAAACATGAAAGCATCTTAAAATATGTTGCTGTTCTTGAAGCTTTGGAAAAATCGGCCTTAAATGAACAATGGATAGAAGTAATCATCTAAAAAAAATGATCAGTCACAGCGGTTAATCCTTTCGTTATAAGCCGATTGATAGAGTTGCCTGATATTTATAAAAAAATATGAGAAACTCACCAAGTCTAACGACGAAAAAGAAGGCAACAAAACTGTAAACAGTTATTTCAATAAGCATCATCGGCCTGTTGTTCTTTATTTTCGGTTATACCACCTGAATCAATGCGATATTAATTCCTTATATTAAAACTTCATGCGAATTAATTTATGTTCCTAATTTGTTGGTGGCTTTTGGTTTCTACATTACCTGTTTTGTAATTGCAGTACCAGCTACCCACTTATTGAATAGGGTTGGATTAAAAAATAATGATAATCGGACAAAAGAAAGTGTTCCATAGAGAATGAGTACTATAAATGGTATAAATACAAACATAACATTATGAGAAATAATTATAAAACAGTGAAAATAGGCACCTTAAGTAAGCATGATACAATAATTCCAATCTTAATTATTGGGGCCTTGTTTTTTATATTTGGATTTGTTTCCTGGATAAACGCAATTTTAATTCCCTTCTTTAAGATTGCCTGTGAATTAACCAACTTTGAATCATATCTGGTAACATTCGCTTTTTACATTAGCTATCTTGTGTTTTCAGTACCCTCTTCCTATTTGTTGAAACGTGTAGGGTTTAAAAAAGGTATGATGTATGGCTTCGGGATAATGGCAGTAGGTGCTTTTATTTTTATACCTGCTGCACTATTTAGAACATATGAAATTTTCCTTCTGGGACTATTTTCAATTGGTGCTGGAACTGCCTTATTACAAACAGCAACAAATCCATATATCACGATTCTAGGGCCTAAAGAAAGAGCCGCTCAGCGAATCAGCATCATGGGTATCTTCAATAAAGCGTCTGGTATTCTGGCTCCCCTGTTATTTGCAGCAGTGATATTAAAGGCTACAGACGCTGAGTTATTCAAACAAATACCGTTGATGAGTGAAATTGCAAAAAATACGGCATTGGATGAAATAATAGGTAGAGTAATTATTCCATACGCCATCGTAGGAGTGGTTCTTATCGGACTGGGCTTTATGATCAGGTATTCTCCATTGCCTGAAATTGATACAGAGCATGAAAGCGAAGAAGTTGCATTAGCCAATACAGGTAAAAATAAAATCTTCCAGTTTCCGCAACTGATTTTAGGTGCAATAGCTATTTTTCTGCATTTAGGAACCCAAGTAATATCCATTGACACAATTATCAGCTATGCAGGTTCAATGGATATTGGATTGATTGAAGCAAAAGTATTTCCTTCCTACACATTATTTACAATGATTATTGGGTATATTCTTGGGATTATATTGATTCCTAAATTTATAAGTCAGGTTAAAGTTTTGCAAATCTGTACATTATTAGGCTTAATACTTTCTTTTTTTGTTATTTATGCCACGACTCGGGTTAATTTCTTAGGCATTACTGCAGATTTATCAATATGGTTTGTGGTTCTATTGGGTCTACCCAATTCTTTGGTGTGGGCAGGAATATGGCCCCTCGCTTTAGATGGTTTAGGAAAATTTACTAAACTGGGATCCTCTATTTTGATAATGGGTTTAGCTGGTAATGCTATAATGCCCTTGATTTACGGACATTTTGCTGATATATCTGGCCATCGTATGGCCTACTGGGTCTTAATCCCTTGTTATCTATTCCTCGCATATTATGCATTTCATGGCTACCGTTTAAGAAGGTGGTCTTTAAAACAAATTCCTGTAATTGAAAAATAAATGAAAATAAAACTTTAGACTAGTTATGAATTCAAAAAACGGACGATTAAAGATTTACAATGGAAGGGTGATTACACCTTATCGGTTGATCGAAAACGGAACTGTACTGATTGATGATGGTAAAATAATCAGGGTTGGTACCGGGGAGATCGATTTTCCCGGCGCTCAAACCATCGACGCCCAAAATAATTATATATCTCCCGGATTTATCGATATGCACACCCATGGTGGCGGAGGACACGATTTCATGGATGGAACCGTTGAAGCTTTCGTGGGAGCAGCTAAAATGCATGCACTACATGGAACAACTGCTTTAGTTCCAACAACGCTCACTTCCGAAATATCCGATCTTTTAAATACCTTTTCGGTTTATGACTTAGCGAAGAAGGAGAATACGGAAGGGGCTCAGTTCCTCGGGCTGCACCTTGAAGGACCTTATTTTGCAATGAGCCAGAAAGGAGCACAGGATCCCCGGTATATCCGTCCGCCTGATAAGAAGGAATATGAAGCCATACTCAGTCATTCGCAAGACATTATCAGATGGAGTGCTGCTCCGGAGCTGGAAGGTGCGATGGAATTCGGTCGTGATATGGCCCAGCGAGGAATTCTTGCTGCAATCGGACATACGGACGCCACTTCCGAAGAAGTTGCCGAAGCACTCGAAAACGGTTACACCCATTTAACCCACCTCTACTCTGGAATGTCGGGCGTAATGCGTCGCAATGCCTTTCGCTATGCAGGCGTGATCGAAAGTGCCTTCCTGTTCGACCAGCTCACCGTTGAAATCATTGCCGACGGAATCCATCTTCCACCAAGTCTTTTACAGCTGATTTACAAACAAAAAGGACCTTCTCGCATTGCTCTGATTACCGATTCCATGCGTGGTGCAGGAATGGGTCCAGGTGAGAGTATTTTGGGTGGTCTCAGAGATGGGATGAAGGTTATAATTGAAGATGGGGTAGCCAAACTTCTCGACCGAACAGCTTTTGCAGGCAGTGTGGCCACAACAGACCTACTGGTTCGCAATATGATCCGTCTGGCTGGAGTACCTCTTTTGCATGCTGTTCAGATGATGACCACCACACCGGCACAAATCTGCCGGATTGAAGATCGAAAAGGCTCACTCACGATAGGTAAAGATGCCGACATTGTTATTTTCGATGACAATATTCAAATTAAAACGACAATTATTAGTGGACGTGTTGTGGCAAATAAGCTTTAACACAAGATAAAACGCAAAAAAAATGATTCAATCTTTTAACAAAGACTACCTGACGGTTAAAATTTATTCTTCAAGGGAAGAATTAGGTCGCGTAGCCAGCTATGAAGCAGCAAATAAAATAAAGGCTTTGCAACTTACTCAACCAATTATAAACATCATTTTTGCCGCAGCTCCTTCGCAAAATGAATTTTTGGAGAACCTGATCAATCAGAAAGATATTGAATGGGAACGTATTAATGCTTTCCATATGGATGAATATATTGGACTGCCTGCCAATGCGCCTCAGGCTTTCGGTAATTTTCTGAGAAAAAGGATATTCGACCGGAGACCATTTCTATCGATCAACTACTTAAACGGGCAATGTGAGTCAAAAAAAGCAGAGTGCACCAGGTATGGTCAATTATTGGCAGCAAATCCGGTTGATATTGTTTGTATGGGAATTGGAGAAAATGGGCATATTGCCTTTAATGATCCGCACGTAGCTGACTTTGAAGATAAAGTTATGGTAAAAGTGGTTGAATTGGATATCCCTTGCCGTCAGCAACAGGTAAATGACGGATGTTTTGCTTCAATTGAGGATGTGCCAACTCATGCATTAACCTTAACAATTCCGACATTGCTTAATGCCAAATATATTTTTTGTATGGTTCCAGGTAGTAGCAAGGCACCAGCTGTGGCAAATACAATTGAACAGGTTATATCGGTACATTACCCCTCAACAATTTTAAGAAATCATCAGTCTGCAATACTTTACATAGATAAGCAGAGTGGTGAACTATTAAAATTCAACATGTGACAATTTTTAAAAAGATGGAAAAAATGACTAGTGCAATTGAAGAGAAGCAAATCAAATAATTTTTAATGCTCATATTGCAAGGAAATATTGGTGGTTACAGTTGTCCATTGACTACAAAACGACTAATTTTTATATAGGCAATTCCAATATATTTTGCATGATGAAATTCTTATCAATACTGGCCTTAACTGCTCTTGCCTTATTGCCATTATGGCTTTATTCAGTAAATAGTGATATTGATTTTATGACAATAAATACCTTTCGTTCAAAGAGGGATAGCATTCCGGTGATCAATATTATCAATAAGGATTATATTATCAGGGTAAAAAAACGTGCCGGCGATATAAAACTTGATGGTCTTATCAATGAAGATGATTGGCGAAAAGGTGAAATAATTAACCTTTCTCACATGGTACTCCCATACGATACAGGACATGCCACTGCAAAGTCCGAGGTTATGATGACATACGATAACAAAGCGTTCTACCTGGCATTTATCTTTCATGACACCGTACCGGGGAAAAGACCGGTAGAGTCGATGCGGCGCGATTTTGTTTTTACCAACAATGACAACTTTTCGATTTATATTGATCCATTCAACGATCAGACTACAGGTTATTCATTCGGAATTAATGCTGCGGGCGCTCAACGTGACGGGTCAATCAGTAACGGAAATGTGAATAACCTAATGTGGGATTGTAAATGGCAATCTGTAATCAAGAACTTTGGTGACAGATGGACCGGCGAGGTCCGTATTCCCTTTAAATCGATTCGATACAAAACAGGAGTTGACCACTGGGGGGTCCAGTTTTCGCGCAATGATATGAAGCTAAATGAGAAGTCGGCTTGGGCTCCAGTACCACGACAATTTGCCACCGCAACCTTGGCATATGCAGGACAGCTTTTATGGGAAACGCCTCCACCCCGATCAGGACTCAGACTATCGTTAATCCCTTATTTATATGGACGTGCTTCGCAAAACTTTGAGAATGGAGAAGATATACAATATAAATACGATTTTGGGTTTGATGCAAAGGTAGGTCTCTCTACTTCACTCAATCTTGATTTAACTTACAATCCTGATTTTTCGCAGGCTGAAGTGGATGATCAGGTCACTAACCTTGATCGTTTTGAGCTCTATTTTCCTGAAAAGAGGCAGTTTTTCCTTGAGAATAGCGATCTCTTTGGTAATTATGGAGTACAGAATATCAGGCCATTTTTTTCACGCCGAATAGGCCTGGACGCACCAGTGATTGCTGGTGCCAGATTAAGCGGTAAAGTTGGACACGACTGGCGAATAGGGCTAATGGATATGCAAACTGGAAATGAAGGAGATCTTTTAGAAAGGAACTTTTTTGTTGTATCGGTTCAAAAAAAGGTTTTTGCACGGTCGAATGTGGGTGCGATTTTGGTGAACAAACAGCAGATTAGTGCACCGTTGGATTGGCAGGATGGCAACAAGTATAATCGGATTGTTGGTTTAGAATACAACCTTGCAAGCCGAGATAACTTCGTGAATAGTAAGTTTTTTGCACAAAAATCATTTACACCCGGGAAAATGACATCAGAGGAGTATACTCAGGGTATTGATTTTGCTTATTCAAGAAAATCACATCTTCTTGAAATGGAAGAATTATATGTTGGAAGAGATTATAATGCTGAAGCAGGATATGTACCACGTTATGATTATCTGAAAGTTAATCCCAAAGCGACCTTTAATTTTTTTCCAAAAAACGGTCCGCTCGAATATCATGGTTTCTCGACTGAAGTTGTCAATTTTCACTCACCTGGGAACATGGAGTTAATAGAGAGGCAAATAAGTGCCAATTATTTTCTGCAATTTAATAACAGGGCACATTTAGTTGTTATTAACGAACTAAATTATGTTGTTCTCCAAAAAGATTACGATCCTACAAATAGCGGAAAGTATTATCTACCTGCCGAAAGTTCATACAAGGGTTATGAATTTGCACTCAGTTTCACTTCAGATAACAGTAAACTTTTCAAGTACTTAATTCATTCAGGTTATGGTGGCTATTATAATGGGGAACGATGGTTCGTTGAGGGCAATCTTAATTACCGGGTCCAGCCATACGGGTATATCTCACTGTTATACAGTTACAACAATCTGATGTTACCGGCCCCGTGGAACCGTTCCGGATTATGGTTTGTCGGAACTAAACTCGATGTGACTTTTACAGATAAGTTATTCTTTAGTACTTATATTCAGTACAATCAACAGATCGATAATATCAATATAAATGCACGGTTCCAATGGCGCTACAAGCCGGTTTCCGATTTTTTCATAGTTTACTCCGATAACTATTTCCCCGAAATCATGACAAAAAAAAACAGAACACTGGTACTAAAAGTTTCTTATTGGTTCAACTAAAACCTCCTTCAGTCTCTTCGTAATATTGATTTTTTTCGATCGAATAAATTATTCCCATCTGTGCAAAGAGATTTTCAGTATGGCTATTGAAGGAGGATAAATTGTGAGTTTTGGCTGTAGTTTAAACTGAAACGATTAGACAAAACGCATCACTTGACTGCACAATAAAAGAAAGCATAAAAGTTAAATTGAAAATAGCAGTTTTGCAGCCTTTCATCCTGATATAGTAAATCGTTTCAGAATGGATGTCACCATTGGAAAAGGATGAGCTAGGTGAGAGTCTGCAATCCTGTTTAAAGTGCTCTTAAGAAATTTGATCGATGATATATCAGCAGGAAAGGAAGGTAGTTGTTTGGACTCTCAATGGGAATCCAATGCTTAATTAATTTTTAGAAGAAGAGGTACATGACAGAGCCAGTTTTTATTCAAGTGCCGTATCGGCAATATTACCCAATGCAGAGCAAGTGGCAGACAGATTTCATTTATTGACAAATTTATCGGACAGTGTATATGAGGTTATCAGGCACGAATACAGGGATTTATCAAATTCATTACTTGAGGATTCTCCACCCAGGTCGCAATTGCCCCAGACATTTCTGATGAAGAACCAACGAAAGGTCCAGGAAAAGAGAAAGGAGAAATGAATGATTATTTCAAAGCGAGATTTGATAAAGTAAAAGAAATGCTTAAAGATGGGGTCTCAGTAAAATCAATTGCAAAATCGTTACAGATGTCAAGGAATATGGTTCGTCGTTATTCCAAAATGGATATTTTATTAAATAAAGGCATTCATGTCAGGAATAATTACAATAAATATCAGGAAATTATAGAAAGGGAGTTTTCCGAAGGGAAAAATATTACAACGATATTTGACAGTATTACAAAAGCAGGTTTTAAAGGGGGTAGGACCAGTTTTTATGAACAATTCAAAGATCATCCGATGCGGACAAATCCAGAGATAAAAACATTGCCGGTAGTTAAACAAAGATTAATGTCCCCACGGAAGATCGCAAGATATCTACGATTTGCTGAC
>Ga0209386_1000933_pt1 | contig 12967 bp, 17 predicted proteins | sample NGEPertwo_FD_184510 | JGI IMG/M metagenome (GOLD analysis project Ga0209386, IMG submission 184510) | Arctic peat soil microbial communities from the Barrow Environmental Observatory site, Barrow, Alaska, USA - NGEE Permafrost154B-two... | ecosystem: Environmental > Terrestrial > Soil > Wetlands... | reverse complement strand
ATCATAACACGATGTTTAGTGATAGAGGTCTAACGTGTCAACTAATTCATCTGAACGATATGGTGTGAGTTATCAAAGAACGTTCGAGTTGGGTTTGAACCATCAACCCTAGCTCTATCTTACAAGGGAGGTTGGAAAACGCATACGTCAAACCTTGCGTGGAGAAGATACGATTGCCAGACAAGGTGGCGATGAATTCTTAGTGTTACTTCCGGATATAAGGGATGAACTAGAGGCAGGTTCTATAGCTGAACGGATTTTGGGGGTTTTTACGCACCCAATATTACTGGATGGGAATGAAGTCTACATGAGTACGAGCATTGGGATCAGTCTTTATCCGAACGATGGCATTGAAATGGAAGCTTTGGTGAAACAAGCAGATACAGCAATGTATTATGCGAAGGAACAGGGTAAAAATAACTATCAGTTTTTTACCGAGGGACTGAATCTTAAGGCCAAGCAGCAGCTTTCAACCGAGAATTGTCTGCGCATGGCATTGGTACGTGGAGAGATAATCTGAGTATAATTGTACAATTATACTCAGATTATGAAGGTATTTCGAGACTATTGGAGAATAAGTTTTTCAAGGGAAGTCTTAGGATTTTTTTGGAGGAATCAAATGAAAGATAGATATACGCTTATATTCATTCCACCCGGTCATTCCACCACCCACCAATTGCAGTTTTCTAAACTTGGTAAGCGGTATCTTGGGATAGGGGTGCTGCTTATAGTGGGGATGATTATTGGTCTATTTGGGAGAAGTATCTATTTAAGTCATTACATAAAGGATCTCCAACCAACTATGGACCATATTAGTCAACTCAAATCCACGATCGAAGAGCGTGATCAGGAAATCTCCAAGTTGAATCAGAGGTCAACTCAAATAAATGGAGATCTTATAAAAATTAAAAACTTAGAAGGAAAGCTTTCCTCTATTCTACAAATAAAGCCGACCTCATCAAAAGCAATGCCTAGCCGTGGTCTTAACGTTCATGCTCAGAACTTTATACTAGCTGAACCTTCGATTCTTACTCCTGACCAAAGTACCCAAATCGTGGCTCATCATTTAAATCTTTTACAAGGGTATTATGAAGAGGCAGTCCTGCAAAAAGATCGACTAGACCACACTCCGAGTATCCTTCCGGCCGAAGGTGAAATCACATCTACGTTTGGATATCGCCAGAATCCTTTTGGACAATGGTCAAAAGAGTTTCATCACGGAATTGATATCAGCTGCAGTTATGGAACACCTGTTTTAGCCACAGCAGATGGCATTGTCACCTATGTTGGTAGCGACTCAGTTTACGGTAAAAGAGTAGACATCAACCACGGTCATGAAATTGTAACCTTTTACGCTCACAATTCCCGTCTCATGGTACAAAAAGGAGACCAAGTGAGAAAACGTGAAATCATCGCCTACAGTGGAAATTCCGGACGAAGTACAGGCGCTCATCTTCATTACAGTATCCTTGTTAACGGAGAGCATGTTGATCCCCAAACCTTTACCATAAAAACAGAGGAGGAATATGAGGGTGTTTAAAAAATCTACGTCCCCTAAATCGAGTGGTGACACTACGTTTATTTCTGCAGAGTGCCAAATAACTGGAACGATTATAATCAACGGGAATGCAAGAGTTGACGGAAAAATTGAAGGGACTGTTCACGTAAGCGGTGATTTGATAATTGGGGCAAGCGCTTTCTTGCAGGCTGATATTGAGGCAAATACTGTGAGTATTGCTGGAGAGGTGCGCGGAAACATAAAGACTTCAGATCTATTAGAATTAAATGCTACTGCCCGCTTGTTTGGTGATATATGCACACGCCAATTTAAAGTTGAACAAGGAGCACAATTTACTGGAACGAGTCAAATCCTAGATGAAACAACTCCTCTTTTAACGGTTCATGAGAAGAGTAAGGAGCCGCGCTCGGTAAAAGAAACGAAACGAGCGGCGAGCCATTCGTGAGGATCTGCTGTTTACGTCAAGTATAAATAATTCATCTACCGTAGTGTTTAGTAGTTTAGCAAGTACAATCTGATCAATAATCCAGAGGGCAGTCGTACCGTAATGAGGTGCGACTGCCCTCTAATTTGAGCCCTCCAAGTGCTCATTCCCCGACGACCCCGGCTAGAAAATGCAAGTCGAAGGATCGTCCCAGAACTAGCACGTCCCAGGATGCTGCGCCCGGGCCAAGAAACTGATTTTTTTTTTGCAAATAATTCACGTCTAAAATAAAAACCTGGACATACCTTCAATCAAGGGGGGCAATGATGTGTCGCTACATTACACGCTATCTGTCATAAAGTCACCTAAAGTAACGATCCCGATTCCTCAGGGCAAATCCTTGCAGCCTGAGGAGAGTCTTACCAGGCCAGATCAGAGTGCGGTGTTGTGGAGGGATATGGCTAAGTGGTTTGGCGATGACGTTTGCTCAGTTTTAGGCAAAATTACGACTATCTCTTTTCGTGAGGTTGAGGAGATACGCCTGCGAGTGGGACAGCCACTCTTGGTTAGTACGTCCCAATCGGATCTTTTCCTAAACTGGGAGGGCAACGACAGTAGACCAGATATGGCTTACATAGTAAATCATGAAGATCTTACTTGTGCTCTGGAACGTATGACTCATAGTTCACTATATGCTGCCGAAGAAGATCTCAAGAAAGGTTTTCTAACCCTTCCTGGTGGAAATCGAGTGGGCGTGACCGGAGAGGTAATTTTGCAGAACGGTCAGATTCAAACGATGAAGCACGTGTCCTCCTTAAATCTTCGTATTGCCCGGGACATTCCGGGACAGGGTTTTAAGCTATTGCCTCTGCTTTTAGGAACTGACGGAAGGCTTTGTCATACGCTCTTGATATCCCCACCACGTGCGGGCAAGACAACTCTTCTAAGGGATTTAATACGTATCATCAGTGATGGTGTTCCTGAATTAGGTTTAAGAGGGCAGACCGTCGGCGTCATAGATGAACGGGGGGAACTGGCTGGGATGTGGCAAGGGGTGCCCACTTATAACTTGGGATACAGAACAGACGTCTTGGATGGCTGCCCAAAAGCTAGTGGGATGAACATGATCGTTCGTTCCATGGCTCCTCAAGTGATTGCCATGGATGAGCTAGGTCACGCCGACGATGTTCATGCCCTAATGGATGCCTTGCGAACTGGGGTGAGAATTCTGAGTACAGCGCACGCCAGTTCTTTAGACGAAGCGCAGAGCAGGCCGACTTTAGCTAAATTGTTAGAGCAAGGAGTGTTTGAGCGGCTGGTCGTGTTAAGTAGGAAACAGGGGCCGGGCACGATCGATGGGGTTTATGATCTTAAAAGCGGGAGGATCCTGTGATGGTCATATTAGGGTGTGTCGCGCTCATCGCCGGGTGCGGGAGTTTGGGATTATGGTTGGCTCATCGAATTCGACGGAGACCAGTGGAATTGCGAGAATGTCTGATGGCCTTGGCACTTCTGGATACAGAAATTGTATGGGGATCGACCCCTTTGCCAGAGGCCTTTTGTATCGTGAAGGAACGTACAGATCAACCCTGGCAAGCCTTCTTTTCAGAACTCCAGATGCGTTTGCAGCGGGGCGAATCAGCAGGCTTGGCATGGAAAGAGACAATCAACCAACAAAATCAGTATTTCTGTTTGAAGAAAGAAGACTGGCAAGTGATCGGTGACGTTGGCAAAGGCTTAGGTCGATCGGACAGTCAGGAGCAACACAAACAATTAGAGCTAGTGCAACGTCAACTCGCCTTAATGAAGGAGCAAGCCGGAGTATGGTCTGACAAGCAAGCTAAAATGTGGTCTTATCTGGGCTTCCTCTGTGGGATCGCTGGTGTACTCATCTTAATATAAGCCTGGAGGGGAGAGTCGAAAAAATGAATTTTAATCTTATCATTACCGTTGCTGGAATTGGTATTTTGGTCGGCGTCTTAGCATCCGTGCTGGATCAATCCGGCCGCAAGGAAATGGCTCAGGGAGTTACGATAATTGGCGTTATCGTGGTTTTGTATATTGTAGTTCAGTCTATCGCAGAATTATTTACCCTGGTTAAAAGTGTTTTTAACCTTTATTAGGGGGCTAAAACATGGAGATATGGCAGATCGTAGGGCTAGCCCTGATCGTTACAGTGATTAGTATAGTTCTTAAGCAAATCCGACCGGAAATTGCGTTGCAACTTAGTATTCTAGCAGGTGCGTCAATTTTCATCCTTGTGATGAGCAAGATTAAAGTCATTGTTGATTTGCTCCAGAGTCTAGCAGATCAAGCCAATATAAGTTCTTATTACCTACTCATTGTTCTAAAGATTGTGGGCGTGGCTTATCTGGCTGAGTTTGGGGCTCAAATCTGTCGTGATGCAGGAGAAGGCGCCTTGGCAAGTAAAATCGAGCTTGCGGCTAAAGTTTCAGTCATTGGCTTATCCATTCCCATTATTGTAGCCATTACAGAGTCACTAGTACGACTCGTTCCGTGAGGTGATGTATATGAGGCGATTCTTAGTTAGGTTACTATTTATTGTCATGTTGATGAGTGGGACAACTTCCCCCGTACTTGCCGAGGAGGTTGCCCCTCAACAAGAGGCAGCAGGAATTTCAGACCAGATTGATCTGAGTCAAATGCGAGGGTTTCTCGAACAACTCGATTCTGATGTATTGAAGGCACTGCCCGGTTTTTCATTGGCTGGAATGTTTGAGGAGTTAAAGAGTGGAACGCTGGATCTGAGCCCGGAAAAGTTAGGCCAGAGTTTAATGGCAATACTTGGACGGGAAATTCTGAGCAGTGCACCATTAATAGGCAAGTTACTTATTTTGGCTGTACTCTGTGCAGTGTTGGGGCAGCTGCAGGTAGCTTATGGAGGAACTGTTGGTAAAACAGCGCAGGTTATGACTTACCTTGTTCTGCTAAGTTTGGCTCTAACTTCTTTTCGAGAGGCCTTAGGTTACGCCACGGGAACGATCGATGCGATGGTCGGTCTTATGCAAGCGCTGTTTCCGGTGATGTTAACCTTACTGATCTCCATGGGGAACCTGACCAGCGCAGCCTTATTTAAGCCCCTCATCCTGGGGAGCCTGACGGTCTTAGTCACCATTATCAAAACGGTTGTGTTACCACTTTTTTTTCTAGCAGCTGTGCTCAGAATTTTCAATCGTATTTCTGAACAATTTAAACTGAGTAAACTTGCTGGACTTCTTGAATTCGGGGGCAAATTGAGTTTAGGCACCATTATGACCGTGTTTATCGGAATCATGACGATTCAAGGGGTGATGGGCGGAGTTGCGGATAGCGTAGTTTTCCGTACAGCTAAGTATTCAGCAGATCTTGTCCCAGTCGTAGGTAAATTCTTCAAAGATGCTGTTGAGTTGGTCATTACCTCCGGGTTACTCATGAAAAATGCTGTTGGAATCATCGCTTTGCTGGCCATTATTGTAATATGTATCGCTCCTTTGGTAAAAATATTAGCCATGATTCTGGTGTTCCAAATTTCCGCGGCGCTGATCGAACCACTTGGAGAAAAGACCCTCGCGGAAAGCCTGCAGGATATGTCCAAGAGTCTAACTTTTATACTAGTAACAGTAGCTGCGGTGGGTATAATGTTTTTTATGACCGTCGCCGTAGTCATAGGAACGGGAACTTTCTCGGTGATGTTGCACTAGGAATTGCGGGCTATTAGGAGGTAAAGCACTGTGGAGACGTTACAGACACTTGTCCGTAATTTGGTGGTGATCTTACTTCTGGCTACCTTTCTGGAAATGTTGCTTCCCAATAAATCGATGCGTGGATTTGTACAGATGGTGATGGGTTTGTTTGTAATTTCTGCAGTTCTTGCTCCGATTACAACATTCTTGCATACTCCCTTGGAGATGGACATACCGGCTTGGACAGCCACAATCACGCAGGATTTACCGGCAATAGCGACGGAAGGTCAAGGCCGGAAATTGGCACAAGATGCTGTGCAAATTCAATACCGTCAGATTCTTGAACATCAGATTAAAGCTCTTGTATTAAGTGCTGGGGGAGTCGAAGGGGCGGAGGTCAACGTTGAATTTGAAGAGGAGGAAGGGGGGTTAACGGACCAGCCTAAGATAGCGTTGGTCAACGTTACCCTCACTTCTGAAAAAGGGGAGATACTCCCAGTCCAACCCATCACCATCGGACAATCCTTTCCCGCAACGAAAGCCCAGTCCCCTAAGGGCACCAGTATAAGGGATAGGATTTCCGAGATAATGAGCATTTCCAAAGAAAAGATTATCGTTCAAGAAGGTTAGGGATTGTTTCATGAATGGGCCTTAGCAAAAGAATTGTGTTTGGAAGGAGAGTCTAAATATGAAGACAATTAAAGACATTTCAGCGTCTGACAGAATGCTCATTGGCTTAGTTGTACTTATCACGATCGGGATGTCACTTATTTATTTCGGTAAAGGGCCTGCAACTCCAGTCCAGGGAGTCCTGTCTAAATCTGTGCAGGCGAACCCTATGTCGGGTTCAACGACAAAAATAGGCGTTTTGGAAAAAGAATTAGAAAGCAAATTACAAGCCAATTTGTTGCAGATGGAAGGGGCAGGTAAAGTAGAAGTCTCGGTAACCTTTGCCACGGGACTGAAAACTGTGTATGCGCGTAATGAGAACGTTACCAAGCGAACTGCAACGGAATCAGATAAAGTCGGAGGGACTCGAGAAACGACGGAAGTAACGGAAAATAATCAAGTGGTTATGCCGAGTGGCTCATCTATACCGGTTATGGTGATGGAAGATCGTCCGGAGATTGCAGGAGTTATGATTATTGCGGAGGGCGCTAGGGACGCCAAGGTAAGAGAGGGAATTCATACGGCGGTACAGACGCTGCTGAATATACCAGGTACTAAGATAACCGTCGTGCCGATGTTGATGGGAGGAGCATAACTATGTTTAAGAGTAAAGTAAAGCGTCCCGTGATCCTGTTTTTAGGACATAAGTCCAAGATATGGTGGGGAGGGGTCGTGAGTTTAGCGGTGATCCTCGCGGCGTTCGGAATTTGGGCTATGATGGACAAGCCACCTTCGTATTTATCAGTCCAATCAAGTTTACCTGTCACTGCGTCTGTGGTGGACACTTCAATTAAGTTCGAAGTTGAAACTGTCCAGCAAAACATCTCAGGGGAGAATTATTTTGTCAATTATCGCTTGAAACGAGACCAGTTTCGCCAGGAGAGAAAAGCTATGCTTTCCGAGTTGCTCGACTCAACGGTAAATAAGAGCAAGGAGCAAGCACAAGAAAAATGGCTTGAACTCAGCACGAAGATACATAAAGAAGGAGAAATTGAGAATCTTCTTAAGATGAAAGGATTTCAAGATGCTGTAGCAGATGTCTTTGTGGAAAGCGTCACCGTAATTGTTTATGCACCCAGCTTAACGCCAAATGAAGTGAGTATTATTCAAGATATCGTCGTCCGAGTAACAAAAGTGCGGATGGATAAGATTGCGATATCAGTTAGAAAGTGAAGAAAATAGTTTTTAATATTAGTGCAGGAAAATGAGCTTATTGACGCGAATGTAACCAATGAAGTGTAGTATGGTATGAGTAGGACTAACTCCTAGTTGAGAGGGTGAGAACGCCAAAATGAGCAGAATTCTTGTTGCCGATGATGCAAGTTTCGTGCGTTTGATGATTTGCAGGATTCTCGCTCGAAAGGGTCTAACAAATATTGTAGAGGTTGAGAACGGTCGGCAGGCGGTGGAACATTATATATCTGATGAACCAGACCTGACAATTATGGATATAACTATGCCAGAACTTGATGGACTGGACGCCTTGGCGGAAATTTTGGAATTCGACCCTTTGGCAAAGGTGATCATCTGTAGTGCCATTGCTCACGAAAGCGTGAGAATAGATGCCCTAAAACGAGGCGCTCTGGACTTTGTAGTTAAACCTTTTAGCCCTGATGAACTGTTAAGGGCGGTCTCGAAATATGTTACCTAGGAATACCGCCTTAGTACTTATACTTGTCTCAAAAGCTGTTGCAGAGGGTGACAGCTTTTTAAATTTTTTATAAAATACTGTATACTTACTATCATCTCGTTGATAAACCCATCGTACCCCCATATAATAAATATATGTCTAATTTTAAAATGATAAATCATCCATTGCAGGTATTTTGAAACAATGGGGAGAATACAGTGAGGGGTAAAGGCAGTGAAACCAGTCAGAATTACGGATACGACTTTGAGGGATGCTCACCAAAGCCTTTGGGCCACTCGGATGCGAACTGAGGATATGCTGCCAATTCTAACAGATATGGATGAGGCCGGATTTTATTCGCTCGAAGTATGGGGAGGAGCCACCTTTGATGTTTGTTTGCGCTTCTTAGGTGAGGACCCATGGGAGCGGTTGCGGAAGGTCAAGAGCCTTGTCAAAAAAACGCCCCTGCAAATGTTGTTACGGGCCCAGTCCTTAGTTGGGTATCAACATTATCCAGATGACGTGGTTCGGGAATTTGTTTCGCTGAGTGTGAAAAATGGGATCGATATTATCCGAATTTTTGATTCGTTAAACGATGTTAGAAATATGGTTGTTCCCATGGAAGCGGCTAAAAAAGCTGGCGCCCATGTACAGGCGTCTGTTGTCTATACCATAAGCCCGGTTCATACGACAAAACATTACTTAGAAACAGCCACGGCACTTGCCGCACTGGGGGCAGATTCACTCTGTATCAAAGATATGGCCGGCTTGCTAACTCCGTACAAGGCTTATGAATTGGTCTCCTTGTTGAAAAAAGAATTAGGAATCATGATTCATTTGCATAGCCATTATATTGGTGGGATGGGTGTACCAGCGTATTTAAAGGCAGTAGAAGCAGGGGCTGATGTGCTGGACACTGCCAGCGTCCCTCTAGCCTTTGGGGCGAGTCAACCACCCGTAGAAACAGTCGTTCGGGTGTTACAAGACACGGAGTATGATACGGGTTTAAGTTTAAGAAAGCTCTTCCATATTGCCAAGTATTTTGAAGATTTGCGGAAAAGCCGAGGTTTCGAACGGGGTATAACTCGGATCTCAGATATGAGAGTGTTTGAGCATCAGGTTCCTGGGGGGATGATCTCCAATCTCGTATCTCAACTAGAAGAACAAGGTGCCTTAGAGCGAATTCATGATGTCCTGGAGGAGATCCCCAAGGTCCGCAAGGAATTAGGATATCCACCGCTGGTCACACCTACAAGTCAAATCGTAGGGACGCAAGCCGTATTAAACGTGTTATGCGGGACAAGATATAAATTAATACCTGGAGAAGTAAAAGCTTATGTGAGTGGGCTATATGGTCGTCCGCCAGCCCCAATAGACCCTGAAATCCAGAATAAAATTATTGGCGAGGAAATACCGCTGACAGTTCGCCCTGCTGATATACTTGAACCAGGTCTGGAGAAGGCGAGGCGAGAAAGTGTTGGCTTAGCACTTTCACCAGAAGACGTGATCAGTTATGCCATTTTCCCTCAAGTTGCCAAGAAGTTTTTTGAGGATAGACAAAATGGCGTCCTTACAACGAAAGAAACTATAGATCCGAAAGCAGCTAAGGAAACAAAATCAGGATTGTGGTCTAAGGAGGATTCAAAAATGAATTTAAAAGAAATAAAAGAATTAATTAAGATTATAGACGAAACCGAAATTAGTGAATTAAATCTCGAAAGTGATGGCGTGAAAATATCCATTCGCAAAGGTCCCAGTGCGGTAGCCAGCGTTACAGCTACGGCTCCCGCACGCCAAGAGGGCAGGGAGCAAGTTGTCGCGCACTCTAACCCGCATCCCGCACCCATTCTTGAAACGGCCCTCAAAGCACCTGAACCAGTTGCTTCGGCGAATTCGGAAATGATTACTTCTCCCATGGTAGGAACGTTTTATAGTTCACAGTCGCCAGAGGCACCTGTTTATGTTAAAGTAGGTCAGCAAGTCGAAGTGGGACAGCCTGTATGCATTGTTGAGGCTATGAAATTAATGAATGAGATCGAGTCAGAAATAGAGGGCAAGGTTATTCGAATTCTTGTTGAGAACGGGCAACCTGTTGAATATGGCCAACCGCTGATCATCATTGAAACTAAGGAGAAATAGCATGTTTAAAAAAATCTTGATCGCGAATCGCGGAGAAATTGCTTTGCGCGTCATTCGGGCATGTCGCGAGCTTGATATTGAGACTGTCGCTGTTTTTTCTGAGGGAGATCGAGAAGCTTTGCACGTTAAGGCAGCGGACGAAGCAATTTGCATCGGACCTGTGGCAAGTGCCAAGAGCTATCTGAATATCCCCAACATAATCAGTGCGGCGGAATTAACGGGTGCTGATGCAATTCACCCGGGATACGGTTTCTTATCTGAAAATGCCCGCTTTGCAGAAATCTGTGAATCCTGTGGTATTACTTTCATTGGGCCATCCCCTAAAATTATTGAATCCATGGGAGACAAAGCCATGGCACGGAAAACTATGATTGAGTGCGGAATTCCTGTAGTTCCTGGTTCTGAAGATATAATCAAAGATGAAGAGACGGCTGGGAAAGTTGCGAACGAGATTGGGTATCCGGTTTTGATTAAAGCTTCAGCCGGTGGCGGCGGAAAAGGAATGAGGGTTGCTCAGAACTACAAAGAATTGGGCAAATCTATTCAAGCTGCCCAAAACGAAGCTCAGGCGTCCTTTGGTAACTCTGAAGTTTACCTAGAAAAATACGTTGAAGAACCTAGACACATAGAGTTCCAGATATTAGGAGATAACTTTGGTAATTTAGTTCATTTGGGTGAACGGGATTGTTCTTTACAACGCCGCCATCAAAAACTTCTAGAAGAATCTCCTTCAAGCGCCTTAACCCCAGAATTAAGAGCTGAAATGGGTTCAGTAGCGGTTAAAGCGGCCAAGTCGGTGAACTATTCAAGTGCAGGGACGATCGAATTTTTATTGGATCGTCACGGGAACTATTATTTCATCGAAATGAACACCCGGATACAGGTTGAGCATACGGTCACAGAGATGGTGACGGGCCTAGATTTGGTCAAGGAACAGATACGAATCGCAGCTGGTGAGCGCCTGGGATATACTCAAGATGATGTTCAAGTTCGAGGCTGGGCGATAGAGTGCAGAATCAACGCGGAAGATCCAGATAAGAACTTCATGCCTTCACCAGGGATGATCAAAACCTATCATGTTCCGGGTGGGCCCGGAGTGCGGGTTGACAGCGCAGCGTATCAAGGGTATAAGGTACCACCTTATTATGATTCAATGGTGGGGAAATTGATTGTCTGGGGCTCCACAAGGCAGGAGGCCATAGCGCGCATGAAGCGAGCTCTTGAGGAATTTGTCATTGAAGGGATTCATACGACGATTCCCTTTCACTTAAAAGTGTTGGACAATGCCTTTTATCTACGTGGAGAGGTTTATACGAATTTTATTCAGCGCCGTATTTTGGGGGAATAGTATCGTGGTTCGATATGCGTGGTTAGTGGTTCGAACTGCGAAAAATGCCCTTGCTAGATCAGTCTAATTTTGGTATAATAACACTAATGCGAAGTTCGATGTTCCATATTCGATGATATTCGAACAACGGACGTCGAACTTCATTTTGGGCTAACGCAATGTTCGATATTCGAACCACGAACATCGAACATCGATTAGGGAGGGACGACATGGAAAGCTTAGGAACGGATAATTCCCTCGGTTCTATACGGATTGCTGACGAAGTAGTTGAGGTCATTGCTGGATTAGCTGCTTCTCAAGTCGCGGGAGTCGTTGGCATGAGTGGAGGTCTCGTAGGAGATCTTGCGCAAATGTTAGGGAGAAATAAAAACCTATCAAAAGGGGTTAAGGTTGAAGTCGGAGAACATGAGGTTGCGGTAGACCTCTTTATTGTGGTGGAGTATGGTGTCTCAATTCCTGAGGTCGCGCTAGGCGTACAGGAATCGGTGAAGGAAGCCATTGAAGGCATGACGGGTCTTAAGGTCGTAGAAACAAATGTCCATGTACAAGGAGTAAATTTTAAACCGGTACTCGAACCGAAAATCAAAGAAGAAGACTTTCGGCTGAAGTAGGCATTTGGAAAAATAGCAGATCAAAATGTAATGGTTATTTTGCCCCTCCTGGATAGCCAGGGGGGGTTTCTGAAAGAGGGGACGGTAAATGTTGGCCTATGCTTTAGGAATCATCCTAATCCTAGGGGCTCTTTGGATATTAGCCATGGCAACAGGATGGGGGCTTCCTTATGTTCTCCTTGCTCAAGGACTTTGGTGGCTAAAAGCCAACCCCTGGGAAAGTACTGTTGTGGCGGCTGCTTTGCTCTTACTGGGATTACTTTTGTTTGTTCGACCGGGAGAAATTTCGGATCGTTCGTTTCAAACGTCTTCCAAAGGGGGGAATGTGCGAATTTCTCAGGATGCCTTACAAGAGATTATTGCACGAAGTGCAACGGCGTTGCCAGGGGTCTTACAGGTTAAATCCAACCTTAGAGAACGAGAAACCGGGCTTGAGATTATGGTTTCTTGCCAAATTGAACAGGGTGAACGCATCCCACAAACCTCCGAAGAACTTCAAGACAAGGTCAAGGCGGATGTCGAACTTTATACTGGAATTATGGTGACAGAGGTGAAAGTGCTGGTGCAGCGTCTGCGTCTGGAGAAGGGCCATTTGGCACGTGTCCGATGAGTGAGTTCTGGACGAAAATTGGAGAGAAAATCTCCAGGTTTTTGGTTTGGGCCATAGACAGTCATCCTGGCAAACTCTTCGGAACATCGATAGGATTACTGCTGGGTTTGCTCATGGTGACTCTTGGATTTTGGCGAACATTGATATTAGCTTTGTTTGCTGTTCTGGGATTTGTGTTAGGAAAACGACAAGATGATCATAAATCTATCACAACATGGTTCGTGAGAAAATTCAATAAGTACTAGGAGGAATTCCCTTGAGTCGAAGATTAGCCCGTGAAACAGCTTTGCAAGTGCTATTTGAAAGGGACTTGACAAAGGAAGCGTTGAATACT
>Ga0209386_1000932_pt1 | contig 12981 bp, 10 predicted proteins | sample NGEPertwo_FD_184510 | JGI IMG/M metagenome (GOLD analysis project Ga0209386, IMG submission 184510) | Arctic peat soil microbial communities from the Barrow Environmental Observatory site, Barrow, Alaska, USA - NGEE Permafrost154B-two... | ecosystem: Environmental > Terrestrial > Soil > Wetlands... | reverse complement strand
GTGCGCGCCCAACAGAGCCAGGGCCCGGTATAGCTCCGGAAAACGCAGGTCGTAGCAGACGCTGAGGCCAATCATCACCTCCAGGGGCGCACCGGTCTCATCGGCGGCCTCCCCTTCGATGCGGGCCGCCACCACGCGGTCGCCGGGTACGCAGCCGTCGCTCTCGCGGTAGACGTGCCCCCCCACCTCGACGTCGAACATGTGCAGCTTGCGGTAGACCGCCAGTTGACGGCCATCCGGGCCGAAGAAGACGCTGGTGTTGTAGGCGCGCCGCTCCCCATCGGTCTTCTCCCAGATGCTCCCGGCCACCAGATAGACCTGGTGTTCTCGGGCCGCCTGGGACATGCGCGCCATCAGCCGGCCGTCGAGGGACTCCTTGTGCTCTTGCGCCCCCTCGGCGGTTCCCAGATAGTGGAACTTCTCCGGAAGCACCAGGAAGCGGGCGCCGCGCGAAGCGGCGCGCTCAACGAGCGCGAGCGCCGTGGACTCGTTGCGCTCCACGTCTTCGGTGGTGTTCATCTGAAGGACGGCCGCGCGGACCACTGCGTGCTTGTCTGCGAGCGGAACCTTCATACGCTTAGTCCTCTTGGCGGCGCAGGAAGGAGGGTATGTCCAGATCTTCCTCTCCCTCGCGCCGGCTTTGCTCGGGACCGGATGGCCGGGACTGCTCGGGCGCCGCCGGCTCTTCGGCCTCGGAGCTCCGCCTCACCCCGGTGCGGGCGCGGTCCGGTCCGCGGTCGGGAGCAGCATCTTCTCGGCCGGGAGCACGGTCATCGCTGTCGGAAGAGCGGAGGGTTTCAGCATCAGATTCGGGTTCGCGCACCGTGGTCCAGGCCGGCAGTTCCAGTTCGGGGATCTCGTTCGTCTGGCTCCCGCTGTCCGCGTCTTCCCCGGTCTCACCGGGCCCGCCGGTTCCCGGGCGCTCACCCTCCGCGGCCGCCCCGGTCACGGGCTTGAGGCTCTGGCGGGGCTTACCGTCGAAACCCGCCGCCACCACGGTGACTTTGAGTTGATCGCCCAGACTCTCGTCGACCACGGCGCCAAAGATGATGTTCGCCTCGGGATCAGCCGCCCGATTCACGATCTCGGCAACCTCATTGGCTTCGAATAGCGATAGGTCGGAACCGCCGCTGATATTCAGGAGGATGCCCCGCGCCCCTTCGATCGAGGTCTCGAGTAGAGAGGAGTTGACCGCCATGTCGGCCGCCTTTTCGGCGCGCTGTTCGCCGCGGGCTACGCCGATGCCCATATGGGCGGTGCCCGCGCCAGTCATGATGGTGCGCACATCCGCCAGGTCCAGGTTGATCAGGCCGGGGACGACCACCAGGTCGCAGATGCCCTGCACGCCTTGGCGAAGGACGTCGTCCGCCACCCGAAGGGCTTCGACCATGGTGGTGCCCCGCTCGACCACCTCGAGCAGGCGGTCGTTGGGCACCACGATCACGGTGTCCGCCTTCTCGCGAAGCTCGCGGATGCCTTCCTCAGCCTGCTGCTGGCGCCGCCGGCCTTCGAAGGCGAAGGGCTTGGACACCACGCCTATTGTCAGGGCGCCCACGCTGCGGGCGATCTCGGCGATCACCGGGGCGGCGCCCGTGCCCGTGCCGCCTCCTTCTCCCGCCGTGATGAAGACCATATCGCTGCCCTTGACCAGAGACTTCAAATCATCGTAGGCCGTGAGGGCCGAGTCCCGCCCAATGACCGGATCGGAGCCCCCGCCGAGTCCCCGAGTGAGGTCTTGGCCGATCCTCAGCTTATGGTCGGCCTCCGACATCTGAAGGGCCTGGGCATCGGTGTTCACCGCGATGAACTCGACGCCCTCCAAACCGGCTTCCAGCATCCGGTTGACGGCATTGGTGCCTCCGCCGCCGACGCCCACGACGCGTATGACCGCGGGGAAGCTCCGGGAGGGTTGGAACAGGCGGCGCTCCCGGGACCGGGCCTCGGGCGGTTTGTCTGGCGAGGCGGAGCCTTCCGCCTGCTGACCCCCTTCCCGGGATTCTCCCTCGGCGGCTACGCGCGGCCGGGGCTCTTCGCGTTCCCCACCCCCGCGAAACAGGTCGGCGAGCCCGCTGTTCTTCAGACTAGACTTCTTCTTCATTGATGACCTCTCTAGCGAGGGCTCGATAACTGTCGGCGGCTTCGCTCGAGGGAGCGTAGCGCAGGACGGAGGAACCCTGAACCGGTGCTTCGGCGAACTTGATCGTCTTGCGCACCACGGTGTTGTATACGAGATTGCCAAAGGTACTCTTGAGCAGCTCGACCGCTTCGCGGGCGTGAATCGTGCGGCCGTCGTACATGGTGGGCAGGATGCCGGCGATGTGGACGTCGGGATTCAGGTTCTCCCGCACCAATTCCAGGGTGCGCTCCAGTTGGGCCAGCCCCCGGAGCGAGAGATACTCGCACTGCACTGGGACGATGACGGCGTCCGAGGCGGTCAGCGCATTGATGGTCAACAACCCGAGCGAGGGCGGGGTGTCGATCAGGATGAAGTCGTAGCGGTCTCGCACGCGGAAGAGGGCTTTGCTCAGAGCACGCTCACGCCCTATTACCGAGGCCAGAGCGATATCCCCGCCGGCCAGATCAATGTTGGCGGCAGCGATGTGCAGTTCGCGCTCGAAGATCACATCCTCGATGTCCACGCCCTGCACCATGACGTTGAACATGCTGGGGTTGATCTCGTCAGGGTTCAGACCCTGACTCATGGTCAGATTGCCCTGAGGGTCCAGGTCGACGGCAAGCACCCGGTAGTCGAGCTCTCCGAGCGCGACCCCAAGGTTCAGAGTGGACGTGGTCTTGGCCACGCCTCCCTTCTGGTTCGCAAGGGCTATCACCCGGGCCAAGTGCCTCTCCTCCCCGACAAGTAAGGCATTGTCAATTATACGGACTCTCGCTGGACGAGACGGCCGGCAGCGCCGGCTGTTCGCTATTTCGCCAGGCCGGAGGGTATTCCTGCCGCCAGTTTACACGGTCGCGGTTGACCACCGGCCACGAAGGTCGGACCATACGCAGCGAACGAAGGTCAGAGCGTGCGCATCGAAGGGGGCTGAGGGGTATCCCGCGTGAAAACGCTGAGTTCCCTGAGGTAGGCCATGTTCTGGGGGACGCGCTCCCAGCCACGGGAGATCAAGAACCCCTCAAGCCGGTGCTTCAGGTTATGAGGGATTCGCGCCGGACTGTAGAAGCGCCGGTGCGCCTCGAGCGTCGCGGCCTGAAGCTCCTCCGGCGACATGTGCTTGGGCCAGAAGACGACGTGGTGCCCGTCGTAAAGACTCCAGTTGCGGGTGAAGAGCCGGCCTTCACGTTCCAACCGGGCGAACTGCCGGGTGCCGGGCAGGGGGGTCAGCAGCAGGAACTGAGCCGAGCCCACCGGATGTTCGAGCGTGAAATCAACGGTCTCCTCGATCGTCTCCAGAGTGTCGCTGTCGGATCCGAACACGAACATGCCGTGGGTCTTGATCCCGTAATCGGCAAGCGCCCGCAGGCCTCCGGCGATGTCTTCCACCGTCTGCTGCTTGTTGAAGTCGCGCAGGGTCTCCGGGTTCACCGACTCGAGCCCTAGGTAGACCAGGTAGCAGCCGGCCTCGCGCAGCAGGTGCAACATCTCGTGGTCGGTGCGCCCATTACGGTGGATCGAATCCACGCGGATCTGGGCGGAGAACGGAACATTCACGCCTTCGCGCAGCATGAGCGCCAGCAGACGCTTGGCCCGTATCTTGTTGAAGATGAAGTTGTCGTCGTAGAAGAAGACGTTGCTGGGCTGGGCTTCTTTCATGGCCTGGATGATCCGCTCCGGCGCAATCGAGCGGACGCGTCGGCCAAACATCTCGATCACCGAGCAGAAGTCGCAGTCAAAGGGACAGCCGCGGGAGGTGAGAAAGGGCGTCGGGGAGATGCGCTCGTGATGCTCGACCAAGCGCAAATCGGGCAGGGGGATATCGTCCAATTGAGGGCGCTCCACCGGGGCCGGATTGTGCTGAGCCTCCCCGGATTCGTCGATGTAGGAAACCCCTTGAATGTCCTCCAGCCGCCCCTCTCCCTCGAGGTGAGCCACCAACTGCATCAGGGGGACCTCGCCCTCGCCGCGGACCACGTAGTCCGCGAACTCGAGGGCCTCTTCGGCGAAGAAGGTCACGTGCGGTCCCCCCATCACCACGGGGACGCCGTTGGCGCGAACGGCCCCAGCATAACGGTAGGCCTTCATGGCCGTGGAGGTGGTGGTCGAGATGCCCACCAGATCCGAGCAGGCGACGCGGTCCCAGTCCACCCGCCCCAGACCTTCCACGTACACGCGCACGTCGTGCCCGGCCGAGCGGAGCATGGCTCCAAGCAACGGCAGACCCAGTCTTACCTGCTTGATGAAGCTATAGACGTGAAAGCCCGGCGGCGCGGGCTCCAAGAGGGTAATGCGCATGGGGCACTCCAAACGGTGACATTGTGGCCATTCCCACTTCTATGCAGGGCAAACGCCCCCGCCCACTGAGGACTCCCGCGGCGGCCGGAATCTCGGGCGCCTCACGCATCGTCCGAGGATGCCCCCTCGATCGGGGTCTGAGCGAGGCCCAGGGGCGACCGGGGGAGCCTCACCCTGAAGACGGTCCGCTGCGCCTCGCCCCCGGCCTCGACGGTCCCGCCTAAGACTTCGACGATTTCCTTGACCAGGGGCAGGCCCAGGCCAAAGCCTTCCGAGCCGCGAGAGGCATCGCCCCTGTAGAACCTCTCGAACACGCGCTCCCGGTCTTCCGGCCGCAGCGGCTCTCCGCCATTGCTGACGGTCAATTCGAGCGTCTCCGGGTGGCCCTCTATCTCGACCAGCACCGGTTCGCCGCCACCATAGGTAACCGCGTTCTTCAGAAGATTAGCGATCACCTGCCGCAGCATGTCCCGGTCGCTGGTGACCACCGTATCTCCTTCTCTCTTCGTGTCTACACATCCGGCCTCGGCGAGGCCCGCCGCCTGCAGCAGTTCGACTTCCTCGGTGACCAGGTCGAAGGCGTCGACCGGCACCAGACGGGGAGTGAACTCCCGAGAGTCATAGCGGGAGAGCGTCAGCAACGCGTCAACCAACCGCCGTAGCCGCCCCGCCTCCCGGTAGATGGCGGCGGCCGAGCGTTGGCGCGAAACGGCGTCCGCCGCGGTGCCGTCGAGCAGCGCCTGACTAAAGCCGGAGATGGAGGTGAGCGGCGTCCGTAGCTCATGGGCGGCCGAGGCCACGAAGGCGCGCAAAGAGGTCTCGCTGCGCCTCACCTCGCGGCGCATCGTCTCCATGCTCGAGGCCAGATCGTAGAATTCTCCCGCGTAGTCTCCCTCGATTGGTTCAGTGTACGAGCCAGAGGCCATCCCCCGCGAGGCTGCGGCCAGCCGGCGAAGCGGGCGGTTCAACCATGCTCCCAGACCCAGGCCCACGGCCACGGCGATGCCCAGAGCGATGACTCCGGAAAGCAGCAACACCCGAAAGAGACCCCAGCGGTCGGCAACGGCCTCCGAAGTGGGCAGACCGATAGTAATCAACGCTTCTTGGAAGGGGGTAGACGGCGCCGGCTGCGGCATCTCTGCGGCGGCAACGATCAGCCGCTGCCCTTCTCCGGGCGCCGGGAGGTCGGCGACGCCGGATTCCCCGTCGGAAACGAGTCCCATCGCCTCCTGGTACAGGCCTTCCGGGGAAACCGCCTGAACCCAGGGCGGCCCTGCCGCCGCGATCACCTCGCCGCCTTCGAAGACCATGATCCCCGCCCCCGCCGGCAGAGCCTGGAGGTCGACCCTGAGCAGGGTGGCGAGACCGCGAGGGCTCCGCATCATCCCCATCGTGGGGAAGGCCTCACCGATGCCCGCGACCTGCTCCGCGACCACCTCCACCTGGGAGAGCAACTCGTCCTTCTGCCGCTCGACCACATAGCGGCCCAGGAACCCGTAGAAGAGCACGCCCACCGCCAGCAAGGTGACCACAGCGACCCCGACCACGGAGAGGATCACGCGCCGCGAGATCGAGCCGGGAATGCGGCTGAGCGCGCTCACTAGCCTGCCGGCGTCGCGCCGGCCGCATCGTCCGGCTGCGCGGCGCCGGTTGCTCCATCAGATTCCTCGGCCTCTGCCGCCGGGCGTTGATTCGGGTCCAGCTTGTAGCCCACGCCCCACACCGTCTGGATCAGAGGACTCCAATCCTCGAGCTTCTTGCGCAGCTGCCGGATGTGAGCGTCAACCGTGCGCGCATCGCCGTAGAAAGTGTAGCCCCAGACCTCCTCCAGTAACCGTTCCCGGCTGAGCGCGATGCCCCGGTTGTAGAGGAGATATCGTAGGAGTTCGAACTCCTTGGGGGTAAGGTCCAGGGAGCGCTCCCCCACCCGGACCACGCGTTCCTCGGGCAAGAGCTCGACGTCTCCCGCCTGCAAGGAGGCGCTCTCCCCCGACGAGGCGCGGCGCAGGACCGCCCGGGCGCGGGCCACGAGCTCGCCCGGGCTAAAGGGCTTGGTCATGTAGTCGTCGGCGCCGAGTTCGAGTCCCAGGATCTTGTCGTGCTCGGCGTCCCTTGCCGTCAGAATGATAACCGGTACCTGCGAGAATGCGCGCACCTGCTTGAGCACGTCGAACCCCGACTGCTCAGGCAGCATCAGGTCCAGGACCAGTAGGTCGGGCCGTCCTTCTCGCACCCTTTCGGCCGCCTTGGACCCAGAGCTCTCTGTGTCCACGGTGTACCCTTGACCGCTCAGGTACAACTCGAGCAGTTCCAGGATGGAGGGGTCGTCCTCGACCACGAGAATCCGCGCCTGCTCTCCAGCCGATGGCATCGTCACCTCCCTCGAGTTAACCTCTTGCACTATAGCGGCAAAGCCGCGAGGAGGGGGCCTCGCGGCCGCCCTCCTCCGGCATTAGCCGGTTCTCGCCTCTGGCAGTGCGGTTAGACGCCGGCCTCCGTGCCCGATGTGGAACCGTCACCGTCCTGCCCGACTGCTTCTTCCCCGTCAACCGGCAGATATGGTTCGACGAGATCCCGAATCTGCGAGCCGGTTTCCCTCACGGCCTCGCGGGCTTGGTCAAGCGTCTCACGCCGGTCTTCCGCTTGGCCAAGCAACTCATCGAACTTGGCCTGGTCCTCTGCGCTCATCTCTGCCCGCAGTTGAGCGTGAAAGGCGTCGCGGCGCTCCTCGACCAGAGCACGGCGTTCCTCCATCTGTTGCTCCATCTGCTCCCGGAGGGCGGGATCGTCCGTCATCGGGCCGAACATACCGGGCCCAATCTCGCCGCCCGTCCCGCCGTGCATCCCGCCGAACATCCCGCCACGGCCGCGGCCGCCGCGGTCCTCGCCCATCATGAAGCCGCCGCCCTCACCTGGGGTGAATTCTTCGCCCTGGTTCTCGTCGAGCGTTGCCGCTTGAGTGTCGCCGCTCGCGCTGTCCTCGGTTGTCGCCGCCCACGCCGCGGCCACCAGGCCAAAGGTGAGCACTGCGGCAAGAAGGCCAATCAGCCTTGCCTGACCTACCATGCGTCTCATCCGTTCCTCCATTCTCGATCTGCGATTGCTCGCTCCGACAGTCTCAGCATCCGCTGAACTTGTTGCCGAACTGTGAGGTGCGAACGAAGATCCGGCGGAGTCCCCGCACCGGCCGGGCGTAGCCCGCTGGGTTACGCGGGTAGATACACAGAATTGCCGCGGACTACCGAAGGAAGGAGCAGCAGTGGCAGAAGACGCCTACCAAGCCTCACCGGAGCAGCACTTGGCCATCGAGGCCGAGCACGAGCGTCTGGGAGCCCGGATGATCGAGTTCGCGGGGTTGCGTATGCCCCTATCCTACGGGTCCATCATCGAGGAGCACATGTTGGTCAGGTCGCGAATGGGCCTCTTCGACGTGTCCCACATGGGCAAGCTGCTGGTGCGCGGCACGGGTGCCTTCCGCAGCGTGCAGGGTTTGGTCCCCACGGCCATCGATGATCTGGAGCCGGGGCGGGCCCGTTACACCATGCTGCTGACGCCTTCCGGCGGAGTGCTGGACGACATCATCGTCTACCGCCGCGAGGACGGTTTTCTATTGATCGTGAACGCGGCGCGGGCCGAAGAGGACCGTGACTGGGTGGACGAACATCTGGACGAAGATGCCCACCTGGACGATCTCACCATGTTCGCCTCGCTCTTCGCGCTTCAAGGCCCTCTGGCGCTCGGGTTCCTGCAGCGCCTGACCGAGATCGACGTGGAAGCCCTGCCGCCCTTCAGCTTCGCAAGCGGCAAGGTGACCGACGTCGAGGCCACCGTCATGCGCACCGGATATACGGGCGAGCGAGGAGTCGAGTTCCTGACCGACAACGCCGATGCCGCCGAACTCTGGCGCACTCTGCTGGCCGAGGGCAGCGCGGACGGACTGGCTCCGGCAGGACTGGGTGCCCGAGACACGCTGCGCCTGGAGGCCGGTCTGCTCCTCAACGGCCAGGACATGAATCCGAACACCACCCCTTTCGAACTGGGGATGGAGAAGATGGTCGATCTGGAGAGCCACGACTACGTCGGCAGAGAGGCGCTGCTCGAGCTCAGGGACCGCCGGCCCGAGCGTCTGCTGGTGGGTCTCGTCGGGGAGGAACGCGGAATTCCCCGGACCGGAACCACTATCCTGGACGAGGGCCGGCCGATCGGCAGGGTGACCTCCGGCTCCATCAGCCCCATGCTGGGGAAGCCGATCGGACTGGGCTTCGTGACTCCCGAGTACGCCGAAGCCGGAAAGAGAGTCACGTTCCAGCTCAGAAACCGCACGGTCGCAGCCCAAGTGGTCAAGCCCCCCTTCTACAAGCGAAGCAAGACCCCGCCCGGGGTCTCGGACTCGACTCTCACGTGATGCGCTCTCTCACGTGATGCGCTATCTATCGCATACGCAGGCGGACCGGCAGGAAATGCTCGACGTCATCGGAGTCGAATCAGTCGACGTCCTCTTCTCCCCCATTCCGAAGGAACTGCGCGCGACCGCCCTCGAATTGCCCGCGGGCCTCAGCGAGCTCGAGACGCGACAGCACCTGGAAGTGCTTGCGGGGCGCAACCGAATCTACGGCGGTGCTTCGTTTCTCGGCGCGGGCTCCTACAATCACTTCGGCCCGGCGGCGGTACGGTCGCTGACCTCCCGGGCCGAGTTCGCCACGGCATACACGCCCTACCAGGCGGAGGTCGCTCAGGGCACCCTGCAGCACATCTTCGAGTTTCAGACAGCGCTTTGCGCACTGACCGGACTAGGGGCGGCCAACGCTTCCATGTACGACGGGCCTAGCGCTCTAGCCGAAGCCGCCTTCCTCGCGTTGCGCCACAATCACCGCGACTGCATCCTGGCTTCGGCGGGGCTCCATCCGGAAGAGCGGCAGGTGGTCGAGACCTATGCCTCGGGGCCGGGTTTCGAGGTTTCCACCCTGGGCCTGGATGAAGCTTCGGGCCGAACCCTGTTGCCGACGGCTTCCGATCTGGAACGGGTCGGCGCTCTGCTGGTGCGCCAGCCCAATTTCTACGGCGTGATCGAGGACCTGCGGCCTCTGGCCGAGGCCGCCCACGAAGGCGGCGCGCTGCTGGTGGTGTCCCAGTACCCAGTTACGCTGGGCCTGCTCGCCCCGCCGGCACAGGTCGGTACCGACGTGGCGGTCGGGGACGTCCAACCCTTTGGCAATGCCCGTTCCTTCGGGGGACCCTCAGCCGGATACCTAGTGTGCCGCCAGGATCTCGTCCGACAGCTGCCGGGGAGGCTCGTGGGCCAGACCATAGATGCCGACGGGAAGACCTCGTACGCCCTGACGCTCCAGGCACGCGAGCAGCACATCCGCCGTTCGCGGGCGACCTCCAACATCTGCTCGAACCAGGCTTTGAACGCTCTGGCCGCGACCATCTATCTGGCGCTGCTGGGGCCGAGCGGGCTTGCCGAACTGGGAGAGATCTGTGTCCGCCGGGCCCACTACCTTTTTGAGCAACTGCTGGAAATGCCGGGAATCCAGCCGGTGTTCGCAGGCCCCTTCTTCTCCGAGTTCGCCCTCCGCCTGCCCCTGCCCGCCGCTGAGTTCACCAAGGCCATGCGGGCGCGGGGTATCGACCCGGGGGTCCCGCTCGAGCGCTTCCCGGGAGACGGCGCACGGAGGGGCGGCGACCAGATCCTGGTGGCGGTGACGGAGATGAACTCACCGGAAGAGATAAGACGCTACCTGACGGCGGCTCGGGCGGTCCTCGCCGGAGAGGGGGCCCCCGATGCTTGAGATGCAACCGCCCATCTTCGCCCGGAGCCGCCCTGGCCGTAGGGGCTTCGACCTGCCCGCGGCAGGGGTGCCGGCGACGAGCGACAGCGAGGGTCGGTCCGGGTCTCTCGCCGGTCTGCTCGGCGAGGTCGAGATGCGGGACGAACCTCCCCGGCTGCCGGAGTTGGCCGAACCGGAAGTGGTGCGCCACTACACCAATCTCTCTCAGCTGAATCACGGGGTGGACACCGGTTTCTACCCGCTGGGTTCGTGCACGATGAAGTACAACCCCAAGGTCAACGACGAGCTGGCCGGTCTTCCCGGGTTCGCCGAGCTTCACCCTTATCAGGCCGCAGAGGACGTCCAGGGCACCCTCCAGGCCATGTGGGAACTCGAGCAGCAATTGCTCGAGCTGACCGGGATGCGCCGGGCCAGCCTGCAACCGGCGGCGGGAGCCCACGGGGAACTCGTCGGCATCCTCATGATCCGCTCCTGGCAACGTGACCGGAGTGAGGGCCACCGAGACACCGTGATCGTGCCGGACTCGGCCCACGGCACCAACCTGGCCACAGCCAGTATGGCCGGTTACAAGGTGGTCGAGATGCCGAGCTCGGCGCAGGGGCTTATCGACCTTGGCGCTCTGGAGGAAGCTTTGAGCCGCCACCGAGTAAGCGCACTCATGCTGACCAATCCCAACACCCTCGGCCTTTTCGAGGAAGATATCCTCGAGATCTCGCGGCTGACCCACGAAGCCGGGGCCCTGATCTATTACGACGGCGCCAACCTGAACGCCATCCTGGGCAAAGCCAAGCCGGGCGAAATGGGCATGGACGTGATGCACGTCAACCTGCACAAGACCTTCTCCACCCCGCATGGAGGCGGCGGCCCCGGGGCGGGTCCGGTCGCCGTGGGCGAGAACCTCGAGCCCTATCTGCCGGGGCCTCTGGTGGCCAGAAGGGCGGGCTACGCGGGCACCGGGCGTGCGGCGGATAACAAGGACTCCGCGGGCACCGATCGATCCCCCGAGTTCTACTTCGAGCGAGAGCAGCCGAAGAGCATCGGCCGGGTGCGAGGCTTCTACGGCAACGTGGGCGTCCTCATCCGGGCCCTCGCCTACATCATCTCCATGGGAGGCGACGGCCTGCTGCAGGCCACCGAAGACGCGGTGCTGAACGCCAATTACCTGCGCGCCCGGCTGAGGGACACCTACGAAATCCCCTACGACCGTCTGGTCATGCACGAGTTTGTGGCCTCGGCCAGCAGGCAGAAAAGCTACGGCGTGAACGCCCGCGATGTGGCCAAGCGCATTCTCGACTCTGGCATGCACGCCCCGAGCATCTACTTCCCGCTAATCGTCCCAGAGGCCCTGATGATCGAGCCCACCGAGACGGAGAACCGGGACACCCTGGACGCTTTCGTCGAAGTCATGCGCCAAATCGACCGGGAAAGCCGGGAGAATCCCGAGTTGGTGCAGACCGCGCCCCACACCACTCCCGTGCGCCGACCGGACGAGGTTCTCGCGGCCAGGCGGCCGGTCCTGCGGTGGCAGCCCGGAGACCCCGTGAACGGCTAGGGAAGACGACCGATCCCACCGATGACTCAACCCCCAGCACCCGCCCAGTCCAGTCAGTGGTCCCCAGCGGCCCGCGTCCTCTTGGTCGCGGCCGCCGCCGTGCTGGTGCTGCTGGGGATGCGGGCGGCTTCGGACATCCTCAACTCGGTGCTGCTCGCGCTGTTTGTCAGCATTGGCTTTAGTCCCATCATGCATTTCTTGGTAAGGCACGGTTGGCCGGTCTGGCTATCGCTGATGGCAGTGCTGGGGCTCATCCTCGTCGTGGCCCTCGTATTCGTGGCCGTGATCGTGGGCTCGCTTACCGGGTTGGACGAAAACCTTGCCCAATACGAAGAGAACCTCTCGGCACTCGCGGGGGACGTCCTGGGGCAGTTGGAGGCCTGGGGACTCGAAGTGTCTGGAATCCAGATGGACGAGCTGCTGCAACCCTCCCGGCTGATCGGCGTGGTCCAGGCACTCGCCGGAGCCGTTCTCGACTCGATGACCTCCGTGCTTCTCATGCTCCTCATCATCGCCTTCATGCTCGCCGACGCAACCAGCTTCCCCAAGAGGCTCGGGTTGGCCTTCCCGGAAGACAGCAACTTCCCCGAGGCCGCCGCCGAATTCGGCAAGGACATCCGTTCGTATCTATTCATCAAGGGCTGGATCAGCGCCCTCGCCGCCGTTCCTATCACCCTGCTCTACGTATTCCTGGGCACGGATTTCGCCCTGCTCTGGGGTCTTCTCTTCTTTCTCTTCAGCTTCATCCCGAACATCGGCTACGTGCTTTCTCTGGTTCCGCCGGCGGCCGTCACGCTGCTCGAGTACGGCTGGCAACGGGCCGTGATCCTGATCGTGGTCAACCTGGTCATCAACACCGCGATCGACAACGTGGTGGCTCCTCGCTACATGGGCAGAGGCCTCGGTCTCTCCACTCTGGTGGTATTCCTGTCGCTTATCCTATGGGGATGGTTGCTCGGCCCGCTGGGCGCGCTCCTCTCCGTCCCCATGACGATCATGCTCAAGAGGCTATACCTGGAGCGCTACGAGGAGACCCGCTTCCTGGCACAGATGCTCAGTCAGCAGGTGAATCCCGACTCGGCCGAGGCAGAACCCGATGAGGAAGCCGCGTAGGAGAGAAAGCCCGCGAGGTCCTGCCCGCCTCACTCCGCGGGACCATTCCTGCCCTATGGAATGCTAGAATCGTGCGCCGGTCGCGACCTTCCAGGCAATCAAGAGACGAGAGA
>Ga0209386_1000931_pt1 | contig 12984 bp, 10 predicted proteins | sample NGEPertwo_FD_184510 | JGI IMG/M metagenome (GOLD analysis project Ga0209386, IMG submission 184510) | Arctic peat soil microbial communities from the Barrow Environmental Observatory site, Barrow, Alaska, USA - NGEE Permafrost154B-two... | ecosystem: Environmental > Terrestrial > Soil > Wetlands... | reverse complement strand
CATCCCCCTATGCTGTCGCCGCCTGCATCTGCCGCAGCTCCTTCTTCAGACCGGAGATCTCGTCCCGCAGCCGCGCAGCGAGCTCGAACTGCAGCTCCCCCGCGGCGCCGTGCATCTGCTCCGTGAGTTCCTGGATCAGGTCCGCGAGCTCGGCTGCGGGCACGTCGGACAGGGGGGCGCGGGCCGGCCTGCCCTTCCCTGCCCCGCTCAGCGTCGACGGCCCTCCTCGGCCCGGCTTGCGGTACCCGCCCTTGAGCAGCTCCGCGGTGTCGAGGTCCTCTCGCGCGAGCATGTCCGTCACGTCGCTGATCCGCTTGCGCAAGGGGGTCGGGTCGATCCCGTGCTCGGTGTTGTAGGCGATCTGCCTGTCCCGCCGGCGAGTCGTCTCGTCGATCGCCTGCGCCATGGACGCAGTGATCCTGTCCGCGTACATGTGCACCTCACCCGACACGTTCCTGGCGGCCCGGCCGATCGTCTGGATCAGGGACCTGCCGGAGCGGAGGAAGCCCTCCTTGTCGGCGTCCAGGATGCTGACCAGCGACACCTCCGGCAGGTCGAGGCCTTCCCGCAGCAGGTTGATGCCGACGAGCACGTCGAACTGGCCCAGCCGCAGCTCGCGCAACAGCTCCACGCGGCGCAGGGTGTCGACCTCCGAGTGCAGGTACTGCACCCGAACGCCCTTCTCGAGCAAGTAGTCGGTGAGGTCCTCGGCCATCTTCTTGGTCAGGGTGGTCACCAGGACCCGCTCGTTGCGTTCGGCCCGCGCGCGGATCTGCTCGAGCAGGTCGTCGATCTGCCCACGAGTAGGCTTGACGACGACCGCAGGGTCGACCAGGCCGGTGGGGCGGATGATCTGTTCCACCACGCCGTCGGACTGCGCCAGCTCGTACGGGCCCGGCGTGGCCGACAGGTAGACCGTCTGCCCGATCCGCTCGACGAACTCCTCCCAGCGCAGCGGCCGGTTGTCCATCGCGCTGGGCAGGCGGAAGCCGTGATCGACCAACGAGCGCTTCCGGGACATGTCGCCCTCGAACATCGCACCGATCTGCGGCACCGTGACGTGCGACTCGTCGATGACCAGCAGGAAGTCCTCGGGGAAGTAGTCCAGCAGGGTGTGCGGCGGGGTGCCCGGGCCGCGGCCGTCGATGTGCCGTGAGTAGTTCTCGATGCCGGAGCACGAGCCGACCTGGCGCATCATCTCGAGGTCGTAGCTGGTCCGCATCCGCAGCCGCTGCGCCTCGAGGAGCTTGTTCTGCGACTCGAGCTCGGCCAGCCGGTCCTCGAGCTCGGCCTCGATCCCGGCGATCGCCTTCCCCATCCGTTCCGGGCCGGCCACGTAGTGCGAGGCCGGGAACAAGAACGTCTGGTTCTCCGAACGCAGCACCTCCCCGGTGAGCGGGTGCAGCATGTGGATCGCCTCGATCTCGTCGCCGAAGAACTCGATCCGCACGGCGAGCTCCTCGTACACCGGGATGATCTCGACGGTGTCGCCGCGCACGCGGAACGTCCCACGGGTGAAGGCCATGTCGTTGCGGGTGTACTGCATCGCGACGAACCGGCGCAGCAGCTGGTCCCGTTCGATCTGGTCCCCCACCGCGAGCGGGACCATCCGGTCGACGTACTCCTGCGGTGTGCCCAGCCCGTAGATGCAGGACACCGATGCCACCACGACGACGTCGCGCCGGGTGAGCAGGGAGTTCGTCGCCGAGTGCCGGAGCCGCTCGACCTCGTCGTTGATCGAGGAGTCCTTCTCGATGTAGGTGTCGGTCTGCGGGATGTACGCCTCGGGCTGGTAGTAGTCGTAGTAGGAGACGAAGTACTCGACCGCGTTGTTGGGCATCAGCTCACGGAACTCCGTCGCGAGCTGCGCGGCGAGGGTCTTGTTGGGCGCCATGACCAGGGTCGGCCGCTGCAGCCGCTCGATCAGCCAGGCGGTCGTGGCCGACTTGCCGGTCCCGGTGGCGCCCAGCAGGACGACGTCCTTCTCCCCTGCCAGGATCCGCCGCTGGAGGTCCTCGATCGCCGTTGGCTGGTCACCGGACGGCCGGAAGTCCGACACCACCTCGAACGGCGTTGACTGGCGCTGCAGGTCGGTCACCGGACGCATGCAGCAACGGTACGTCTCCGCACCGCCAGACCCCTCCAGCGTGACCGGCGGTCAAGATGCCCACGAACGCGCACGCGGCCGGCCCGGTAGTCGCTCAACCGACGTTCGCCGGCCGACCCGCCGCGGCCAGCACTGCTGCAAGTGCCCGGGCCGCGTCTGCGGACGTCATCGCCGGGCCACCTCCGGCCTGGTCCGGGGTCCGGGGCAGATGAACGAAGCCGCCGCGGACCCCGGGCATGCCGGTGAGCGCATCCATCAGCGCGTAGAAGGTCGCGTTGCACACGTACGTGCCCGCCGTCCCGGAGATCTCCGTCGGCACACCGGTCCCCTTGGCTGCGGCAAGGCATGCCCGCAACGGCAACCCGGTCAGGTACCCGACCGGCCCGCCGAGCACCACCGGGGCGTCGACCGGCCAGGCGCCGTCGTTGTCGGCCAGCTCCGCATCCGCGACGTTCACCGCCACCCGCTCGATCCCGACGTGCGAACGCCCACCGGCCTCGCCGACGCAGACCACGACGTCTGGCCGGACGGCCTGCAGCCGGTCCCACAGCACCTGAGGTGCCCTTCCGAACGAGACGGGCAGCTCCGCCGTCAGCAGATCCGGTCCGCGCCACGCCCGCGCCACCGCCTGGACGGCGAGCCATGACGCGTTCACGGAGTCACCGTCGAACGGTTCGAACCCGGTGAGCAGCACGGTCATCGGGCGGCTCATGACGGTCCAGCGACAGCCCGCACAGCGGCCCACCGCTCCCAGAGGGCGTCGACCTGGGCCTCCAGGTCGGCAACGGGCCCGGACCCGTCCAGCACGATGTCGGCGACCTCCAGCCGCTCTTCGTCGGCGGCCTGCGCCTCGAGCCGCGACCACGCCTCCTCCCGGCTCAGCCCACGCTGCTCCACCAGACGCGCAACCCTGCACTCGGCGGGCGCGTCCACCACCACCAGCACGTCGAAGTGACCGGCCTGGCCGGTCTCCACGAGCAGCGGGATGTCGTGCACGACGACGTCGTGCCCTGACGTGACGGCTGCCGCCTCCGCCCGGACGGCAGCCTCCGTCACGATCGGGTGGATGATGCCGTTCAGCGTCGCAAGGGCCGCCCAGTCCCCGAACACGATCGCGCCGAGAGCCTGCCGGTCCAGCTGGCCGAGCGGGTCGAGCACTGCTCCGAAGGCCTCGACGACGGCGAGCAGCCCCGTACTGCCGGGGGCCACGGCGTCCCGGGCAAGGGCATCATGGTCGACCACTGCAGCGCCGAGGCCGGCCAGCCGCGCGGCCACCGTCGACTTGCCGGCCGCGATCCCGCCGGTCAGGCCGACCCGGAGCACGCGGTGCTCCAGGTGCGCGCCCTCCTCGTGCGCTGCCACCACACCAATGTAGGACCGGGCCGGCGGGGCGACATCCACCAGGCAGGCACCAGTAGACCCTCGACGGCACAACGCACGAAGGGAGGGGCCGGCCCGCGGACGGACCGGCCCCTCCCTTCGTCTTGCTCAGTTGCCGGTGAGCTTCTCGCGCAGCGCAGCGAGGGCCTCGTCCGAGGCCAGGGTGCCGGCGGCCTCAGGCTCGGGCGCCGACGAGTAACTGCTCGGAGCAGCCGCCTCGCCGGGAGCGCGGACAGGCTCGGCGTCGGCCCTGATCGCCTCGGCGACCTGCTTCTTGTGCGCCTCCCAGCGCTCGTGGGCTGACGCGTACTGCGCCTCCCATACCTCGCGCTGGGTCTCGTAGCCAGGCAGCCACTCGTTCGTCTCGGGGTCGAAGCCCTCCGGGTACTTGTAGTTGCCCTTCTCGTCGTATTCGGCAGCCATGCCGTACAGCGCCGGGTCGAAGTCCTCGCTGCTCGGGTCGACGCCCTCGTTTGCCTGCTTCAGCGACAGCGAGATGCGACGGCGGTCGAGGTCGATGTCGATCACCTTGACGAAGGTCTCGTCACCGACGTTCACGACCTGCTCGGGCAGCTCGACGTGACGCTGGGCGAGCTCGGAGATGTGCACCAGGCCCTCGATGCCGTCCTCGACCCGCACGAACGCGCCGAACGGCACCAGCTTCGTGACCTTGCCGGGCACGACCTGACCGATGGCGTGCGTCCGGGCGAAGGCCTGCCACGGGTCTTCCTGCGTCGCCTTCAGCGACAGCGAGACCCGCTCGCGGTCGAAGTCGACGTCGAGCACCTCGACGGTGACCTCCTGACCAACTTCCACGACCTCGCTCGGGTGGTCGATGTGCTTCCAGGACAGCTCCGAGACGTGCACCAGACCGTCGACACCGCCGAGGTCGACGAACGCGCCGAAGTTGACGATCGAGGAGACGACGCCGGGGCGGACCTGGCCCTTCTGCAGGGTCTGCAGGAAGGTCGAGCGCACCTCGGACTGGGTCTGCTCGAGCCAGGCGCGGCGGGAGAGCACGACGTTGTTGCGGTTCTTGTCCAGCTCGATGATCTTGGCTTCGATCTCCTTGCCGACGTACGGCTGGAGGTCGCGCACCCGGCGCATCTCCACCAGAGAGGCGGGCAAGAAGCCGCGCAGGCCGATGTCCAGGATCAGGCCGCCCTTGACGACCTCGATGACGGTGCCGGTGACGACGCCGTCCTCCTCCTTGATCTTCTCGATCGTGCCCCAGGCGCGCTCGTACTGCGCGCGCTTCTTTGACAGGATCAGCCGGCCTTCCTTGTCCTCCTTCTGCAGGACGAGGGCCTCGACGGCGTCCCCGACCTTGACGACGTCGTCAGGGTCGATGTCGTGCTTGATCGAGAGCTCGCGGGAGGGGATGACACCCTCCGTCTTGTAGCCGATGTCGAGCAGGACCTCGTCGCGGTCGACCTTGACGATGGTGCCTTCGACGATGTCGCCGTCGTTGAAGTACTTGATGGTCAAGTCGATCGCGGCGAGCAGGTCCTCGCTCGAGCCGATGTCGTTGATCGCGACCTGCGGCGCCGCCGGCCTAGTAGTGGAGATGGTCATTGAGGTATGAGCTCCGTTGCGGACAGGGAAGTAGTTCGGACAGGGTGTGGTGCGAGGTGGCGTAGCGCTGGACCGGCCACGGGCCGGTCAGCCCATACCCAGCACAGGGGAAGGCCCGAGCCCGGGGTCAACCTGACGCGAGACGTGCTACACCACCCGCCATCCTAGGCGGGCACGGAAGCGACGGTCAAAGACGGGCAGTCAGGCGAGTACCCGTGCCGCGCGCAGCAGCTCGGGCGGCACCATCTTGACCCTCCCGGCGATGTCCGCCAGCGGGATGGTCTCGACCCGCTCCCCGCGCAGAGCCGTCATCACGCCGGTCTCCCCCGCCGTGACCGCGTCCATCGCGGCGACACCGAACCGGCTGCCGAGGATCCGGTCGGTCGGCGTCGGCGTCCCGCCCCGCTGCACGTGCCCGAGGATCGTCACCCGGGTCTCGAACCCGGTCCGCTGCTCGATCTCCGCGGCGACGCGCTCGCTGATCGCACCGGCGACGATCTCGCCGAAGGCTCCCACCTGAGTGGTGTAGTCCATCGAGCTGCCCTCCCGGGGCACCGCGCCCTCTGCCACCACCACGATCGAGAACGAGGCGTGCGCGCGGTGCCGGTGCTTCAGGAATCGCACGACCTGCTCGATGTCGAACGGCTCCTCGGGGGCCAGCACGATCTCCGCGCCGCCGGCGATCCCCGCGTTCACCGCGATCCAGCCGGAGTGCCGCCCCATCACCTCGACCACCATCACGCGGTTGTGGCTCTCAGCGGTGGTGTGCAGCCGGTCGATGGCCTCTGTCGCGATGTTGAGCGCGGTGTGGAACCCGATCGACAGATCGGTTCCCTCGACGTCGTTGTCGATCGTCTTGGGGATCGCGACCATCCGCACCCCGGCCTCGGCGACCTTGCTGGCCGCATGCAGGGTCCCGTCGCCACCGATGCAGATCAGGGCCTCGAGCCGCTCGGCCTCGAGCGTCGCCAGGACTGCCTCGATGCCGCCCTCGTGCGCATGCGGGTGGTACCGCGCGGTACCCAGCAGGGTCCCACCGAGGGACAGCACGTTACGGATCTGTTGACGGTCGACGGGGAGCACGTCACCGTCGACGACGCCCTTCCAGCCGTTCCGGAAGCCGATGATCGTGTGACCGTGCGTGCCGACGCCGTGCTTGACGACGGCTCGGATGGCCGCGTTGAGCCCCGGGCAGTCGCCACCGCCGGTGAGCAGTCCGATGCGCACGGGCGTGTCTCCTTCGTGGTGGCGTGGCGTCCGTCCCACCACTGCGCGTCCACCCTAGCGAGACGCGCCAGTGGTGGACGGGACACAGTGTCTGGGAGATCAGTGTCTGGGAGATCGGTGTCCGGGAGATCCGGCGCCTGGCAGGATGACCGCACACCGCAGGAGGATCCCGATGACCGAGCTGCCACCGTCCTTCGCCGGATTCGCGGACGTCCCTGCCGACGGCCCGGACCCCGGCCGCCAGTGGTGGGACGCCAACGCCGACGAGTACCTCGCCGAGCACGGCGACTTCCTGGGTGCGGCCGACTTCTGCTGGTGCCCCGAGGGCCTCCGGGAGGCCGACGCGGGGCTCCTGGGACCGGTGGCGGGCCGACGTGTCCTCGAGGTCGGCTGCGGTGCTGCCCAGTGCTCCCGATGGCTCACCGCCGCAGGCGCGATGGTGGTCGCGACCGACATCTCCGCGGGCATGCTCACCGAGGGCCGCCGGATCGACCGAGAGCTCGGCACGGAGGTCGCAACGGTCCAGGCCGACGCGCGCCGGCTCCCGTTCGCCGACGCCGCCTTCGACGTCGCGTTCACTGCCTTCGGAGCGCTGCCGTTCGTGCCGGACGCGCGGCGCGTGCACGCCGAGGTCGCACGGGTGCTGGTACCCGGAGGCACCTGGGTGTTCTCGGTGACCCACCCGGTCCGGTGGGCCTTCCCGGACGATCCCTCAGAACGGGGCCTCCAGGTCACCCGCTCCTACTTCGACCGCCGCCCGTACGTCGAGACCGACGACGCCGGTCAGGTCCGGTACGCCGAGCACCACCGCACGATCGGCGACCATGTGGACGAGCTGGTCGCGGCCGGGTTCCGGCTGCAGCGCCTGGTCGAGCCCGAGTGGCCAACCGGCCACGACCGGGTCTGGGGCGGCTGGGGCCCGGTGCGGGGCGCCCGCCTGCCGGGCACCGCGATCTTCGTCTGCCGGGCCGAGGTGACTGGTGAAGGACCGGGCCTCTCCCGCGGCGTGGGGTGAGGTCCAGCCGCGACCCCCGGACCAGGTCTACCGGGCGTCCCGGTCAGTGGCCTGCGTCGTGCCAGCTGGAGCCGGTACCGACCGACACGTCCAGCGGCACCGATAGCTCGCCGGCGGCGCCCATCTGGGTCCGGACCAGCTCCTCGACCTCGTCCCGCTCCCCGGGCGCCACCTCGAGCAGCAGCTCGTCATGGACCTGGAGCAGCATCCGCGACCGGAGGTCGCGCTGGGCGAGGCCTCGCGCGACGCCCAGCATCGCGACCTTGATCAGATCTGCCGCGCTGCCCTGGATCGGCGCGTTGAGCGCCATCCGCTCCGCCATCTCCCGGCGCTGGCGGTTGTCGCTGGTCAGGTCCGGCAGGTACCGGCGTCGGCCGAGGATCGTCGCCGTGAACCCGGTCCGCCGGGCCTCGTCCACGACGCCGGCCAAGTAGGTCCGCACACCACCGAACCGGGCGAAGTAGTCGTCCATCAGCTCGCTCGCCTCACCGACCGAGATGTTGAGCTGCTTGGACAGCCCGAACGACGACAGGCCGTACGCGAGGCCGTACGACATCGCCTTGATCTTGGACCGCATGGCGGGGGTGACCGCATCCGCCGCTACGGAGAAGACCCGGGAGGCCACGAATCTGTGCAGGTCCTCACCGGACCTGAAGGCGGCGATCAGCCCGGCGTCGCCGGACAGGTGCGCCATGATCCGCATCTCGATCTGGCTGTAGTCGGCGGTCAACAGGGTCTCGTACCCCCGGCCGACGACGAAGGCCTCCCGGATCCGGCGGCCCGCCTCGGTGCGGATGGGGATGTTCTGCAGGTTGGGATCGGTCGAGGACAGCCGTCCCGTCGCGGCGATCGTCTGTTGGAAGTTCGTGTGGATGCGCCCGTCGTCGGCCACCGAGCGCAAGAGGCCCTCGACGGTCTGCCGCAGGCGCGAGGCGTCCCGGTGCGCCAGCAGGTGCGCCAGGAACGGGTGCTCGGTCCGCTCGAACAGCTCCCCGAGCGCCGCTGCGTCGGTGGTGTACCCGGTCTTGATCCGCTTGGTCCGCGGCATGCCCAGCTGGTCGAAGAGCACCTCCTGCAGCTGCTTGGGCGAGCCGAGGTTCACCTCCCGCCCGATCACTGCGAATGCCTCCGCCGCCGCATCCGTCACGGCAGCGGCGAAGTCGCGCTCCAGGGCGGTCAACCGGTCGGTGTCCGCCGCGATGCCGGTCCGTTCCATCACCGCCAGGACGTCGACCAGCGGGAGCTCGACGTCGTCGAGCAGGTGCCGCGAGCCCCGGTCGTCCAGCGCCTCGCCGAGCACCTGGGTCAGCTCGCTCACCGCGGCTGCCCGCACCGCTGCCCGCTCGGCCTCGCCGCCGTCCAGGTCGAGCTCCAGGGCCCCTTGGACGCCGTCGGCCGGCCCGGTGGTGCGCAGCTCCCGCTGCAGGTGGCGGACGGCCAGGTCCGACAGGTCGTAGGACCGCTGGTCGGGGTGGCACAGGTAGGAAGCGAGCAGCGTGTCGAACACCACCCCGCGCAGTGGGAGTCCCCGGCCGTCGAGGGCGTGCCACCCGTCCTTGGCGCCGTGCATCGACTTGGGTTGGTCCGGGTCCGCCAGCCAGGCCGCGAGGGCAACCTCGTCCTCGGGGGCGATCTCGGTCAGGTCGACGCTCACCGCGTGGTTCGGCCCGTCGGCGATCGCCAGCGCCCAGGCGTCACCGCGACCGGGGACCGCTCGGCCGCTCACCTCGACGGCAAGGGTTCGACCGGTCCGCGACGCCAGCCAGGTGACGAGCTGGCCGGGTGCCGGCGTCAGCACCTCCAGGTCGAAACCCTCGGCCTCCCCCTGCTCGTCCGGCACCATGGCGAGCAGGCGTTCGCGGAGCGTGCGGAACTCGAGCGCGTCGAAGACCCGGTGCATCGCCTCGCGGTCCCACGGCCGCGCCGACAGGTCCTCGACCGCGACGGGCAGCTCGAGGTCGTCGACGGCGCGGTTGAGCTCGCGGTTCAGCCGCACCTGGTCCAGGTGCTCGCGGAGGCTCTCGCCAGCCTTCCCGGGGATCTGGGCCGCGGCCGCGAGGACACCCTCCAGCCCGCCGTACATCGTGATCCACTTCGCCGCCGTCTTTGGCCCGACACCCGGAACCCCCGGCAGGTTGTCGCTGGACTCCCCGACGAGCGCGGCCAGGTCCGGGTAGCACTCGGGTGTCACGCCGTACTTCTCCTGCACAGCGGCCGGAGTGAAGCGCACCAGGTCGGACACGCCCTTGCGGGGGTACAGGACCGTCACGCCGGGCTCCACGAGCTGCAGCGAGTCCCGGTCGCCGGTGCAGACGAGCACGTCCATCCCGGCGGCGACGGCCCGACGGGTGAGCGTGGCGATGACGTCGTCGGCCTCGTAGTTGTCCTTCTGCACCGTCGAGATGCGCAGGGTGCCGAGGATCTCCTTGATCAACGGCACCTGGCCGGAGAACTCCGGCGGGGACACGTCGCGGGTCGCCTTGTACGCGGGGAACTGCTCGGTGCGGAAGGTGGTCCGGCTGACGTCGAAGGCGACCGCGATGTGCGTCGGCTTCTCGTCCCGCAACAGGTTCGCCAGCATCGAGGTGAAGCCGAACACCGCGTTCGTCGGGACGCCGGTGGTGGTGGAGAAGTTGTCGACCGGCAGGGCGAAAAACGCCCGGTAGGCCATCGAGTGGCCGTCCACGAGCAGCAGCAGGGGCCGGGGTCGCGCGACATCGGTCACGGGTGCCAACCTATCGGCCATGACCGACAGCCACACCGAGCCCACCGAGGCCCCCGAGCCCGCCCCGCCCACCACGGCCGGCCCGGCACCACAACCCGATGCCGCCCTCGCCGAGCTCCGTCGCGCGAGTGTCGGCACCCTGATCGAACGGATGGGCATCGAGCTGGTCGAGGTCGGGCCACAGCGCGTCGTCGGCACGATGCCGGTCGCCGGCAACACCCAGCCCTACGGCCTGCTGCACGGCGGGGCGTCAGTCGTGCTGGCCGAGACCCTCGGGTCGTACGCGGCGGCCCTGCACGCCGGTCCGGACCGCCAGGCGGTCGGCATCGAGGTGAGCGCGACTCACCACCGTGGCGTCCGGGACGGGATCGTCACGGGCCGGGCAACCGCCGTGCACCTCGGCTCGACCGCGGCGACCTACGAGATCGTCATCGAAGACTCGATGGCCCGCCGGGTCTGCACCGCGCGGCTGACGTGCTTGTTGATCGCCCCGCGCGAGCCCTAGACCGGGGTGACCGGGATCGGACCGGTCTCCGACCGTGACTGGCGGCGTCGGGCGATGAGCTCCTCCAGACCGCGCGGGCCGGTACGCCGGGTTGCGCCGTCCGGGGTCAACCTGCGGTGCAGCGCCGCCGTGCTGGTCACCCGGTAGGCGGCTGCGGGGGTGAAGCCGAGGCGGACGAAGAACCGCTGCATCCCGCGGGCGCCCGGGATCGGCGCGGCGAACACCTGCTCCGCGCCGGCCACCATGGCAACCTCGACGGCGGCCAGCATCAGAGCATGGCCGACACCGTGCCGGCGGTGGTGAGGCTCGACGTAGAGGGCCTCCACCGCGTAGCTGACGTCGTCGGTGAACAGGTTGGGGCCGACGGCGCGACCGAGCAGCAGCCCGACGACGGCGTCCTCGGACCGCGCCACCAGGACAGCTGAACCGGGCAGGGCCGTCAGGGCGCCGAGCTGGTGGGTGACGGTGGTCGCATCCGAGCTGCACACCTGAGAGCCGGTCCAGGTCTCCCGTCGGGCAGTCAGGCACACCTCGACCAGCCCGTCCATGTCCTCCGGCCGGATGGGACGGACCTCGATGCCAGGACGCACGTCGACAGGCCTCCTCCGCGCGGACCCGGTCTGAGGGAGGGCCGGGTGAGACCTCGAAACGATAACTGCCCCGACCGGCAGAACGGAAGTCGGGAGCCGAACCAGGCTGGATCGGTACCGCTCAGCTTCTCAGGACGCGCCGCCCACTTGTTCGATCACGGCGTCCGCGACCTCCCGCATGGTCAGCCGGCGGTCCATCGACGTCTTCTGGATCCAGCGGAACGCGTCGGGCTCGTTCAGCCCCATCTTGGTCATCAGCAGACCCTTGGCCCGGTCGACCCGCTTGCGGGTCTCGAACCGCTCGGCCAGGTCCGCGACCTCGGCCTCCAGCGCACTGATCTCGCTGAACCGCGAGATCGCGATCTCGACCGCAGGCAACAGGTCCGCCGGCGTGAACGGCTTGATGACGTACGCCATGGCGCCCGCGTCACGGGCCCGCTCGACCAGCTCGGTCTGGGAGAAGGCCGTGAGCAGCACGACGGCGGCCGCACGCTCCTTGCCGATCCGCTCGGCCGCGGTGATCCCGTCCATCACGGGCATCTTCACGTCCATCACCACCACGTCCGGGCGCAGCTCGATGGCGAGCCGAACGGCCGTCTCGCCGTCGCCGGCCTCCCCCACCACGTCGAAGCCTGCCTCGCGCAGGGTCTCGACGACGTCCATCCGGATCAGGGCTTCGTCCTCCACCACGATCGCGCGACGGGCACCGCGGACGACGGGCTCGGTGCCGGCCTGCGCCTTCCGCACCGCCTTGCCGTCCAGGGGCTCGGGCTCGGCGGTGGGTGGGGCGTCGCTCGTGGTCACGCGCGCTAGCCTAGTGGCGACCCGGACGTGCAGGAACAGCGCCCCCGCTTGCCCTGCCAACGGTCATGCCCCGATAGCCCAACTGGCAGAGGCGTTCGGCTCAAACCCGATCCAGTGCGGGTTCGAATCCCGCTCGGGGCACCGTTCTGACCTGCGGAAACGCAGCCATTGTCCCCACAGGGGGACAAATCTGTCCCCATGAGGTGCACCATGGAGACGTGGCGAGCATCGAGAAGCGGACGCGCGGGGACGGCACCGTGGCCTTCCGAGTCGTGTGGCGCGACCCCACGCAGCCCGGGCGGCAGTCAATGACCTTCGATGATCGGCGTCAGGCCGAGCAGACGGTCAAGCTGCTCGACGCCAACGGGCAGCGGCTGACGCTCGCCGTCGAAGTGGCCAACGCGATCCGCCAGGGTGGACCCACAGTCGAGGACGTGGTGCGCGAGCACATCGAGCTACTCAACCGCGTCGGGGAGGACACGCGAACCGGGTACCGGCTGCGGGCGCGTGACCACATCACGCCGCACATCGGCGCCCTGCCGGTCAAGGCGCTGACGTGGCAGCAGGTGACCCTGTGGATCCGCGAGCTCCAGACCAAGGGTCTGTCGCACAAGTCGATCGCGAACATCCACGGCCTGCTGTCTGCGGCCATGAACACGGCGGTACGGCTCGGGTACCGGGCGGAGAACCCGTGCGCGGCGGTGCGGCTCCCCCGCAGCCAGCGCGCTGGCGACGACATGGTCGTGCTCGGGCCCGAGGAGCTCGACCTCATCCTCGACAACACCGCCGAGCACTACCGGCCGTTCATCATCACCCTCGTCGGGACTGGGATGCGCTTCGGCGAGGCCACCGCGCTGCACGTCGAGGACCTCTCCCTCGATGCCCACCCGCCGACCATCCGCGTCAACAAGGCGTGGAAGCGGGACGGGGAGCGGCAGCCGTTCATCGGGGCCGGGGGCGCCACGTCGATCGCAGCGCCCAGCGCGACCCGCTACGGGCTGGCCGTCAGGCGGTGTAGTGGAAGCGGCAGGCCGCGATCCGGATCTCGTCGTCGAC
>Ga0209386_1000930_pt1 | contig 12997 bp, 7 predicted proteins | sample NGEPertwo_FD_184510 | JGI IMG/M metagenome (GOLD analysis project Ga0209386, IMG submission 184510) | Arctic peat soil microbial communities from the Barrow Environmental Observatory site, Barrow, Alaska, USA - NGEE Permafrost154B-two... | ecosystem: Environmental > Terrestrial > Soil > Wetlands... | reverse complement strand
TAGAACCCGACGAAGAGGTCGTCGCCATAGCGCGACAAAATAAACTAGTGATCATCCAATCACCCTACGATACCTTTGCGGTTACTTCGATGATTAATCGAGCCCTATATGATCGATTAATTCAGAAAGAACTCATTTTAGTAGAAGATATTATGGTTAAAGATGTGAGCTATCTGAAAGCGGATCTGACTGTTGGAGATTGGCGCGTACTTTCGCAAAGTACGGGCCACAGTCGTTTCCCGGTTGTAGAGGAAGACATGTCACTTGTGGGTATCGTTAGTGCGGTAGACGTTGCCGGAGCGGATGTTTTAACAAAACTCAAAGATGTTATGAATGCTAACCCTTTTATGGTAGGGCGAGATGATCCCGTAACCCATATTTCCCGGATCATGGTTTGGGAAGGGTGGGAAATTGCTATCGTTGCGGAGCACGGCAAACTGATTGGAATCGTTAGTTTACAAGATGTCATTGAGGCTTATCAGCAAGTTCAGAAACAACCACAGTTTGGTGAAACAGTAGACAATCTTGTCTTAAGCGGATTCAGATTCGTCGATGATGCCGAGCATCTCACAATAGAAGGAGAAATTACCAACTCCATGGTTAATGACTTTGGTTCGGCAAGTTGTGGGGTTCTCGTTACCGTTATGAATATGGCTGGTTATATCGGGCTGAGAAAGAAGTATCGCCTCGATGCGATTACCGAAAATTTTACGCTCTACCAACTCCAGCCAATCGGGGTAGGGACTGAAATAAAGGTAACGGCAAAACTACTGCTTGTTGCCAAAAAACATTGCAATATTGAAGTAGACGTCACGGTTAATAACGTTGTGGTTGCCAAAGGTTTAATGACAGCTAGGATTGGGGATAAAAAACTCGTCCTGGAAATAGCCCCATAAAGGGATGAACATCTTGTATCCGATAATGAACTATAACAAAGTCCCCTTCCTGTGATCTAGTCATGGGATAGGGGGCTTTATGATCGTAGGGACACGATACATCATGTCCGTTCAGTTGGTATAGACCACACCTTACTGGGGAAGATTACTTAGAGACGACAACATATTAAATTAAGTGACATGACAATAGCCAGCTGGCTAGCGTTACATCCTAAGGAGGACATTGATTATGACCAACGGAGACTCACAATTGGCTGCCGGCGGCGAGCTGCACCAGATCGCTGGCGGAGAGCATCCTGCGCTCACCACAAACCAAGGCGTCGCGCTCTCGGATAATCAAAACTCGCTCAAGGCTAATCCGCACGGCCCTGTGCTTCTAGAAGATTTCATTCTTCGTGAAAAGATTACGCATTTCGATCACGAGCGTATTCCAGAACGCATAGTTCACGCGCGAGGGACGGGAGTACATGGATTCTTTGAGCTAACCACCTCACTGAAACAATACACCACAGCTAGAGTACTCACAGAAGTAGGTGAGAAGACACCCGTGTTTACTCGTATGTCCACTGTCGCGGGCGGCGCAGGTTCGGTAGATACCCCTCGTGACGTACGTGGATTTGCTGTCAAATTTTACACCAAGGAAGGCAACTGGGACCTGGTCGGCAACAACATCCCGGTTTTCTTCATCCAGGATGCCATCAAATTTCCCGACCTCATCCATGCCGTGAAAATGGAACCGGATCGCGGTTTTCCCCAATCCGCAACCGCCCACGACACCTTCTGGGATTTTATTTCACTTACGCCAGAATCTATGAATATGGTGATGTGGATCATGTCTGATCGCACCCTACCGCGTTCGCTACGAATGATCGAAGGCTTCGGTGTGCATAGCTTCCGGCTGATCAACAATGCCGGCCATTCAACCTTTGTAAAATTCCACTGGCGTCCCAAGCTCGGTTTGCAATCCACTATTTGGGATGAGACTGTCAAAATTTCCGGTGCTGATCAAGACTATCACCGCCGCGATATGTTCGAAGCTATCCAAGCAGGTAATTTCCCGGAGTGGGAATTCGCGGTCCAGCTCTTCACTCAGGAGGAAGCAGACAAATTCCCGTTCGATCATCTGGATGCGACTAAGCTGATTCCCGAAGAATTAGTGCCGTTGCAAGTGATCGGCCGCATGGTGCTGGATCGCTGGCCGAATAATTTCTTCGCAGAAACTGAACAAGTTGCTTACTGTACTTCTTCTATCGTGCCAGGCATCGATTTTTCTAATGATCCACTGTTGCAGGGACGTTTATTCTCCTATCTAGACACACAGCTTTCACGTTTGGGTTCAATTAATTTTCACCAGATTCCAATCAACGCGCCTAAGTGTCCGTTTACTAACCAACAACGCGATGGGCACATGCAGATGGCGCAACAAGCAGGCCGTGTTGCTTATGAACCCAACTCCTTGTCTGAAAACTCGCCACGCGAAACGCCGGGTAACGGCTTTCATAGCGCTAGTGTAACTGAAACAGGCGAAAAAGGCCGCATTCGTGCCGAAAGTTTCAACGACCACTACAGTCAGGCCCGGCAATTCTATCTAAGCCAGAGTGTGTATGAACAGGCGCACATCGCTTCTGCATTAGTGTTTGAGCTTTCCAAGGTTGAACATGGGCACGTGAGCAAAGCGATCGTCGGTCACCTGAGACATATCGAAGAGACCCTAGCCAGCCGGGTTGCCGCGGGCCTTGGGCTTGACAAAATCCCCGATGCGCCGGTGGCAGCAGCTCCAGTGCAGGAAATGGCGCCTTCGCCAGCCTTGCAAATCATTGGTAAGATGCAGTTCACACTCATGGGGCGTGCCGTTGGCATCCTGATTGCGGACGGCTCAGACGGTGCTGTTATCAATAAAATCAAAAAGGCTGCGACCGATGCAGGTGCTACCGTGAAGATCATTGCCCCCAAGGTGGGGGGCGCGAAACTTGCAGATGGCTCTATGCTAGCTGCTTGCGGACAACTGGCAGGTACCCCTTCTGTACTTTTCGATGCAGTTGCCGTCATTCTTTCCGACGAAGGTGCCAAGGCATTGTCGATGGAAAGTGCCGCAATCGACTTTGTTCGTGATGCTTTCGGTCATCTCAAGGCAATCGCCGTAGATAAAGGTGGCCAAGCGCTATTAAAAACAGCGAATGTCGGACAAGACGCGGGCGTGGTCAATACCAACAACACAGACGCATTTATTGCTGCGGCAAAGACACGCCAATGGGACCGAGAAAAGTCCGTTCGAACCTTGGCATAATTGCCATAATTTCGAATAGATAACAAGAAGCCGGTTTTCCTTTTAATTGAGGAAGCCGGCTTTTCGTTCACTACAAATATAAATATCTTAACAGTACTATGGCAAGTACGGTATTATGCCTGATCGCAATATCTTGCTTTATTTTTATACTAAGAAAAACAAATGTCGTGCTGAACCGTTCCCGAGATGACGAATAAGAAAAAGTTACATTTTATTATTTTGGTTATTAGTGCTAGAATTAGTAATATTACGAGCGAAGCACGAAGCACGAAGCACGAAGCAGGAACGATGTATGTCCGGGGGAGAGTGGTGGGCTTGGTTTGGTGTTTGGGCGCTTGGGATGCAAATCGCCTTGCTTGGAATTGGGGAAGGATGGTGAAGCCAAGTGACTATAGATGAGATTGATGTTGATAGATATGGCTTTGTCCACCTCCATAATCATACAAGTGAGGGTAGTCTTTTAGACGGTGCAGCAAAAATTAATGACATGGTTAAACGTGCCAAAGAACTAGGTATGTCATCATTAGCCATAACTGACCACGGAACAATGTATGGGGTTATTGACTTTTATAAGGCTTGTTGGAAAGAAGGCATTAAGCCAATAGTTGGTTGTGAAATATATGTAGCTCCGAGAAATCAGTCCGATCGAGTGCCACATAAGGATGACGCCAATTATCACTTAGTCTTGTTGGCTGAAACAAATGAGGGGTATAAAAACCTAGTAGCTTTGGTTTCGTCGGCTCAGTTGGACGGTATCTACTACAAGCCCCGAGTTGATAAGGCGTTGCTGCGTAAATACTCCAAGGGAATTATCGCATTATCAGCGTGCCTGGGAGGAGAAGTGCCCCGGCGTTTATTAGAAGACAAGTTTGAACAGGCCTGTAGCACGGCAAAAGAATACGAGGAGATCTTTGGACGTGGCAATTTCTTTTTAGAGGTACAAGATCACGGAATAGAAGGGGAACGGAAGGTCATTAATGGACTGAGGAAAGTCCACGAGCAAACAGGGATACCACTTGTTGCCACGAATGACACGCATTATAATTATAAATCGGAAGCATACATTCAAGATATCCTTCTTTGCATTTCAATGGGGAAAACTCTAAATGACTCTTCTCGTATGAAGTTTCAGAGCGAGGAATTGTACCTGAAATCAGAAGCAGAGATGGTCTTATTATTTGGAGAGCATCCAGAAGTATTGAAAAATACGGGTATAATCGCCGATCGATGTAATGTCGAATTCACATTCGGTGAAACTTTCTTGCCGGTATTCGAAATTCCCGAAGGATTCACGACTGATAGTTACTTAAGGGAGCTTGCGGAAGAAGCGTTTCCGAGATTCTATCCCAATAAAACGGAAGTCGAGTTGAAACGCTTAAATTACGAGCTTGAGATAATAACGAGAACTGGGTTTGCTGGGTATTTCTTAATCTGCTCAGATTTTTGCCGTTGGTCAAAGGACAATGGAGTAATTGTTGGTCCCGGTCGAGGGTCAGCTGCAGCAAGTATGATCGCGTATTTACTTGAAATAACAAGTGTTGAGCCTTTGCGTTTCAATTTGCTTTTTGAAAGGTTTTTGAATCCAGAGAGAATTAGTATGCCCGATATTGATATAGACTTTGATCCAATTGGAAGATTAAGGGTTATAGAATACGTTACACAGAAATATGGAGCCGATAAGGTTTGTCAAATTTGTACCTTTGGAACCCTAGCTGCCAAAGCTGCAATTAAAGACGTTGGAAGAGTTTTAGGAATCCCTTTATGGAAAATCACTAAGATAACCAAAGCCATTCCGAATGACCTAGGGATTACACTACAGAAAGCCTTAGAAATATCACCCCAATTCAAAGAACTAACCGAAGAAGATGATGAGACAAGGAACCTCATAAAAATTGCTATAGCACTTGAAGGAACACACCGTCATGCATCGACACATGCTGCTGGAGTGGTTATAGCGAGAGAGCCATTAACCAACTACCTTCCTCTACAACGAACGAGTGACGAAGGTGTCATGACACAATTCCCAATGAAAGTTGTCGAAGAATTAGGGCTACTTAAGATGGATTTCCTTGGATTAAGGAATTTAACTATTTTACAGGGTGCAGTCGATCATATTGAGGAAAACCACGGTACAAAACTCGACTTGCGCTATATCCCGTTTGACGACTCAAAAACCTTCGAATTGTTAGCAACGGGCAATACTACAGGCATTTTTCAGCTTGAAAGTTCAGGAATGCGATCAGTCATTAAAAACCTTAAACCAACTGTGTTTGAGGACATTATAGCGTTAGTAGCATTGTATAGGCCAGGACCGATGGATCAAATACCAGAGTTCATTCGCCGGAAGCATGGTGGGGAGATCATATTCCTTCATCCAAAGTTAGAAACTGTACTTGAACCAACCTATGGGATCATCGTTTATCAGGAACAAGTCATGCAGATTGCGCAGGATTTAGCGGGTTATTCACTGGGACGAGCGGACCTCCTTAGACGGGCTATGGGTAAGAAGAAAAAAGAGATTATGGACGAAGAAAGAATTAATTTTATTGACGGTTTACAGGGTGAGGACGGAGAGTGGATTATTCCCGGAGCAGTGAGGTTAGGGGCTAATAGAACTGTAGCCGAATCCATATTCGATTTGATGGCCAAGTTTGCGGAGTATGGCTTTAATAAGGGGCACGCGACCGCTTACGCTATGATTTCATACCAGACAGCATATCTTAAGGCGAATTACCCTAAAGAGTTCGCAGCGTCACTTTTAAGCACGGTAATGTCGTCAGCGGATAAGATTTCCTACTATATTAATGATGCACGAACGAGCGGGATTAAAGTACTTCCACCTGATGTCCAATATAGTGATATCGGATTTACAATTGAAGAGAATTCTATACGCTTCGGAATGGCTGCTATCCGTAACGTGGGAGAAGGGGTTATTGAGAGGATCATTAAGGAACGAACGGAGAGCGGATTATTTAAGTCGCTATATGACTTCACAATTCGCGTGGAGGGAATCACAAAGAGAGTGTTGGAATCATTAATCAAGTCCGGAGCCTTTGCTTCCCTATGTAAACGCTCCTCAGGAATGGTGGCAATGGACCAAGTAATGCAAGTGGCCGCAATACGACAAAAGGATAAGAGTTCTGGGCAGATTTCTTTATTCGATATAATGGGTGGAGATCAACCTATATATGATGATATTGAAATCACAATGCCTGATGTCGATGAATTCCCGGTAAGTGAGCTTCTTGAATTCGAAAAAGAATATTTGGGGTTGTATTTAACCGGTCATCCGTTAACCGAAGTAATGCCTAAACTGGAACAACTCGTGACGACTGATATTTTCACGCTTATGGAAAGCGAAGAGGACGTAAATCGCGTAAAACTCGGGGGTATTATACTTAATTACAAAACGATGACCACGAAAAAGGGCGAGTCAATGGCTCTCTTTACCCTTGAAGATATGACGGGTCAGGTAGATGTATTGGTGTTTCCGAGGTTGTTTGCACAAATAGGACTATCAAGCAATGACCAGATCATCTTACTCGAAGGCAAACTCAATGTCCAAGATGAAGAGAAGAAAATCTTCGCAGAGCAAATAACTCCAATCGATAAAATTGTTTTACCGAGTAAACCACATGACGTTAAGCCAACAAAAACTCCACCTTGTAGGTTGTATCTAAGGGTTAAATTGGGAGAGCTGGAAGAAAAACAAAATCAAGCACATTCAATTCTGAAGGATTATCCTGGCATTTATCCATTTTGCTTTGTATTAGCTGAGACGCGTGAAAAGATTGTAGGACACCCGTCATACTGGACCAGCGGGCATCCGGACTTAATCAAACGATTGGAAGTGCTATTAGGGAAGCAGAATGTAGTTTGGAAATCAGCCTAGTATGAACAGTCATGATAGTGCTCTGTACTGAGCACGGAACATATTTGTGAATATATTGTTTGCATATTAGTACTAGAAAAAGTAATATTAGTATGAATGAGATCTGTTATATGGCACGCAAGAATTTCATTTTGATACCCGTATAGGTAGGATGGTGATAGAAGTCACCATGAACATTCTACAACAGTTTCCTAGAAGTCAATTTTCGGCTAATTGTCTTGACAGCAGCAGGATTCTTACCATTTAAGGCGAAATTCATAAATATCGTATAATAAAAGGGAGTTGCAGTGTGCGTACAGCAATTTATCCGGGGACATTCGACCCCGTAACCAATGGACATCTCGATATCTTAATCCGCGGCAAGGAGCTGTTTGATGGGGTTACTATAGCCATTGCTGCCGATAGTAACAAGACCCCATTGTTTACTCTCGGAGAGAGAATGGAACTACTCTTGGAAGTAACGAAGGACATGCCGAATGTTAGTGTCCGTGTTTTTGAAGGGTTGACCGTTGAATTTGCACGACAATGTGGAGCAGTTGCCATACTTAGAGGACTACGTGCCTTATCCGATTTTGAATATGAATTTCAACTTGCCTTAATGAACAAGAAGATTGCTTCAGATATTGAAACAATTTTCCTGATGACCCAGAGCGAATTCTCTTTTATCAGTTCTAGCGCGATCAAGTGGGCTGCGAGTCTACATGCCGACGTCTCGGGTTTTGTACCAGCTCATGTCGAAAAGGTATTAATGACCAAATATGCTGGTTTGCGCGCAGAATTAAATATTGAGGATTAAAGGACACCTTTGTTGCACAATCAACAGGGCTGTGGTATCATAAGTTCAATTTAATAAGGGGGCTTTTAAGAATGTGGACCGTCATATATATTGCACCCAATAGGTTGATAGCGGAAAAGTATAATGCAATCCTCTCTGATGAAGGGATGTTGGTTAAACTTCGCCCTATTGGTCCAGCTCATCTCGGCGACCATGCTTCAGTAGAAATTCTCGTCCCAGAATCGGAAGCAGAAGAAGCGCATGAAATCATTACTGGCGCTATAGGGAGCTAATTATGTTTAAAGATTTATTCAGAAAAACTAAGTATGTCACCATTCAATCTGCTCCAATGCAGAATCCGAGTGCCTCTGAAGGTTCTGAACAAGAACCTATCATGATAAACAAGAAAGAGCTTCCTGATGGTCTTTGGGTTAAATGTCCGAAGTGCGGGGAAGTTCTCTTCACTAAAAATCTCGAAGAAAATGCTCGGGTTTGTACGACCTGTGAATATCATTTTCGAATTTCAGCTAGGGCGCGCCTTGGACTATTAATTGATGATAACAGTTTTGATGAATGGGATACTGAGCTACTAACTCAAAATCCTCTGGAGTTTCCAGGTTATCAAGATAAGCTCCTGGAGGCACAAGAAAAGTCAGGTATGATGGAAGGTGTGCTCACGGGCCGTGCTGCGATTGAGGGACTTTCGGTAGTGCTTGCTTTCAATGAAGCTAATTTCATGATGGGCAGTATGGGATCTGTCGTGGGAGAAAAGATTGTTCGAGCAATCGAGCGAGCGATTGAATTACGTTTACCGGTGGTCATATTTTCTGCATCTGGGGGTGCTCGGATGCAAGAGGGAATTCTCTCCCTGTATCAGATGGCGAAGACCAGCGCTGCGCTGGGAAAATTGGCTGAGAAACCTTTACTTTATATTTCAGTACTTACGGATCCCACGTTCGGAGGAGTTACAGCTAGTTATGCTTCACTGGGGGACATTCAGATTGCCGAGCCCAATGCGCTCATAGGATTTACGGGACCTCGTGTGATCAAGCAGACCATGAGACAAGAACTGCCCGCAGGCGCACAAACGGCGGAATTTAATCAAGAGCATGGCTTGATTGATCTGATTGTGGAACGTGGCCAGATGCGATCAACTCTGGCAAGATTGTTGCGATACCATCAGGAAGGGGATCAGTATGGCGCAACTGTTTGATTTTGAAAAGCCTATTGCCGAACTTGTTCAGAAGATTTCGGACTTTCACAAGTTCTCTGCGGAGAAGGGTATTGACCTTTCCCAGGAAGTTGCCACCCTTGAAAAGAAAGTGGCTCATTTAAAGGCGGAAATTTATGGGAACCTTGAACCTTGGCAAAAAGTTAAGATTGCTAGACTTTCGGAGCGACCTAATTTTTACGACTATGCTCCACTGTTATTCGAAGACTTTATAGAGCTCAAAGGGGACAGACTTTTTGCCGATGATCGCTCGATTGCGGGTGGCATTGCCCTTTTTCACGGAACAGCAGTAACCGTAATCGCTCAGGTTAAGGGAAAAGGCACGAAGGAGAATATTAAGCGTAATTTTGGCATGCCACATCCAGAAGGATATCGCAAAGCGGTGCGTCTGATGGATCAGGCCGAAAAATTTGGCCGCCCCATTTTAACGTTTATTGATACTCCTGGAGCCGCTTGTGACTTAGGTGCGGAGGAACGCGGACAAGGTGAGGCCATTGCCAGATGTCTCCTGGCAATGGCGGGCTATCACGTACCCGTGATCAGTACGGTCATAGGAGAGGGCGGAAGTGGTGGTGCACTGGCACTAGGGGTGGGCAATGCGGTTTTGATGCTGGAAAATTCCTTTTACTCGGTCATCGCCCCGGAAAGTTGCGCCTCAATTCTTTGGAAGGACACGACCAAGGCAAAAGAAGCGGCGGCTGCTTTAAAGTTTACAGCTCAGGATCTGCTAAGACTTGGGGTAGCGGATGAAATTGTACGAGAGCCTCAAGGTGGTGCTCATAACAACCTACAGCAAACTGCAGAAGAATTATCTCAGGTTATTTCAAAGTATCTCTTGCGGTTGCGAGCAGAGACACCAGAAGCGCTGCGCGAAAAACGATATCAGAAGTTACGGGCAATCGGGGTTTATCAAGAAAAGGCCACACTAAATTTAGTCAAAGCTCTTGACTAACTCTTTTATTTAATGGTATTATAGCTAAGTCGTCTTTAATGAATGGACGAACGAATTCGGGCGAGTGGCGGAATGGCAGACGCGTCGGTCTCAAAATCCGATATCTGTGAGGATGTGGGGGTTCAAGTCCCCCCTCGCCCACCATAATGTTTATGTAAATAGAGCCTTTCGAGGCTCTATTTTTCTGTAGCGGACAAATGGGAAAGCAACATGGCTAATTTTCTACAGGGCTTACTAAACAAAGAATTCCAGCGTTTTTCTGAAACGTTCGAGCCTTTTCTAGGCTTATAATAATTGCTCTTCAAAATGATGCTTATTGATATCCATGAGGATGCTTAAGATGCCATGCCCAGGCACTTTCCATGATTTGAACTAGAGAACTATGTTGTGGGGCCCACCCTAAGAGACTCTGAATCTTCTCAACTTTGGCTATAAGCTGATTTGGGTCACCAGGTCGACGAGGGGACTCGAGTATGGGTATCGTGCGACCGGTAATGACACGCGCAGTTTCGATAACCTCCTTGACACTATACCCTGAACCTGTCCCTACATTATAGACTCCGCTTCCAATCCCAGCTTCCAAAGCCTCTAACGCTAAGATATGGGCCTTGGCTAAATCGAGGACGTGAATATAATCTCTGAGGCAGGTTCCATCTGGAGTAGCATAGTCTGTGCCAAAAACGCTAATCGACTCTCTTTGCCCTAACGCTGTCTTTAGGATTAAGGGGATAAGATGAGTTTCCGGTATATGGTCTTCTCCCAGTGACCCGTCTAGAGCAGCACCGGCAGCATTAAAATAGCGCAGTGCAATCCACTTAAATCCATAGGCCTTATCTAGCCAGGCTAAGGATTGTTCAATCATGAGCTTGGACAACCCGTATGGGTTAATTGGATTAGTTGGCGCACTTTCTTTGATCGGAACTTCGTCAGGAATTCCATAGGTGGCCGCAGTAGACGAAAAAATTAGACGTTTTACACCAGATTCTATGAGAGTGCTTACAAAGCGGTTCGTCTTGGCGGTATTCTCCTCGAAATAAAGATCTGGCTTTTCGACAGATTCTCCCACTAAACTTCTAGCTGCGAAATGGATGACAGCATTGATATGCTCACTTTTCACAACCTTACGAACGAGCTGAGAATCTGCAATATCTCCCTCATAGAAGGGAACATCTAGAGAAACAGACTGCCGATGCCCTGTCACAAGGCTATCTAGAACAACGGGTTTATAACCTTGCTCCACCAGTGTTTTAACAGTATGACTTCCGATATATCCCGCCCCACCGGATACTAGAATAGAACCCATTAAACTCTCTCCTTTTCATTAGGATACTTAACTTTTGTCCAATTTGATGTGGATTTCTATTAATAGTTAGTATAGTTTGAGATTCTAGCATTATCAAGCTATGCAGCCAACTTTCAGCATACCTTCAGAGTCAATTCAGTTGGACTTTGGATAGTGAACTCGTTCAGCTTAAGCTGAACATCGAAACTTCAGTAAAGGATTCTACCCCCACTGAAGCGACGTAGAACGCTCCCACTTATAAGTGGGAGTCTTAAAAATAGATAAAGTGAGTTCTGATGAGTGGAAAATTCTGAGGGCTTTGAATTTGTGAGAAAGCAGTCATTATGATATAGTTGAACGCAAAAGATTGGGGGTTTTACCGATGTCACGAATGGTGATTTTAGATGGAAATAGCCTTGTATATCGCGCCTTTTACGCACTACCACTGTTGACCACGGCTGATGGGCGTCCGACGAATGTGTTACATGGTTTCCTTACCATGCTTTTTAGATTAGAACAAGAACAACAGCCAGATTACTGGGTAGTGGCTTTCGATAAAACTAAGGCAACTGTACGGATTGAACAGTATGCCGGGTATAAAGCACAACGGAAACCAACCCCTGAGGGTTTGCGCCCTCAATTTGATTATCTTAAAGAAGTCTTAGCAGAATTGGAAGTACCCATGCTTGAGCTGGCTGGGTATGAAGCAGATGATCTTATTGCTGTAGTGGACAAGCAGGCTGAAGCACAAGGTATGGAAATTCAGGTTTATACAGGGGACAGAGATGCCCTTCAACTGATCTCCCCACAAACGAATATCTTTTTGACGAAAAAAGGGATCAGTGAAGTCGAACGTTACGACGAACATGCTTTATGGGAACGTTATCAGCTCCGACCTTACCAGATCATCGATCTCAAAGGTCTCATGGGAGACAGTTCTGATAATATTCCCGGAGTTCCCGGCGTTGGGGAAAAGACCGCACTAAAATTACTCTTGGAGTTTGAAACAGTCGAGGGAGTTTTAGCGAACGCCGATAAAGTCTCTGGAAAAAAGCTTAAAAGTAACTTGATAGAATTTGCAGATCAGGCCATTCTTAGCAAACAGTTAGCGACAATGCTGACTGAAGTCCCGTTGGAGTTTTCTATTGATGACCTAGTTCACCGTCGCTCACAAGCGACCAAAGTGCTGCCAGTTTTTCAAAAGTATGACTTAAAGAGTGTGACTCGTATCTGGCAAGAACGTCACAAAGATGATGTAGATACGATGAGTGAAAGCTCTGATGCGTTGTTGGAGGATTGGACGGAAGTCTCACTTTCGGAAGAGCAATGGCTGGCTCAGATTGAGACGTGGCAATCGAGTAGAACACCACTCACGTTAGCCTGTCGTCATGAAGGAACAGGATTACAGGGTGGCTGCTGGATGGAATGGGGAATAGCTACCCAAGGCCAGTCTTTCACGTTGACACGCTCCCAAGGATCTCAAGATGTCTTCCAGGCATGGCTAGAACTGATGGGCAACAAGCAGGTGCCTAAAACCATGGCAGATAGTAAGACTGTGGCCTTGTTGCTGGCCAATGAAGGCACTACCTTAAAGGGCGTTGCGCTAGATCTTAGCTTGGCCTCCTATCTTATTCAATCCGCTCGAACTAAATTTGCCCCTCTGGATTTAGTCAAAGAATACG
>Ga0209386_1000929_pt1 | contig 13010 bp, 14 predicted proteins | sample NGEPertwo_FD_184510 | JGI IMG/M metagenome (GOLD analysis project Ga0209386, IMG submission 184510) | Arctic peat soil microbial communities from the Barrow Environmental Observatory site, Barrow, Alaska, USA - NGEE Permafrost154B-two... | ecosystem: Environmental > Terrestrial > Soil > Wetlands... | reverse complement strand
CCGTCATTCCGGCCAACCCTACTTTCTGCCGTAGTTTCTCAATGGCTACGGCCTGTGCGCGTATTTCCTGTGTTGTATCGGCATATGCCTTTCTCAATCTTACTAAATCCCCGGCATTGCCAATTTCGTCCTTCGCCAAAATTTTGATTTCTGCCGCCAGCGACTTTGCCGTTTGCTCCAACCGGATCATTTTCATCTCCATCTTACCAAGTTCAGCAACCATCTGTTTGCTTCCCTGATTTAACCCCTGCCCGTTTAAGATTAAATTTAATCTTAGATCTTCATCGTATATTTTTCGTCCCATAACCTTTACCGATTACACTTTTATATTTAATTGCCATGTGGCGTTTTTGCTTCGCCTTACAAACTTTATTACTTCGCCGCGCAAATCATTCATACACCGGAAAGCAATCGTGTTCATCCGGCCCCAGATCATCCGGTTATGAATTCCTTTCCCCTTTGTCTGTGAGACTTTCGGTGTGTGCAGTTTCGAATTGGTGCGTCCGTGTTTTATCTTTCGCATATCCTGATAACGCAGATAGTCCGGATGCACCAGACTGGCAACGATTTCGTATTTATTTGTGGTGATTGAATAACGCCGACCGGCACCCCCGGCATGTAACAGGCCGGTGTCCTTTTTCAGCCTTGCCTCAATTGAGTTATCCTGAGACTTTTTAAAGTTTTTCCACTCTTCGTAGGCGATACGGCGACAGAACGTTACATCTATTGGATTTTGATTTTGCATTCAACAAGAATACAAGCCTAAAACGTGTTTCTAAAGGACAAAAAAGGTGACTCAAAAGCCAAGACACGTTCTGATATTTTTCTGTTCCGCTCAATCATTCTACCCACATATATTTGATATGTATAATTTTAAACATTGTTGTTATTGTTAAAGCGAAGGATACTGTGCATATAGTTCTTTTTCCCTTTGAATGGAAGTCTAACAGATATGGCATAGGGATTAAAGACCAGATTACTGTTTTCATAACTAATATGATTGAAGAATTAGACCTATTTACTATCCGGAGTCTCTTTTTTGATTATTCCGGTACTTACTTTTATCTAATACTCTTTAAGTAGATAAAACGGTCGAAGTTATACACTATCTTTACTCCGGAGCGAAACAATTTTCCTTTTATCACCACTCAGGATGATCTCAGGGAAAACATTGTAGAAGTAATGAAGATCGGAAAGTTGTTCCAGGAAAAAGCCGTTTATATCGTTTTGAGCAAAGAAATCAACCACTTCGCCATCATAGATCTCCTCATATCCAACCAGCTTTTTTCCTTCTAGAATCCTGCGCATAGGTTTGATTCCCTGACCATATCCCGACTGAATATTAAATAGCAGGTTCGATTGTACGATTTCGCTCTTTTCAGCCTTATCGATAATGAGCTGTGGCATATCGTTGGTTGTTCCCCAGGGAGAAATACGATATCCATCAACGGTGACCGGTTGCAAGTCTGTCGATTCGTAAAACAAATCGCGACTTGATTCCATCGCTATTATTGCCTTCGCTTCGGGCAGGTAAGTAAATCCACCAATCTCAATGAAATTATCGCTCATAGCGCAACCTCCTCTCCATTGAATTCGATGACTGAAACACGGCGTATCTTCCAGATCTCTTCGCTATCGCAAAACTTCAGATTCATTGTGCGGCCAGCAGAGTGGAACGAAGTGCAAATACAGCGTGGACCATGGACTATGGCGCCGCTCTTCTCAACGAACTTGATTGAGAATTCGCCGAGTTCTACTACCTTGTGTAATTGTGAAATGTGAAGCATAGCTTATCTTTTTTGGTGAAGATAAGCGTAAGGAGGGGGAGGTTAAAGGACAGAAAAACTGACGATTTGCCAGACAACATCATGGATTAAACAACTAAACTCTAATCGGTATTTCAATTTCATTTTCAATTCTGATTAACTCATAAATTGGGACATTAGCATTTAACACTTCAATGGATACAGTTAATGCAAATGGCACTTCTTCATTATTTCGATCCCAACCTTTATGAGCTCTGATTGCAAAACCTATTTCTTTTGGCAATTGATAAGATTTGAAAATAGTCCAATCTTTTTGAATTGTGCTATCATTTCTGTTTATGTCTTGTACCTCACCATAGTCACTTCTGTACATAATTTTCCAAGAAAAATTCTTCAATTCTCCTCTTGCATCTTTATCATAACTAGTTTTGTTTTCATCAATTTCCTTTAGCGCATATTCCTTAAAATCATTAAAGGGTTCATCTATTTTTGAAGTTATCCAATCTAACCAAGTTGAAAGATAAGATTTGGTTTTTTGACGTGTTCGTCTGACTTTTGCTGTATAGGCAAGTGTTACTTCAATTAAAATGTCATACTCATTTGCTTGGCTTAATAATTCATCTGGAATCTGTAATGAATAAATATTCCCTTCTTCAGCACTTATTTTTCCTGTATTATAGAAGGTAATCCTTTGATCTGTATTCCTAGTTACTCTATCAATTGAAGGTATGCCATAACCAAAGTATCGAATACTCTCTAACGTCGGATTATAAAAATAGTCATCAGGCAATCGAGCTCCTTGTACTACTAGTGCTCTCAGTAAATTAACATCTTCGTCAGGATACAGTTTCTTTAATTGAGCAACAATATGTGTTACCTTAGGTGCCGCAAATGAAGTTCCAGTACAATCTTTACCAAAAGCACTACCGCCATGTAATGTTGAACGACACAACTCTGGCGAAGTGTATTCATTTTCTCTAACTAAATTTTCACCATTTTTAGATACAATAAGACCTCCGCCGAATTCAACAACATCAGGTTTGATATGACCCCAAATTCCTTTGCCAATTCTTGAAAAAGCAGAAATCTCATTTTCTTTTCCAAGAGATTCCCAGATATCATCTTCAAACTGAGCGTGATTTATTGACCCCACTGTCAATGCAAAACTACTTTGTGCCGGATTTGCTATTCGACAAGAATAAGCCCGTAGAAAGTCAGGGTAATTTCTCCCATGCTTTAAAAAAGATTGAATATGATCTTTATAAATATTTCCTGCTGAAATTATGAACAATACATTCTTTTCATGTATAAGTGAATCAATGGTTGCAGCCCATGAAGACATGTGCTTTGTTTTAGATGGTATTGTCTCATTAATCGAAAGATTAAAGATTGTGCAATCTTCATTTTCTGCGATAATTTTTCGCATTAACTCGGCAGGATAATTATTGTTAAGTTTATTATCATCATTTAAAACTCGTAGATTTCGAATGAAACATGGTAATTGATAAGGAGATGGTAAATTTGTAACCCCATAAGGATATAAAATGGCTCCACAAACTTTAGTTCCATGTCCTCCTCCTTGTACATGGTCTGCAGTAGAGTTATTTCCATCTATGTAGGATTTAGAATTTGCACTTTTAATTGCTGGTGCAATGTATTTGTGATTTTCCATAATACCACTATCTATTACACAAACTTCTGGATCGTCACTATCAGGACTTATGACATCAAATTCAAAGGTTAATCTTTCTTCACTAAATTCTTCTATTCCACCTATCTCCACTTTTTCAGAAACTTCAAAGACAAAAGGATAATTGAAAACCAGATCTTTTAACCCTTTTCCGCTAATTTCCACCTCACAACCGAAGCTATCATCTAAATCAATAAGTCCACTTTTAATTTCGCCATAATATGCAATGTAATCTATAAAATCTGATTCTCGCTGCATTAGTCTTTCATCTCTCTCTACTAATAATTGTCTATATTTTAACTGTTTAGATTTCCATCCTCGTTTCGTTGGATCTGGATCTGGTTCCTTTTCTAAAGGTTTATCAAAGGCTATACTTACCTCTAAATTGTATCTGTCACGTTCATTAATTTTATCCCATTTGGCATAAAGTTCTTTTGAAAGAATATGTTGGGGTTTCCATTCATTTCTATTCCCATCAACTATCTCCCATAAGTCTGCAACTATACCACTGCCATGTTTTTCTGAGATAAACTCATTTATTTTTGCCTCAAGAGAGCGTAAGCCATCTAATGAAGCACCAATGATATAGCCCTCATCTTCCTCTGAAATAATTTCGATTCCTAAACATTTCAAATCAAAGTCATAGGTAAGTAAGCTAGGATTTAATTGTAGAAATATTGGCACAACGTCTATGTCTAAAGGCGCTAAACTTTGATTCTCTCTTTCTGAAACAACATTAGTCCATCCCTCCTTGATTCTGGCTGTTTTATCGGAAAGATAGTTACTGTGTCCTTGTCTATCCTGTTTGTTTTGCTCTGATTTTTCATTTGGATGACCTCCGCCGAATAAACGAGGTAGACCAGTTACTTTTTGAATGAATTTCAAATGAGGGAATTGTTCCATATTTACTTGTTAATGGCCTCGTTTTCTTCTAAAGCCTTATCTAAATCTACTGTGGAAATTTCATTCTTTGAATTGATAATTGCTTTTTTGGCAGCATCATTGGCTATTTTAACAATAATAGCATAAGACATTCCAACCATTTTCTTTGCATAATCCTCTAAATTAATTTTTTGATTGAGCTTTAACGCTGAAAATGAAATTTTAAGAAGCTCTACAATTTCATTTTCAGTGGGCCTTGGAAGTTCAATAAAATCATCAAATCTTCTAAATAGAGCTTTATCTAAACTCCCTTCCAAGTTTGTGGTGGCAATTAATACCCCTTCTCCATCATATTCTTCTAGTAATCCTAACAAGATATTAACAATGCGATGAATCTCACCCACATCATTTGAGACAATATTTCGTTGTTTACCAATAATGTCAAACTCATCTAGTAAAAGCACGCAAGGATAATCGTCAATACTTTCAAATAATTTTTGTAAATTGGATGCTGACTCACCTAAATAAGAAGATATTATTGAGTCAAAGCGGACTTTGTAAAAGGGTAGACCTAAATCCCATGCAATTCTTTCAGCAGCCATGCTTTTGCCACATCCGGAAGAGCCATAAAATAATATTTTTTTACGCGGTTTTAACCCATGATGAGCTAGTCGCTCTCGGGCGAGGTATTCTTTCTCAATTCGTAAAACTTTGCTTTCAACATCTGGGGTAAGTATCATTTCATGCCTTAAATACTCATGCTCTAAATGAGTTGCAAGTGGTAGTCGGTACCTTCGGTCAACAGGAACCTTATAGTCCTTCTCTCTAGTAATTTTTAAAGTAGGCTCGAAATTATTTGGTTTCGCCAAGCTCCCCTGAAGAATAGAGTTGAGTTTATTTGCCAAACTAACATGCCCTTTCCCTTTTTCATCTTCAATAATGCTATAGGCTACCTTAATCAAAGGTGAGTTTTGATCACCTTCGATAGATTTAAATAATCTTGTCAGTAGAGCTTGATTCATTTTTCTTAATACTAATTTTCAAAGTTACAAAAATGCAAAAAATAAATCCACTAAATCATTAATTTTTCTTTTGACCATTTTTATAATGAATTTCGTATAAAATAATTCTGACCACCTATGAATTTCAAGTCAAACACGGACCAATCAATAATTTCATTTCCTGTATATTCAGAAAATCTGTGAGTCGCATAGTCAATCTCCACAGAAAAATGCTTTGATGATCCCTTTTTGTAAGGCTCGATTAGAGATGGCAAAAATAAAACCAACAAATACGATAGAGCGACCTGGACGAAGTACAGATTTTTGGAAACAAAAAATCCGGCCAGATATGGACGGAGAGTCGCGGATCCGGCACAAGCCATCCGCACAGCGTTTATGATAAAATCAATTCGTATATTTAACTTTCATATGAATCTTGTTATCGAGATTGAGCTTAGTGGTTATGACACCGTTGGCAATCGTGTATAATTACAATCATTACCCCGACTCATATCCTTCAATTGTAATTTCGTTTTCATGTGCAATATTAAATCGGATGCTCCAACCCATGCAGCCCCATATGCCATATTCCGGATCAATCTGAATAGAATCCGGCGAAACATCATAAAGTTCTCTCCATTGCGGATAATTGCGATACCATTTCAGTGCCTTCTGAATCCCTTTAATACCGTCAAGTGTCTTTTCCCAGGTGTTCACGAGTTCCTCATCGGTGCGGTTGCGGATTACGTCTAAAGAATAAAAAAACAAAGGCGATTCATATCCCAATTCATCCATGTTACGACCGGTGCCCATAATAGTTGGAAGAATACCAACCAAAACCGGATATTGATCACTTTCCAAAACCTGAATTTTTGCTATTAAATCTTCATCTGCAGCTCCATAAATAAAAGTTTGCAGTGGAGGAAACCCAGCAAGCAGACTCCCCAATTTCACATATCTCCGTACATCTATCATTATTATTTCATTTTTTTAATCTGATTATGAATCTGTAACAGCCGTAAAAAAACATCCCACATACTCACCTTACTCGTTTGCTCCATGTTCCCAAACACACCACTTTCGGCCATCTGAAACAAGATTCCTGCCATCCCAGTGTCATTTTCCTTCTCCCCGCCTTCGGAGGGGCCAGGGGCGGTCTTAGGAAATAAACATCCAAATTGTATCTCATTGCCATCGATCTCAACTGCCTCCTCCCGGAGCCAATTCATACAGCCAATAAAAAACAGATAGATCATAAATTTCAATCCGATTGGAACATGTTTTGCCGCCTTGATAGCCATCCGGTAATTTCGCTCTTGCTGTTGTACAGACGCACGGCTGTGCGTCTCTATCATCGCGCCTCTCACCTTCCTTTTTCCGATCAATCCACCCCGCTGATACAGAACTGCAAATATTTCATTCAAATACTGCTCGTCCCTTGTCTCTGAATATTTTCCAATTCGCCAGGAGGCTTCTTTGAATTCAAAGATAGTCAGGTCCGACAGCAGATCCTTTGGACCAACATACCATCGCACCCCAACCTTTACCCGTGGCACTAGCTGTGTGCAAAACTTTGGATTAATACTAATACTCTCTTTGCCATCTTTATCCGTTTCGTGTTTAAACAGAAAATCAACAGAGTCCGCCAGTAATGATTCCACACTCCAATAATCAATCGACCCTTCGTCGTATACTGGTTTATTGGCGCCGTTTACCCTGTTCAGAAATTCATCTGCCGCAAGTTTACGTGCCATATCGTAATCAATTTTCCCCGTGTAGCAATCGTGCATAATCTCTCCTATCCGGCAAACATTCTTAGCTTTTATCTCATCAAAAGAGGAAGGATAATTTACCTTAATCTTCTTATCGGGTATTAATAGCTCGTTCATATCGAGAAGTATTTATTTGCAGCCAGATTTCTGTCAGCCAACATACTCACGGGTGCCACAACAGCATTGTTTTCTTTTGCCGTAATGATACGAAACTGATTCTCAAGCATGGCTGTTGCTTCCTGAGCGTCTTTCATAAGCGAGCTCACAATTAAATCTTTCTCTTTCCCGTCCACATTAAATGACGAGTCGCGCGATTGGACTGACGATTTGAATTGTTGTACCAAGCCTTCTGGCAGCAACTTAACCGACAACCTTTTTATCCCTGTGGCCATTGTCCAGAGTGCAAGCGCCGGAGCTGCATATTCAAATAATAGCTGCAGTTTATCACTGCCTCCCGATCCGCTTGCGTTCAAATCCAAACCTATCAAACTCCTCAATAAATCTTCACCCAAAATAGGTGAGATAAATTTGCGCTGCATCTCCAGTTGAAATGGAAGCAACTGGCAAAACAATTCCAGGCTGTTTTCGATTGGGTAGTACCGGCTGAAAATATCAAAATCAGAAAGGAGTACCCGGTGTCGTACCTGATACACATTTGATCCGGTCCACTCTGCAACCTTTTCGCGGTCCAGGTAATCGATCAACCGGTTCAGCGCCTTTTGTATGCGAAAGTTCAAACCCGCATTATCGCGCTCGATAAAAAACTCCCAAGCCTGCTTTTCATTGGCCGGATTGATGGATGCCTTACGTCCTGTAAGCGAATGTCGCAAATCATTCGTTGTCGTGTAATCCCTGAATGCAGTATTGGCAATTGCACCCTGAACAAGCAAAACAAGTGGTGTATTATCTACATCAATGACAGCATCGTTATACTCTTTTTCTGCTTTGTCATAAACGGCAGAACCACAAATCTTCCGGAGTTCATATTCTGCATTGTCGATATCGGGTATTAGCAATTCAAATTCGGTATTCTTGTCAAGTTTGGGAACATGTACCCGAAATTCATTTAGTGCTACTTTTAAATCTTTCGATTTGTTGAAAATCATATAAGGAGTTATTATTTTGTCGTTTATTACTTAACTTTATTAACTACTCTGTCAGATGGTGTTACATCCTGCTCTTTCATCACCGATTCGCTGTAAAAGCCTAATTGCACCTTCTTTTCGGGCCAATTGTAGCTGATTACGTCGTTTAGAATGCCAAATACAGCGTATTCTATCCTGTAAACGCTTGATGTTCTGAATAATTTATAGCTGTAAAGTGATTCACTTCCTGATCCTTGTCTGCCATCAGCCACAATATTCGAAAGCGATGGAGCCAGCCCGATCCCGGATGCGATGGCAACATCTGCCCTCTTCGAAATGTCAATCTGGGAAGCAATAAACTTATCCATCTTCATATCGAGCGGGATAAATTCCCACTTGTCAATATCGGTTTTCCCCATATCGAGATCAATTCGCGAAGATTGGGTGTGAATAAACTTACCAACATTCTTTTTTCCTGCCAGTACTGTCGCAAGCGATTGAAGAAATGCCTCTTTGTATGATTCGAGCATGTCTTGTACCCACACTTTCTTTTCCCCTTCCACTTTTGCTTTAAGTTTCACTTCTACCGCTTCCCAATATGATGATGGTGAAATGATATGCCATTTAACGCCCAGTGTATTTTCGCTCAGGTTATTAAGAATATCGGGAACATCGGTACTACGTGCCATCCAGTTTCTTACACCCCAGTACGCAGGTAGTATTGGCTGATTTTGCGCCCTGCCAAACCGGTATATATTCCTGTACGCCATCATGGTGGGACGTAGAGTTGTTGTCAGTTTGTTCCACGTCGGGTAAGCCAGCTTGTCAGTGCTCGTACTATCCCAGTCGCCAACAAATATCCGGTTAATCAAACCTTTGTTGTCCGACCATTCGCGCCTGCATTCCCACGAACAAACATGTTGGAGTTCATTAATCTTCCCAGTACCGCCGCCACCCAAACGCCCGCCAACATTGCGAAGTAATTTCGAATAATAAGCGCCGCCTTTAACAAGATCCTCCAGCGAGTTGATAATGTAAGTTTTGTAGTCCCACAATTTAAGCCACTCTGTAACCTGTGCATCTTCTGCCCATAGCCTTACAACCTGATTGTCAATAACCTTCTCCGTGTATTGAGCTACGCCCTGTGCAAGTATAAGGCCAATTACTTTATCAAGTACGCTGCCACCAAGATGGTTCCCGTCCAGCAGGTCCCGCAGATAGGTCGGAATATTATTGCTGATTCCTTCCGGAATTACTTTGTAGTCGCCAACACTTAAAGGATCGGGTGTTGTAGCAGATAATAATGTAGAGGAAGATGTGTCGGTCCCGGAAGACGCAGCATATGACTCATCTTTTACCGAAAAATAGAATGCTTCATGAGCCACTTCAATTAACGTTCCTCCAGGTAGTGCTATTTGCTTCATAGTGTAATCCTCATTCCGTTATAGTACATTAATAAAATCTGGTAAAACTGACCAGGGATGTTCGTCTCAACATTGAGATAGTTAATCATGTATTGACTGTTCTTAAAAGCATCATCCGAAGCCGGCGCCCTAAGTTTTGCCTTAACTAACTCCACCATTCCTGAACTTTTTTCCCGACTGGTGTCGCACGACATAAACGCGATCGAGAAAGTTTCTCCCGCTCGTGATAACTTTCTCATCTGAGAAATTGCGTCATAGATGTTAATCGATCGTTTTTGTTTCATGGTTCAATATTACATCATGGAGTTTTCCTCATAAAGGACACTTTTTTAAACTGTGGCGCAGTCCGGAATATCAACAGTCGCAAAACAAAGGGTCAACATTGGCTATACGTTTTAAATAATGCACCTTTTAACTCGCTATTTACCAGATTTTAACCTCAGAAATAAATTTGAAAAAAAAATTCGTCAGATAGTGAAGGCCGAGCCGCCCGGAAGAGCATATGTAATTACAATAATGTTTTAAAAAAAGGTAATATGATTACTTTATGCTTATTATATACATTTAGTTCATTGCATATTAATGTTTTAGCATGCTTTACATTTATATTTATTGTTTAATCAAATCATGTATTTATTGTTAATTAAATAACATTATATAGTTAAATATATGTAGTTCGTCACATATTTTATCTCTTTGGTTTACTGTATTTTAGGTATGAATTACATGTTTTAGGTATGAATTGCATTTATGTATTATGTTGTCGGGGATGAAATGCACACCAGGTTCGTGCGGGTGCGTGATTTAATCGCATTACGCGCGACTTTAATTCGCGCGTGGTATTGTCGCGTGTTACGCGGTTCCATATCACGTTTGATGCTGTCTGTTTGTTGCTGTCTGTTTGTTGCTGTCTATTTGATGCTGTCTGTTTATTGCTGTCTATTTGATGCTGTCTGTTTATTGCTGTCTGTCTGTTTGTTGCTGTCTGTTTGTTGCTGTCTGTTTGTTGCTCTCTGTTTGATGCTGTCTGTTTGTTGCTCTCTGTTTGTTGCTGTCTGTTTGTTGCTCTCTGTTTGTTGCTGTCTGTTTGTTGCTGTCTGTTTGTTGCTCTCTGTTTGTTGCTGTCTGTTTTATTACATACCAGGTATTTAGTAGCCTTATATATTTCATTATCAATTGTTTATATATTTATATTGTTTGTATCTATTTGATATACAGTTATTTACAATATAGTAAACAAACGCGTTTTAATATTCGTATTTATTAACATATTGTTTTACTTATGTTTTAATAAGTGTTTTATAATATCTTTTGTATGATGTTTAATATATGTTATAATTATTTATATACTATTCTATATATTTGATATACTGTATCTTATATATTATATTGTGTTTTATTTATTATATATATGTATTTTATACTTATGTAATTGTTTTGGCCTGTTTTGCGTCGTTACTTTGCATTATCAAAATATCACAAAACGTTCTTTTCTCTATTTAACATTTAACATTTTAATTATTTAATCATTATTTAAAACTTATTATTATGACAGCTAAAAAAAACACCTCAAAAAAAGTTTCTGACAAAATTAATCCGGTTGTACCTGAGAAAAAAATTGTTGTCCCAGTATTGACAGCTCAGCAAACTAAATCGAAAGCCAATTTTGAATATAAAAATTTTACCGGCTCAATTTTCAAAGTTCTAAATTATATTCTTGAATCAAAAGAAAAATATCATCTGGATTATCTGAAATTAAAGGGCCTGAAATTGGATAAAAAAATTCACACTGTCACCTATATTTTTGATCGTATGACAGTTAGGGAACAGTACAAACTTAATAAACTGGGTGAAATCGTGGAACCCAGATTGATACATTCATATAGCTATGTAATGAATGCTTTAATCAGAGAAAAAAAGTAAGAAATCCTGATAGGTCCGGATTAATCCGGATTAAAGGACTGCAAAAAAAACGTTTTTTGCAAATAGTCTAAAGTCTATTAAATATAATGTAGTGCTTACAAGTGAGAACAGGCAAAAAGCGTGACTGCGCTTTCTGGGACAACTACGCCCGATCGGGTCGTTTAATGTAAGTGTTTGCTCTTTGACATGTTGTAACTTTAGTTTAAGCGCTTATTAGTGGCTTGCGGTGACTTTTGGATAAATTATAGCTATAATCTGGCTATAATAAAACCCAAAATAGCGGGTGATTATTGGAGATTCGGGGTGCAAAGTAAGACCCAACAGGAATGAGTCTGCGCAAATAAACAAAGCAATCGGGAGAGGGGCCGAAGTCACGGGTTGACAGAATGCCGCCAAAAGGTTTACAGAATTCGTTCCGTATATAGAATCAAGATCCGAGAGCAAATGTGGTTTAAAAGTTGTCCACATAGAAATCAGGCCGGTCCTCCATCCGGCAGACTTTCAAAAAATGGCAAATATGCCATCAAATCATCAATCAAATTTTGTAAAATCTTCTATACCCAATGGCCATTCTGTAGCCCAGTTCACCGGATTACCGAATGGCCATTATTTCAAAACCCTTTGATCGGAATGCCCTATGTTCGATTCGTAGCATCGGGACTAAAAGCGCCTATCCATTTTGCGGTTAAAAAATGGAAAACAATAAATCAATAATATGTCACAATTTTATTTTACAGGTGAATATATTTCACCAATGTTGCTTATAGCAATTACGGTTATAATTGTTATCGTATGTATTGCCCTATCTTTTATAAACACTGAAAAAACAAAAAACTAACCATGAAAAGTCTTAACACGGTTGCAACTGGAATAGGTCAAATACCTACCAACTTTGTAGTTGATTCGGTTATGGCATTGGGCCTTGATCATGCTGTATTCACAATTGTCAATGTATGCGGAGTAACAGCATTAATGATTGATGAAAGTCAAGTCGTTGATGAACACAAAATGTTCATGCTTCGCAGTGTGTTAAACAATTATCAATCATAGCCGGGAGTACCTGAACCTCAAAAGTGGTCGTTTCAATCTTTCAAAAGGATAATTCGGTAAAGGCCGACATATAGGGGTTCAATGCCCCTTTATTCACAATACCCTATTCGACACGGGGAATGTGCCGAAACACAATCAATTAATAATTTAGTTATGAGTCGCAAAAGAATTAAAAAACAGCCAATGTTGGTGTACAGCGTGAAAGTGAATGACACTGTGGGCAGATGCCAGCAACAGACCAATGTGTCTCAATCGCAGAAGATACGTGAAAAGCTGGAGGCAATGTTCGCACCAAGACTGGCAATGGTTAATTGAAGCTACAATGCCCTGTAATGAATTTCTGAAACGCAATGCGTTTCAGAAATTCATTACAGGGCATTGTAGCTTCAATTAACCATTGCCAGTCTTGGTGCGAAC
>Ga0209386_1000928_pt1 | contig 13015 bp, 8 predicted proteins | sample NGEPertwo_FD_184510 | JGI IMG/M metagenome (GOLD analysis project Ga0209386, IMG submission 184510) | Arctic peat soil microbial communities from the Barrow Environmental Observatory site, Barrow, Alaska, USA - NGEE Permafrost154B-two... | ecosystem: Environmental > Terrestrial > Soil > Wetlands... | reverse complement strand
ATACGTCGCGTGCGCTTCTCGACGGCGCGCGCGACGCGGCGCGGGACCTCGTCGCCCGCCTTGTGACCGCGCGAATCGTTGAACACCTTGAACTCGTCGAGGTCGATGAACAGCACCGCCAGCGCCTCGTCCTCCAGGCGCGCGCGCTCGATCTCCTCGTCCAGCCGGACCTGAAGGTACCTGTGGTTGTAAAGGCCCGTGAGGCTGTCGGTGATCGCTTCCAGCTCGGCCCGGCTCCAGCGCACCGATGCCGCCTGCAGCATCACCGAGAGGTCCTGCGACATATCGCGGTGGAACCGCTGCGACGGGCCGGACTCCACGGCCGGCATGTCGACCGTGACCGCCGCCGCGACGTCACCGTCGCCGGCCCGCAGGGGGGCGACACACGTCACCCAGACGCCGAACTCGTCGGCGTTCACGACGTTGGCGTCCAGGCTGTCTCCGGACAGCACCGCGGCGAGCTCGTCGTGCGGAAGCCACGGATCCCCGACGTGGGAGAAGTCCTCCGGCGTCTCCCCCGTGTCGAGCACCGTGATGCACGTGTCGCCCTGAAGGGCGAACGTGGTGATGGAGTGCACCGGGGGGCTGGCGTCGCGGAGCTTGCGCAGGGCGCCGACCATCTCGGCGTACTCCGGCCGGGCCTCGTCGGCGCGTGACCGCAGCAGGGCATGCCTGTCGGGATCGACGAGCGCCGCGGCCTGCTCCGCCACGGCGACGCCGCGGCGGCGGCGTCCCTCCAGGCGTTCGAGCGCGCGGACGAACGTCGTCACCAGCTCGGGGTCGAACTGGGCGCCGCTGCAGCGCCTCATCTCGTCGAGGCACTGCCGGCGAGTCAGGCCCACCTTGTACGGCCTGCCGCACGACATCGCGTCGTAGGCGTCGACGAGACACATGGCCCGCGCGACGAGGGGGATGGCCGCGCCGGCCAGACCATCGGGGTAGCCGTCGCCGTCGAAGCGCTCGTGATGATGGCGCACCGCCAGCGTCAGCTCCTCGCTGAAGAGCGGCCGCACGATCTCGGCGCTGATGCCCGGGTGCTGGCGCATGAGCTCCCACTCCTCGCTGCTCAGCGGCCCCGCTTTCAGGAGCACACGGTCGGACACGGCGATCTTGCCGATGTCGTGGAGGTAGTCGGCGTCCTGGACCTCCGCCAGACGGTCGTCCGTCCATCCCAGCTCTCGTCCCAGCAACGTCATGTACGCGGATACGCGGGCGGCGTGACCGAGCGTGTAGTAGTCCTTGGCGCTGAGCGCCGAACTGAGCGCTTTGAGATTGCCGAGATGGAGGTGCCTCACCTCTTCGTAGAGGCGCGCGTTGTGGATGGCCACGGCGGCCTGTTCGGCGACTGCGCCGATCAGCTCGATCTCCTCCGGCGTGAAGACGCGCTCGCGCCGCGTCTCGATGAGCACGAGGATGCCGAGCGGCTCGTCGCCGAAGTGGAGGGGCACGTTGAGGCAGGTCTGCTCCCCCCAGCGCTCCATCGAGGCGCGGGAGTCCGGCGCGATGTCCGGGTCGGAGATCGTCTCGACGACGACCCGCCGGTCCTCGAGCAGTACCCTGTCGGACGGGGACTCGCTGAGCGGGAAGGGCACGCTCAGATCCTCGAAGCCTTGCGGGTCCTCCTGATGGAGGGCCTTCGCCGTCAGGGTGTCGGCCGCGGCGTCGTAGTCGAAGATGACGCATTCCGGAGAGCCAAGGGCTTCCGCCGCCTTGTGCGCCAGTGTGGCCAGCACCTCGTCGACGTGGAGCGACGACGCGACGGCGCGACCGCAGTCGCGCAGCGTCGCCAGCCTGCGCATCCTCTCCTCCTGCTCGCGAAAGACCCTGGCGTTGTGGATGGCCAGAGCCGCCGGCACAGCCAGCAGCTCCAGGAACTTCTTGTCCTCGTCGGTGAAGCGGCGCACGAAACGCTTCTCGGTGCAGCCCAGCAGACCGATGAGCTCGCCACTGTACATCAGAGGAGCCACGAGGGCGCTCTCCTCATCCCAGCGCGCGGCGATCTCGCGCTCTCCGGGCGGCCAATCGGGGTCGTCGAGCTGTCTCTCGATCAGTCTGGGCTCATCCATGCAGGGGTAGTAGCCTGGACGCTCGTCGAGAGAGATGCGAGAACCGAGGTAGTCCTCGTCCTCGGGCGTGATGTCCAGGGCCCAGTACCCCGAGGCGACCATGGCGTTGTCCGCCGCCGAGTAGTCGAAGATGTCGGCGGCGAAGGTCCCCATCACCTCGGCCGTCGTGCGTGTCACCAGCTCGAGGACGTCCTCGAGGACGAGCGACGAGGTCACCGCCCGCGTGGCCTCGAACAGCAGGGCCAGCTTGCGATCCTGTTCGAGCTGGGCCGCCGAGGCCTCGGCGCCCGCGCCGGCACGCGCCGGCGGCAGCAGCGCCGCGAGCTCATCGCGCGAGAACCGCCGCTGACCGCCGGGCGTGCGCCGCGACGCCACCTTTCCTGAGTCCGCCCAGCGCCGCAGTGTGCTCGCGCTGACGCCAAGCAAGTCCGCGGCCTGCCGCACCCGCAGGCACTCCGGGTGTGGCCCTCCAGATGCCAGGAGATCGCTCATCCCTCGGAGTATCGGCGTGCGCGCGTGAAAACTTCACCATCGCTGTCACCGTCTCTTCCGTGGCCTCGGCTCCGGCGACGCGGAAGAGGCCGAGCCTCGACGTCAAGCCCCTCGACGTTTTCCGGTGCTATGTCGCAGGTGTCGCACGCCGCCGAGGCGGCAGAGGATTTTAAGTCCCCGGCGTCTACCAGTTCCGCCACTCCGGCACGGGAGGAGTATACGACGCGGGCGCCGGCCGGGGCGCCCGCGGGAGCGCTGCGGCCACAGCCGGTCCTCAGCCAGACCGCAGCGAGCCCTCGGCCAGCGCGAGCGCCGCGCCCTCGAGGATGTCGGCCTCGCTGCAGCGCACCTCGGCGAGGCCGAAGGCGCGGCAGGCCTCCCGGGCGATCAGGGCGCCGGCGAGGATCACGTCCTCGCGCCCCTTCTGGATGCCCGGCAGGCGGCCGCGCTGTTCGTTGGTGAGTCTCGCGAACTCGACGATCGCGGCGTCGATGTCGGCCAGGCTGAGCACGTGACCGTGGACAAGCTCGGAGCGGTACTCGCGCATGCCGAGCTTGTGAGCCACGAGCGTGGTGTAGGTGCCGGCCACGCCCACGGCGCCGCGCACGGCGCCGCGCACCGTGGCCGGCACGCCGTCCGCGATCGCGCCGCCGACGAACGCCGTGAGCCGGCCGAGCTCTTCCGCCGCCGGCGGATCGTTGTGCAGAAAGCGCTCGGTCAGGCGCACGACGCCGATGTCCAGGCTGCGCACGAACTCCGGCTTCAGGCCGGCGGCGCCGACGGCGAACTCGGTGCTGCCGCCGCCGATGTCGGTGAGCACCAGAGGCGCGCTCGCGCGCCCGGCGAGCTCCGCCGTGCCGCCGCGGAAGGCGAGGGCGCCCTCCTCTTCGCCGCCGAGCACGCGCGCGGGCAAGGCGAAGTCGCGCTCGACGCCGTCGAGGAAACCGCGTCCGTCGGCCGCGTCGCGAAGGACGCTGGTGGCCACGAGCAGACGCCGCGCGGGGCCGTAGGCCTCGAGGCGCGGCGCATACCCGGCCAGACAGGCGCGCGTGCGCGCGATGGCGGCAGGGTCGAGACGCCCGCTGCGATCGACGCCCTGGCCCAGCCTCACCACAGTCGTCAGGCGTGCATCCGTCTTCACCTCGCGGGCGTCGCCCACCTCGGCCAGGAACAGACGGCACGTGTTGGTGCCCAGGTCGACGACGGCGACTCTCACGGCGCCGCCTCCGCCGAGGGCACGAAGGCCGCGCAGCGACCGTCGTCGCACCAGGGGTGCTCGGCCTCCGCCAGCACGACCCGGCCGAAAACGTAGCCCGGGCGCGCGAGGGCGTGGGCGACGTGCGCGTGCAGGCACTTGACGGCGCGCACGTCGCCCACGCCCCCGACCCCGGTCGTCAGCGAAGCGCCGCCGTCGACCATCGCCAGGTCGTAGCGACGGACCAGCTCCCGGCGGCGGCGGCGCGCTGCGGTCGCGGCCGCCCCGACGGCTCGCGCCAGCGCCGGCTCCGCCGCCAAACGCGCGGACCAGGCCTGCACGCCGCCGCCGCTCTCCAGCCGCGACAGGGCGGCCACGAGCGTCGGGCACGTGAGGTAAAAGAGCGTCGGGAACGGCCTGCCGCCGGCGTCGTACGGCAGCGTCTCGACCGCGGCCGGGAACCCGAATGGGCAGCGCGCCACGACGCGACTCATCGCGTGGGGCGTGCGGCCAAGCTGACCGGCCACGACGGCGAGGTCGGCGCCGTCGACCAGACGAGGCGTGGTGCGTGGGTGTGAGCTCACCGCCGGGTCAGCGCAGCAGGGTGCGCCAGAGGTCCTCGACGCGGTCGAGCACCGAGATGGAGCCGGCCGTAGGCCTGGTGCTCGGACGGACGACCGGCTCGGCGTCGTCGCCCGGAAGGCCCTTGACGACGAACACCTGCGTGTCGGGCGGCACGAGCATGGAGTCGGCGCGCGCCGCCTGCGCCACGTAGGTCTTCGTGGTGAGCAGCTTCATCTGCAGGTCAAAGGCGGCGTTGTCGGCGCGCGCCGCCTGCAGCGAGTCCGCAGCGTGCTGGTAGCGGTCCTGCTGCGCGAAGAACGCGCGCAGCGGAGCCACGTAGAACGACGCGCCGATGAGGACGAGGACGAGGATCACCAGCCGCCCGAGGTGCAGCCGCGGCGCGCCGCCACGCCCGTGGGCACGCCTGCCGCCACGGCGAGGCGTCCCCGTCTGCCGTTCGACTGTCGCCGCCTGAGCCAAGCCTTCGCTCCCATTGCCGATCCGCCGGTCGCCGTACGCGCGGCGGCCACCATGTCCCTAAGGATTCGGGCACGACCACCCGGCTCCTTGAAGCAGAGCCGGGCGGTCGTGCCCGAACAGCGTGTGGGACGGGCTTGCCGGCCGTGACTCCGTGCAGCCGGCGCCCGCAGGGACCTTCCCCTGTCTTACTTCGGCAGCGCTTTGAGCTGTGCGTCGGCATCTTTGCCGACCTGAGAAGCAGGGTCGATACTCACGGCCTTGGTGTACGCCTTGGCAGCCGCCACGTTGTCGGTCTGGGCCGTCTTCTTGTCGCCCTGCTGGTCGGCGATCCGCGCCTTGTGGGCAAGGTAGTTGCCGAGGTTGAAGTACGCGGCCTGATAGTCCGGGAACTTCTTGATGACGAGGTCGACCTGCTTGAGCGCCGCGTCGATGCTGCCGCCGTAGAACAACGACGTCGCGAAGTCGGTGCCCACGGCCGGGTCGGTCTGCTGCTTCTTCCACGCCGCCGCGTAGGTCATGGCCGCAGCCTGGAAATAGGCCGACACCTGATTCATGTTCTGGCTCTGGAAGGCGGCGTTGCCCTTGTCATAGAACTCGTTGCCCTTTTGCACGAGCTCGCGGTAGCTGCCCGTGGTGACGCCCTGCACGGGCTGCACCGACGCGTTGCCGCTCGGCGTGTCGCTGTTCGACTTGCTGCCGACGAACCCGCCGGAGAGTATCACGACGACGACGATGACGATCACGCCGACCGCGCCGAAGCCGCCCCAGATGACAGCCGGGGAGAGGCCGCGGCCGGCCGGCTTCGCAGGCTCCGCGGCCGTCTGCCGGCCCCCGCCCTTGGCGCCCTGACCGCCTCTGCCGCCCTGCTGGCCGGTGGTCCTGCCCTTCAGGGTGTTCTTGAGACCGGCCAGGTCGGCGCCGCACTCGGGGCAGAACTTGGCGTCGCCGGCGTCGTTGCCACACTCGGGACAATACATGTTCGCGCTTCCTCCGCGTCGTGGGCCTGCTCGTGGGCTGAAACAGAGGGCGCGGGCGGCCACGTGGCCGTTCGCGCCCTCCACATACGTATCGAGTATTCTACCTCTTCAGGTTGTAAAATGCCCCCGCGCCCGGGTAATGGGCCACCTCGCCGAGCATCTCCTCGATGCGCAGCAGCTGGTTGTACTTGGCCACGCGGTCGGTGCGCGCCGGGGCGCCGCTCTTGATCTGGCCCGCGTTGGTGGCCACAGCGAGATCGGCGAGCGTCGTGTCTTCGGTCTCGCCGGACCTGTGCGAGCACACGGCCGTCCAGCCGGCGCGCTTGGCCATCTCGATGCAATCCAAGGTCTCGCTGAGCGTGCCGATCTGGTTGAGCTTGATGAGGATCGAGTTGGCGCAGCCGAGCTCGATGCCCCGGGCGAGGCGCTCAGTGTTGGTCACAAAGAGGTCGTCGCCCATCACCTGAATGCGGTCGCCGAGCTTGTCGGTCATGAGCTTGAAGCCGTCCCAGTCGTCCTCGGCCAGACCGTCCTCGATGCTGATAATGGGGTACTTGGCGACGAGCGCCGCGTAGTAGTCCACCATCTCGGCGGACGTGAGGCTGCGACCTTCGCTCTCGAGCACGTACTTGCCGTCGGCGAAGAAGCTCGAGGCAGCGGGATCGAGGGCGATGAACACATCGTTGCCGGGCTCGTAGCCGGCGGCGTCGATGGCCTCCATGATCACCTGGATGGCCGCTTCGTTGGAGGCGAGGTCCGGGGCGAAGCCGCCCTCGTCGCCGACGGCCGTGGAGAGGCCCTTGGCATTGAGCACCGACTTGAGGCCGTGGTAGACCTCGGCGCAGACGCGCAGCGCCTCCTCGAAGCTGGCGGCGCCGACCGGCATGATCATGAACTCCTGCAGGTCCACGTTGTTGTCGGCGTGCTTGCCGCCGTTCATGATGTTCATCATGGGCACGGGCAGCTGGTAGGCGTTGCAGCCGCCGACGTACTGGTAGAGCGGCAGCTCGAGCGCCGCCGCTGCCGCGTAGGCCGTGGCCAGCGACACGCCGAGGATGGCGTTGGCGCCCAGCTTGGCCTTGTTGGGCGTGCCGTCGAGCTCGATGAGCATGCGGTCGACGAGGCGCTGGTCGGTGGCGTCGAAGCCGACGATCTCCTCGGCGATCACGTTGTTGACGTTGTCGACGGCGGTGCGCACGCCCTTGCCCATGTACTCGCCGCCCTCGTCGCGGAGCTCCACGGCCTCGTACTCACCGGTGGACGCGCCCGACGGCACGGCCGCGCGGCCCACCACGCCCGCCTCGAGCTCGACCTCCACCTCAACCGTGGGATTGCCTCGCGAATCGAGGATCTGCCTGGCGGTGACATCGATGATGGTGGTCATAGGGGTCTCCCTCCCACTCACTCCCGGCCGGAGGCCGCGGCGGTCTCGCCGGCCTTGGCGCGCTGGTAGTACTCCTCTTGCAGCGGCAAGTCTAACGCAGACCAATCGCTTTCTTCGGCGGCCGCCAGTTCGGCGGCTGCCGTGACCCGGCGCTCGAACCGCCGCGAAGCCTCGCGCAGGGCCAGCTCCGGGTCGACGTGCAGCAGCCGCGCCACGTTCACGGTGGCGAACAGCAGGTCGCCGATCTCGTGGGCGACGCGGGGGTCGTGACGGTCGGGATCGCGGACGAGCGGCGTGCCGGGCGTCGGCGCTTCATCGGCGGCGCTCGGCGGCGCACCTGCGGCGGCCGCCTCCGCGAACAGCTCGGCGAGTTCGGCGTGCTCCTCGGCGATCTTGGGGAAGCCCTCGGCGGCCGAGCTCCAGTCGAAGCCCACGCTGGCCGCCCGCTGCTGCAGCTTACGCGCCTGCAGGATGGCGGGGAACGAGGCCGGGACGTCGTGAAAGATCCCTTCCCGGCCCTCCTGCTCCACTTTGATGCGCTCCCAGCGGCTCTTGACCTCGCCGGGCGTGCTGGCGGTGCCGCCCGCGAAGATGTGGGGGTGACGGCGGATGAGCTTGACTTCGATGTCGGCGGCGACGCTGGCGAGATCGCCCGCCCCGCGTTCGCTGAGCATGAGGGCGAGCAGCACGACCTGCAGCAGCAGGTCGCCGAGCTCGCCGTGCTCCGCCGCGAGGTCGTCGCCGGCGACGGCGTCGGCCAGCTCGTACACCTCCTCCACGGTGTAGCCGATGATGTCCCGCGGCGTCTGCTCGCGGTCCCAGGGGCACTCCACGCGGAGCACGTCGACGATGCGCTTGAGCGACACCAGCTCCTGGCCGAGCAGGGCGTCGTCGAAGGCGGCGCCCGGAGGTACGGTGACCAGCGTCAGGGCGCTCGATTGCGCGCGCGCAGAGCCGGCGGTGCCCCGCCGCAGCTCGCGCGCCAGGCGCGGCCCGTGCGGTCCGGCGAGCGCGACGACGACCTGGCCGGCCGCGGCGCGCCCGGCCAGGTCGTCGAGGCCCTCGCCGTCGGCCGGGTCGATCTCGAGGAGACGGCCGCCGCCGGGGTCGGCGAGCTCCGCGACCAGGTCGCGGAGCTCGCCGTCGAGCCCGGCGGGGACGAAGACGGCGCCGCCGCCGGCGAGCGCCCGCAGCGAGGCTGCGGGCGCCAGACCGGCGGCGGCGCCGATGTACACGAGCGTCAGGCTCACCGCGCTGCCGCGTGGCCCGTGCGAGCGGGCTTCGTCAGCCCGTCGGCGACGGGGCCGGGCTCGCGGGAGCCGCCGAGCCGTTGGGGCTTGGGGAAGCGGTGAGCGTCTTGGGGTCGAAGCCGGCCGCGTACTTGATGTCGACCTTCTTCTCGGCGGCGGCGAGCCAGGTCTCCCAGGCCTTCGCCTGCAGCTGGGACTTGAGAGCCTGCTCGATCATCGGCTTGGCTTCCGCGAAGGTCTTCGAGGAACCCGGGGTCTTCTTGGTGACCTCGATGATGTGATACCCGAACTGCGACTTGACCGGCGCCGAGACGGTGCCGGGCTTGATGCTGAACGCGACCTTCTCGAACTCGGGGACCATGCGGCCCTTGGGGAAGCTGCCGAGGCTGCCGCCCTTGTCCTTGGACCCCGGATCGATGGAGTACTGCTTGGCGACCTTGTTCCAGTTCGCGTCGCTGTTGTCTGCGGTCAGCAGTCGCTGGACCTTCTGGGCCTCGGCCTTGGTGTTGACCAGCACATGACGCGCCTCGATCGAATCCGGCACCACGAACTGCGACTTGTTCTTGGGATCGTTGTAGTACGCCTGGATCTGCTCCGTGGTGACCTTGGCGTTGTCGCCGACTTTGGTGCGCACGGCATCCTGCAGCATCTGGGCCTCGAGCTGCGTCTTGAGCTGCTCCATGGTCACGCCCTGCTTCTTCAGCAGCGCGTCGAGCTTCTGCTGGCCGCCGATCTGCTGAGTGACCTGCTTGACGCGCTCGTCGAGCTGCTTCTGCGTGACGGTGACGTTCATGTCGGCCGCCTGCTGCTTGATGACCTCGTTCTGCACCAGGTAGTTGACGATGCTCGCTTTGAGCTGGTCGTACTGCGCCGTGCCCTCTTTGGGGAACGGGGGAGCCCCCTGCTGGGACCCGTATTGGGCCTGGGCCTGGGCCCAGACCTGGTCGAACTGCTCCTGCGTGACACTGGCGCTGCCGACCGACGCGATGGACCCGGCCGGGACCTTGTTGCCGCCGCAGGCGGCGAACACGAACGCCGACGCAAGCAGGCCGAGCAGGACCGCAGCCACGATGACTTTCTTCATAGACTTTCTCTCCCGGGGATAGTGGACTGGTCGCGAGACACACGGGTATCGAGTATAGCATCGAGAGTAGCCTCGACCCACATTAAGAGATGTGAATCCGAGCTCTCCCGGTGTGCGCTGAGGGCCCGCCGCTGCTTGAAGTAGACGATGCGCTCGTGGGCGGCGCGCAGGCGCGCCGCCCACTCGTCGTCGAGGTCGACGCCCTCGAGCTGCAGGCGCCGGCCGCGGTAGGCCACCGAGGAGGCCGCGAGTTCCGCCGCCTTGAGCCGGATGGCCTGCAGGGTGAGCAGGCTCTCGACCGGCTCCGGCGGCGGCCCAAAGCGGTCGCTGAGCTCGGCCTTGACGTCGCCGAGCGCGTTCAGGTCGCGAGCCCGGGCGATGCGCCGGTGCGCGTCGATCTTGCTGGCTTCGTAGGCGATGTAGTCGGGCGGCACGTAGGCGGTCACGGGCAGATCCACGCGCACCGGCGCCGCCAGGACGGCCTGCTCGCCCTGCAGCTCGCGCACGGCCTCTTCGAGCATCTGCGCGTACATCTCGAAACCCACCGCCGCCACGTGTCCGCTCTGCTCGTCGCCGAGCAAGTTGCCGGCGCCGCGGATCTCGAGGTCGGCCATGGCGATCTTGAAGCCGGCGCCCAGGTCGGTGTGGTCGCTGAGCGTGGTGAGACGCGCGGCCGCATCGCTGGTCAGCAACTCCTCGCTTGGGTAGAGCAGGTAGGCGTAGGCGTGCGCGTCGCTGCGCCCGATGCGCCCGCGGATCTGGTAGAGCTGCGCCAGGCCGAGCATGTCGGCGCGTTCCACGACGAGCGTGTTGGCGCTGGGGATGTCGATGCCGCTCTCGATGATCGACGTCGTGACCAGCACGTCGGCCTCGCCGGCCAGGAACGAGAGCATCACCTTCTCCAGGGCGCGTTCGTTCATCTGCCCGTGCGCCACGAGGATGCGCGCGGAGGGCGCCAGCTCGCGCACGTGTTCGGCCGCGCGGTCGATGGTCTCCACGCGGTTGTGCAGGTAGAACGCTTGCCCCTCGCGCGCGAGCTCCTTTTCGATGGCGGTGCGCACGAGGTCGTCGCGGTACTCGCCGATGTAGGTGCGGATCTCGTGGCGCCCGCGAGGCGCCGTCTCGATCACCGAGATGTCGCGGATGCCGGTGAGCGACATCTGCAGGGTCCGCGGGATGGGCGTCGCCGAGAGGCTCATCACGTCGACCTGCAGCTTGAGGTTGCGCAGCAGCTCCTTCTGGCGCACGCCGAAGCGCTGTTCCTCGTCGACCACGACCAGCCCCAGGTCGTGGGGCTGCACGTCGGTGCTCAGCAGGCGGTGGGTGCCGACGAGCACGTCCAGCTTGCCGGCGCCGAAGCCGGCGAGGATGCGCTTCTGCTCGGCGCCCGTGCGGAAGCGCGAGACCATGCCGACCTTCACCGGCAGGTCGGCATAGCGCTCGCTGAAGGTCCTGTGGTGCTGCTCGGCGAGGATGGTGGTGGGCACCAGCACCAGCGTCTGCTTGCCGGCCTCGGCGGCCTTGAAGGCGGCGCGCAGGGCGACTTCGGTCTTGCCGTAGCCCACGTCGCCGCAGATGAGGCGGTCCATGGGATGCGCCGCCTCCATGTCGTTCTTGACCTGGTCGATGGCCTCGGCCTGGTCCTCGGTCTCTTCGTAGGCGAAGGTGTCTTCGAGCTGCCGCGTGAGCTCGCCGTCGGGCGGGAAGGCGAAGCCCGGGACGGCCTGGCGGGAGGCGTAGAGCTGCAACAGCTCGCCGGCCATCTCCACGACGGCCTTGCGGGCTCGCGTCTTCACGGTCTGCCAGTGCGTGCCGCCCAGCTTGTCGAGCGACGGCGTCGCGCCGCTCGCGCCGATGTAGCGGCTGACCTTGCCGATCTGGTCGTGCGGCACGAAGACGCGGTCGTCGCCCCTGAACTCCAGGAGCAGGTAGTCGCGCGTGACGCCGGCGACGGTGCGCGTCTCGATGCCGCCGAAACGGGCGATGCCGTGGTCCTCGTGGACGACGTAGTCGCCTGGCCGCACGTCGAAGAAGGTCGTGAGGCGTGTGCCGGCGGCGAAACGCTGTTCGCGCGGCGCGGCGCGGAGCAGGGAGCGCTCGTTGACCACGGCCAGCTTGAGGTCGGCGGCCACGAAGCCCTCGCGCAGGGGGGCCGCGAGGAAGTAGAGGCCCGGGGCGGCCTCACCGCCCCGGGCCAGCTGCTCGCGGCTCACGACCTCGGCGCTCAGGTTGCGCAGCCGGTACGTGGCGCGCTCCGCCTCGCCCTCGTGGCGGAAGACGATGAACACGCGGTAGCCGTCGCGCACCAGGCGCAGGAGGTCGCGCTCGGCGCCGGCGAGGTCGCGCGCCACGAACTGCGGCCGCGAAGCGTTGAACTGCAGTCGCTGGTCGCGCTGCACCAGGTCCACTTGCAGGGCGCCGGCGAGGAGGGCGCGGGCTCCGGCGAGCGGCACGTAAAGCCGCTCGCGCACCCCCGCGCCCTCGACCGCCATGCCGACCTCGGCGTCGAACTCGGCCAGCGCCCGGTAGGTCTCGTCGGGGTTGAACACGGCCGTCGTGAGACCGGCGCCGGCGAGCACCTCGGCGACGGTCGTGAAACGGCCGGCGAGCGCCGCCAGGGCGCGCACGCCGGCGCGCCGGAAGAGCTCGTCCGGAGCTTCCTCCCTGCCCTCGCGCTCCCAGGCCGCGATCGCCTGGTGCAGGCCCGTCTCGTACTCCGGCAGGCCGGTGTCGGCCTCGAAAGAGGCGTAGACCGTCGTCCCTTCGAGGGTGCCGGTGGTGCGCTGCGAGTACACGGAGAAGGTGCGCAGGCTCTCCACCTCGTCGCCCCAGAACTCAACGCGCAGCGGGTCGCCCAGCGCCGGGTAGGCGTCGATGAGGCCGCCGCGTACGGCGTACTCGCCGCGCGAGCGCACCTGCTCGACGCGCTCGTAGCCCAGCGTCGCGAGATGGGCGACGACCGCGTCGAACGAGACCTCGTCGCCGGGCGCGAGCTCGAGCGGCCGTGGTTGCAGCTCGAGCGGCATAAAGCGCTCGAGAAGGGCCACCGCCTCCGCGACGACCACGCCGCCGGCGGCCAGCGCGATGAGCGCCTGCTGACGCTCGCCCACCACGTGCGCGGCCGGCGCCACGTCGGCGCCGTAAAGCACGCCGCGCGCCGGCAGCACGGGCACCTCCCGACCCAGGTACAGCGCCAGGTCGGCGGCGAGGCGCGTCGCCGCCTCGCCATCGGGGGCCACGACGAGGCGCCCCGCGTCGCCGCCGGCGCGGAGCGCCGCGGCCAGCACGTAGGGCGCGTAGAAGCTCGGGGCGTAGACGGCGGCGCCGCGGCGGAGCCGCGTCGCCGCCGTCTCGAACGCCTCGCTGTGCATCAGGTACTCGACAAACACAGGGTCCTTTCGCGCACGCCGAAAGCCCCGTGCGCCTGCGGCGACGGGGCGGCCGCCAGAGATTGTACCCGAACGCCGGCGGCCAGGCCGCCGGCGTGTGAGAGCCGGCCTAGCGCCTCACGGAGAGGCCGGCT
>Ga0209386_1000926_pt1 | contig 13042 bp, 14 predicted proteins | sample NGEPertwo_FD_184510 | JGI IMG/M metagenome (GOLD analysis project Ga0209386, IMG submission 184510) | Arctic peat soil microbial communities from the Barrow Environmental Observatory site, Barrow, Alaska, USA - NGEE Permafrost154B-two... | ecosystem: Environmental > Terrestrial > Soil > Wetlands... | reverse complement strand
TTCGACCTTTCCAGCAAAAACACGCTTTTAGGGAGCTAAAAGAAGATAATAAAAACACCTAAATCGTCGTTCACGTACAAATTTGACTGAATATGAGGAAATAATAGTTTTACAACTTTTCATAATAATTCTTATAGGACTCAACCTCTTAGTAACAAATTATTGAACTAGAAATTTACAACTATGAATGAGATTGGATAGTTAAAGCAATTTCATAGAACTAACTCTTGCTTTCAATTCTTTAATCCAATCTGTTTTCCCGGTCCCATAGCTTTCTTTTTGACCAATGTCTTGTAAGGAACCGTTTTCGTACCCAATGGATAAAACTAAATCCGGAATCGAATTGAAGCCGTTTTTAGCAAGGTCATTCAGCTGAGATCCATAATGGGCTATCAAAATTCCAGCATAGGGAGTATTGAGGAGAGCGTTTTTATAAATGTCAAAAACATCGGTTCCGTTTTCCGTAACAAATTTTCCATTAACAACCGCCAGGTTCTTCAAATCATAGCCTGTAACATTTTTCATGACACGAACAAGATTATATTTATCATACTTTTTAGGAGTAAATTGTGTGTTGTTATAGGAGCGGCTTTGGATAATATGCACAAACAGCTCCTTGGCATTATCATCTGTATTCATTGCCTGTTCTAACTGTCCGCTTAGCTTGATATTATCGGTCCCGCTTACAGTTACCTTGTAATTGTTGGGATCAATCGTAAACGTCAATTTTGTATCATTCGGAAGGTTAATTTGATATTTATCAAGCAGCTGTTTAAACTGGTTGTTCACTTTTTGGCGGTTAAATTCTTTTCGTTCTGCGACATCTACATCACCATTAAGAGGGGAGTCCTTACGAAAGAGCGAATCCCGAAAGTCATAACAGCCCAAAAGTCCATTTTTAAACCAGCATACCTCTGCCCAACTGGAGACATTACGCTCTGTCTCGGTCAAGTCACTCCTGAAGTAAGGGGAATTTTGGGTTCCATATTTGTCTATGATGTGATCTATGGGATTTTTAAACTGCTTATTTTGTTCGTTGATTTTTCTGTACTTATCGTCTAATGCTTGCATTCTTTTATCTTCTTCACTTACCCAGTCATTTTTGTTTTGAATAATGGTCTTACCTTGCGCTGTTTGATTGATGGATTTTGTTGCAATAGTTGGGGTACTAACTGAATTTATATTCATGCAAATTCCTCCGTCTATTCCAGGTTAACTATCTATTGTTTACTATATCGGATATAAATTGGAATGAATTGAGTGTATTTTCACTAATCTTATTAAAATTTAACTAAATTATTATACTTTTAGTTAAATTTATGTCATGATAAAAGAAAATCCAAGAGGAGGAAATATGTTAAAAAGTATTTTTAAACAACTACTAGGATTAACTTTATTGGTGATGTTGGTGTTTTCACTAAGTATACCGGCATATGCAGCTGGCGAGATTACTGGGAATAACAGCTTTGAAACAGCATATGCGGCGGGAAATTGGAAATACAGTAATATGAGTACTACAATCTTGCCTGCAAACGAAACCGAAGCCTATTATACTTTCACTGCGAATGCCGGTGATAAAGTTTATGCCAGCAGTTCATATCAAAGTGAATATGCAGGCATGAAAATAGAAACACTTGATGTAAACAGACAACCGATTTCTACGGGAACACTCGTTGTTAACCCTAATTCGCTTATACCTTTTATTTTTGCAAATGCCGATGCATCTTCAAGCCCTCAAACTTTTTATGTCAGAGTTAGTAGGGGGAGCTATACAGGCGATATGTATTTTACAGTATCTATTCAGGATCGAATTAAATTGGGATCCGGAAAGTTTAATTTTTCAGGATCGGCAGTTAATGCTGGAAACGTTAATTTAAACTTGGCAGGTGTAGATTCCTCTGTCATTACGATGGATTTAACAAATAATACTACTATTCCAAGTAAGGCGATTGTCAAGTCTGTAACTACATCCGGTACTCAATCACCATCCCAGGGAAATGTACACCATAAGATAATGGGTGAGCAAACAGGAACCTGGTATACATCTACTGTTTCCAGTGCGACCAGTGGTTCTTACGCTATTTCTTTGCAGAACCAATTAAATGTAGCTAAAAAATGGGATTTCAAATACAATGCAATGGCAACAGCCAGCTCTACCATGTCGAATGTCAGCGCGACTATAAACTATCAGTATGATGCAACAGATCAATTTAGTTATCAGTAATAACGGAACAATGTAGCTTGCAAAAGGAATTGCAGAATAGGGAAAGAGGCTGCCTCACTGGTTTTTAGATAAGCCTCTTTGGTTCATAGAACCAATGGAAAATGAGGGCTTCGGGCAAAAGTCCATTAACCCGTTAAGCTCTCACAGAATTAAAAAAGGTTGGTTTTGATTTCCCTTAAACTGTAGTGAAAAGGACATTAACGGCTAAAAACCGCTAATGTCCTTTCTTTGGTCTGACTGGTGCTACTTAACGTAATTACTCTTATAGGACCCAAGCCTAATAAGGCGGAAAAATATGAAGAATGATACTTGATGACCTAAAAATCTGATATAATAAAATGAGATGCTCATGTATAGGTGAAGTTTATAAACATGTTTTGGTCTTCTCAGCAACAATCATATTCTTCGTCTCTTTAAAAATTAAATTGGTTTTTAACAGTGAAGGTAGATATTATGATTAATGCTATCCTTTGGGTGTGCCTAGTGGAGGGAACAACGCTTGTGGGACGATCTGGTTGTATGTTTTCCAATGCTATGGGAGTGGGCGTACATGATTAAAAATTTCACCGATTAATATATGAAACAGGCGTTGGGAGGTTCGATCCCTCCCCGTCCCGCCTATCGCGAATCGGTTCGACCGTCGTCACAACTTCCCGCCTTCATTTATATATCTATATTTATTAGATTATATTAAATAAGTACATTCAAAGCGATGCTTAAAATTAATTCATGTTGTAGAATGCCCATAATACCAGTCGTACCAATGCTTTATGGTCTTTTAGCGAATGTATCAGAATGCTATTAGGTTACATTCAATATTGAGTTTTCAGGTGCTAAACCTTCTACTGGACTTTTGGACGATATGTGTACAGAACCCCATATAGGTTTATGATAAATACAGCAGATGACTTACCGCAAGACTAGCGGTTTACATAAAAGTTTTTTTCATTTCTCCTTCTTCATTTCATATACCCCTCCTTGTGAGGGTTTTTTTTGTAAATAAGTAAAGCCCTCACAAGGCATTTCTAAGGCTTTTAAAGCTTGTTCGAGATTAAAAACTCGCTTTATCGAATTAGTCGATCTACGACCCGAATAATAAGCTTAGAATCTATTTCTATCTTAAACTTCAAGGGGTACATACCCTGGTTTAATACCATTTATTGAAGTGAAATTCGGGCGAAAATGGGAAATTAGGTTTTGCCAACTTTACATAGTGGCCGTTATAGGACCCAAAGGGGCTTCGCCAGTGGTTGCGGAAGAAATTATATTGTAAGACACCCGTCTTTGTCCATTGCTTCTAGACCGTTACGGGCAAAGTTTATGGCGCATTTTCCCCCAGATGCGCCATAAACTTTGCCAGATCGGGGCTACGGAACTGGCGTGGTGCAAGGTGCTTGCTTATCTGCTGAATAAATTTAAAAGAAATTAAATTAAAATTATATTTGCCATTGACAATAACAAAAAATGGTGTCAGGATATATAAAATGCTAAAAAGACGATGAGAGGGAATAGTACAGTTCCTGTTTCCATTTTAGAGAGCTGTCGGTTGGTGAAAGACAGTAATGGGATAGGCTTGGAACTCTTCCTCGAGTAGCCGACCGAAATTTATTAAAGTAGGCTCGGACGGAGCTTCCACCGTTAAAAGGAAGGAGATATCGGATATTTGAAGGCAGAAGTTCGATGCACAAAGTTCGAATTTTGGTCGAACCTTGCACGTCAGCCTCGAACCTTGACTTGATCCCGTATCTGCAGAGAAGATGGCTATTTGCTGTCAACTTGAGTGGTACCGCGAACTAACCCTTCGTCTCATACAGAGACGAAGGGTTAGTTATATTTAAGGAGGAATTTGCAATGCGCAGATTATATGTTTTTGATACCACCCTCAGAGATGGTGAGCAATCTTTGGGGATAACTCTGAATGTAAAAGAGAAATTAGAGATTGGCAACCAGTTAGTGAAGCTCGGTGTTGATATTATTGAAGCTGGCTTTCCGGCCTCTTCGCCGGGGGATATGGAAGCTGTCCGAACGATCGCCAAAGAAGTAAAAGGAGTCATCATTTGTGGTCTGACAAGGGCAGTAGTACAGGATATAGATATTTGCGCCGAAGCCTTACGCCAAGCTGAATATCCGAGAATTCATACAGGGATAGGGGTTTCTCCAGTTCACATGGCAAAGAAATTGAACCTCACGCCGAACCAAGTCGTGGAGCAAGCGGTTTTTGCAGTTAAGCATGCTAAGAAATATGTGAGCGATGTTGAGTTTTACGCGGAAGATGCTTTTCGCAGTGACCCAACGTTCTTGGCCAGAGTGATCGAAGAAGTAATTAATGCCGGGGCCACAGTAGTTAATATCCCGGATACAGTTGGCTATGCTAATCCGTGGGAATACGGAGAATTAATTAGTTTTGTTTTTAATAACGTTAAGAATATTGATAAAGCCATAGTAAGCGTACACTGCCATAACGATTTGGGAATGGCAACGGCAAATTCCCTTGCGGGCATCAAAGCCGGAGCCAGCCAAGTGGAAGGAACGATCAATGGTATTGGAGAGCGGGCCGGTAATACTTCCTTGGAAGAGGTAGTTATGGCAATTTACACCCAGGGTGACGGGTACGGGGTGGAGAGCAAAGTTAACACCCGTGAGATATCTGCAACCAGCAGACTTGTTTCCCGAATAACAGGGGTGACAGTCCCAGATCATAAGGCGATTGTCGGAGCCAATGCTTTCAATCATGCTTCAGGCATTCACCAAGATGGGGTACTCAAAGATAGAGAAACCTATGAGATAATTCAACCGGAAACCATTGGCATTCCTCAAAATTCGATCAGCCTTACGGCAAGATCAGGAAGACATGCCATTCAACATTGCCTGGAGGAATTAGGGTATAAAATAGAAGGTGCTCCGCTTGATAAATTTTATCAAAGATTCTTAAAATTGGCAGATCAAAAGCAAGAGGTGTTTGATCAGGACCTTTATGTTTTGATGGGAGATTCAGAGAGTAAATCAAATGGTATTGTGCTCCAGAGTATGTCAATTGCGACAAATGGTGTGGAGATGGCTATCGCCACAGTAACCCTGGAAATAGAGGGCAAGAGGATGACAGATGCCGCTTGTGGCAACGGTCCAGTGAATGCCCTGTTCAACACGATTGACAGGATAACGGGGAATAATGCAACACTTGAAGATTATACACTGAAGGCTGTGACTCGGGGGAGTAGCGAGGCTTTGGGAGAGGCCACTGTCAAGTTGCGCTATGAGGATGGTCGGCTGGTAGTAGGAAAGGGATTCTCGACTGATATTATTGAATCCAGTGCTAAAGCTTATATTAATGCCTTGGCGAAGTAACTATGCTTTACGTAATACCCATTATCGGAACCAAGGGGAAAAGGTAAGCCCTAGAAAGCACTTCTAAGGCTTTTAAAGTTTGTTCGTGATATTGAAATACTCACTCTATCAGATTAGTGGAGCTACGGCCTAAATAATAAGCTTAGAATCTATATGGCGTATCCGGTACTTGTCAAAAGAATACTGGGAAATAGCTGAACCCTTGTGAAGGGAATTTGTTGATCGATGCCGAATATTAGGACAATGTGCTATTGCGTAGAAAGAGGTGTAAGATGCAGGGCTTGATATCGTCGCCGGATTACAATCCACAAACTTGTTATCTTCTGCGAAAAAGGTACCCAATAAAAGAATAGGGTCATCAACCCTCGTTAATGACCCTATTCTTTTAGGATATTCAGGCCCATAAGGATCTAATTGACATTTCGAGGTTTTAGTCAAACTTACCCAGTATGACACTTTGTTTTCCAATTATTTTATCAGGCTTTATATCAGTGATGTACTAAAATATCTTTCAACTCTGTCAGGTAAAACAGTCACAATGTTTTTATCTGCGCCATACTTTTGAGCCATTTTAATAGAAGCCCAGACATTTGCGCCTGAAGAAGTCCCGACAAGAATACCTTGGACTCTGGCCAGATCCCTAGCTGTATTAATTGCGTCATCGTCTGTAACCTCAACGACTTCATCTATGAGACTTACATCGAGCACTTTAGGGATGAAGCCGTCACCGATTCCTTGAATCTTATGTAATCCCGGCTCATGCCCCAGAAGTGCAGAAACATTTTTAGGTTCTACTGCAATTATCTTGGCCTTCGGATTTTTTTCTTTAATAAATCTTCCGATTCCTTCCAGCGTTCCTCCGCTACCCAACCCAGAAACGAAAACATCTACTTTACCCTTCATTTGTTCCCAGATTTCTGAAGCTGTCGTAAGATAATGAATTTGAGGATTATCAGGATTTTCAAACTGCTGGGGAACAAAAATATTAGAATCTTTTGCTTTTCGTCTCTCAACTTCCGACACTGATCCTCCAATGCTTTCTTCAGCTTTAGTCAAGATAAGTTCCGCACCCAATGCCAATACAATCTTTTTTCTTTCCTCGCTCATATTTTCCGGCATAACAATTATTACCCTATATCCTTTTTGGACACCGACCAAAGCAATGCCTATCCCCGTATTTCCCGAAGTACATTCCATTATTGTCATACCGGATTTCAATAACCCTTTAGTTTCTGCCTGTTCAATCATATGTTTAGCAACTCTGTCTTTGATACTTCCGCCTGGATTCAGATATTCTGCCTTAGCAAAAATATTCAACCCAGTAAGTTTTTTCAGACTAACCATTGGCGTATTGCCAATGATATCCAGAATACTTTCAGTTATCATTTTATCTACTCCTTCATTTGACTATCTCATACCCTTCTTCCATAGTAGCCCAGCCTAAATTAAAGTCCTCTTTACCGAAGCCAAAGATCAAATTCCAGCATTCGATGCCCATAATGTTCAGAAGGGAGACAACCTAGCCAGCTGTTTGCATAATGTAGCTATACACTATCACAATTTTGCCTTGACTGTTTTCTTTGATAAAGCCTAAATTTTCAGCAATTTCAGGACCATAAGGAATATTAATTGCTCCTTTAATGTGTCCAGCCTCGTAATGAACACGTTCTCGGATATCAATAAGCAGGTATTGGTCCGGATTTTTCTCAAGCTCTACTTTCAGTTTTTCAGGTAGAATCTTATAGGGGTGATCCGGTAAAGGATCGAAGTATTTTTTAACGGCCTCGTTGATCACAGGATCGGAACTCGGAACTGGGAGGAGCTCCGGCAAAGAAAATGGATCTGTTACCTCCGGATATTGTAGGTGTCCCCACCCGCGGTTCAGGATTAGTATTAGTTTTCTGAATTATTTTATTCTAGTACACCTCTGACGGGCCCTGGTGTATTTGCTCCGCAATCTGTTGTTCTTTTTCAGCTATTATTTGCTATATTTTTAGCTAAGAATTCCTTTTAGTTACTTAACGTAATCACTTTTATAGGACCCAATAGTGGCCATACGAAGGTTTGAAATAAAAAACAAAATTAAAAGGTTTTGACAACGAACATTAAGACTTTTTGTCTGGCAATAATTCGGGACATCCTTATATTTTTGCCCTTACGTGGTGTATAATGATGCTAGATAGGTTCATATTGATATGTATAGGGCGTAAATTTCTAATAATGGAGGTATTTCCTTGTCAAGACAATCTATTGATCTGCCTGGTGAGATAAAAAGTGACTTAGAAAAAATGTCCAAAGGTATTGGCATGACTCAAAACGCACTTGTTAATTTGGCGGTGGCAACAATGTTGGCAAAATACAAGGCAGAGGGAATGAGGATCTTCTTTGATCTTATATCTCAGCCAGAAACCAAAAAGCCTAAATAAGGGAGGGGTAATAGAATGAATCTTCAAACCAGCCATGAGTTGGAAAATATTAAGCAACTGATCTTGAATACGGTAGAAGCCGATGCAATATACCTCTTTGGTTCCTATGCTTATGGAACACCCACAGAAGATAGTGATTTTGACATTTATATCGTAATTCCTGATGGTGGTATTCGTCCAATTGAAGCCATGCAGATCATTGGTAGTGCTATTTACAAGGAACAAAAGAAGCCCATTGATATCCTGGTAAGGAGAGCCAGCGATTTTCATCAACGAAAGATGCTGCCTACCATTGAGAGAACCGTTGCTAGAGATGGGGTGATGCTACATGGACAAAATTAACATCGTTAAAGAATGGCTTGATTTCGCAAATAAAGATATCAGTAGCGCAAAGTATCTCTTAGATATGCGCCCAATACCATTAGAAATCATCTGCTATCACTGTGAACAAGCCGCAGAGAAGGCGCTAAAAGGTTATCTTATACAACATGACATAGAACCGTCCAGGACTCATGACCTAAGACTATTATGTAAAAGGTGTGCTGAATTTGATAAAACCTTTGATGAGATAAGTCAGTCTTGTGTAAATCTTACGGCATATGGTGTACAGCCAAGATATCCTTTTGAAATAGAAATAATAGATAGCGATATGCAAAAAGCTGTTATTGATGCTGACTATGTAATGAATTTTACCATTCAAAAACTTATTTTGAAATAGTTAGAATCGATGGTCTGTCAATGAGGAAGAGGTTTCGTAAATATGGCTAAAAAAGAAATTCTTATCAAGATTGATGGTTGCGTTGAAACAAATTTAACCCATGACGAATGGCTTGATCAGTTTATTGAGTGGCTTGAATCTCGTAGTGAATGTTTTGGTGGCGGTACCGAGGACGTAACTGAAGAAGGGTGTTAGAAGATGGCCAACCAACATCCCCGCGATCCGGGAAATGACGAGGAAGGACGACGCTCCCGATAAGCTCTTTGAGCATATCCAGGAGGGACGCAAAAGCAACGCAATTTACCTTTTTGGTAAATTGCGTTGCTTGTTACATTGATCATGTTATGATCAATGTAACGGCCGTACAAACAGTAGCGAGGAAGGACGACGCTCCCGATAAGCTCTTTGAGCATATCCAGGAGGGACGCAAAAGCAACGCAATTTACCTTTTTGGTAAATTGCGTTGCTTGTTACATTGATCATGTTATGATCAATGTAACGGCCGTACAAACAGTAGCAAGATACCCACATGTGTACACACTTCGTGTAGTACAATGTGGGTCTTGCAAGGGGTTCCCCCTTTAATCCCCTTTGAAACGACGACAGAAAGGAGCCATTTTCAATGCCTCGAAAACGGGCGAAGCAGCTCAAGTTCTTCGTCTCCGACAAAGAACTTGAGCGCATCAAAAGCAAGGTTGCCGCGTCCAAGCTAAACCAAAGCGACTTCCTCCGTAAATCTGCTTTGGAAAAAGACATCATCGTGATCGACGGAATCAGAGAATTTGCCTTGGAGCTGAAGCGGATCGGCGTGAACCTCAACCAACTCACCAAGTTAGCGAACCAAACCATCGTGACTGACTGCAATGAAGAGCTCCAAACAATCCACGGGGAGATGAAGGATGTATGGCACTCATTAAGGCAATTAATCCGGCTAAGAGGTCATTAGCACAAGGTATAAACTATATAACCAACCCCGATAAGACCAACGAGACGCTCATTAGTGGAAAAGATTGCGACGCTCAACAAGTCTTGGAGGAAATGCAGACCACGAAAGAATTGTACGGTAAGACGCAAGGACGTCAATATAAGCACTTTGTCCAGAGCTTTAGTCCCGATGGATCCACTGGATCCCTCCCAAGCTCACCAGATAGGCTTTGAGATGGCACAGAAGGCATTTCCAGGCTATGAAGTCCTCGTGGCCACCCATACCGATAAAGACCACCTACATAATCATTTTATTGTCAACAGCGTTAACTTCGAAACCGGAGCGAAGTATCGCCAGAGTATTAGTGAACTCATGGATATCAAAGAACTAAGTAACGATATCTGTGAACGTGAGGGTTTACACGTTATGACGAAAGAAGAGCAAACACCCGGCAAATCCTTGAGCATGAACGAGTACCAGGTCGCCGTCAAAGGTGAGAGTTGGAAATTTAAATTGATGGGCGAAATAGACCAGTCCAGGGAAACCAGCCAAAGTAAAGAGGGCTTCATCAAGTCCATGGAAAGCAAGGGCTATCACGTGAAATGGACAGACGAAAGGAAGTCCATCACTTATTCCACGCCAGAAGGCCATAAAGTCCGCGACAACAAACTACACGACTCAAGATATTTGAAGGAGGCCATGGAGAATGGATATAGAGAAACTCAAGAAATTAAACTCCGTTCCGAAGGAGCTCGAAGCACCGGCGAGCTTAGTCTTAACGGGGCTGGAATCGAGAATGAAGGAATTACTGGCAGAACAGATGATCATGAACAGCCGGTTCATCGTGGACAAAGCCGACCTGACCAAGAGACTAGAGGAGAGCGAGAAGGAACGGAGTTTCCAACTCAAGCAAGTCAAAGCACTCGTCGTGACCTTAACCAAGAAGCTAGAAGAATTCCAGCAACTGAATTATCAGAAGCTGGAGAAGGCTTCAGAGATCATCAACGAGGAAGCGAAAAAGAGCCACGAAACCAACAGCAAAATAATTCGCGAGGTTATGGATCTAGCGCACCAGGTCAAAACCATTTCCAACCCGAACTGGAAGGAAAGGGCGAAGCAATACGCGACACAAGTCCTGATAACAGCCGGACTAGCAACCGTAATTCTGGGAGTGTACCGACTGGTGACTCTCTTAATGACGCTATTAAAGCACTAGGTAGCTCTTTTGAAAAAGTTCAACAAGAAGAAAAATTAAAGGCTCAACTCATGAAAGAAAAGCTAGAACAAAAAATAGAAGCGCCTCAACCTAAGACGAGAAGTAAGGAAAGGGATTGGGGACCAGAATTATAGAGACTGGGGGGAACGTCTCTCGGCGAGGTCAAGCAGAACTTTGTCTACTGCGGTAGAAAAGTCCTGCGAACTCAAGCTTATATCATGCCAGGTGTTGTCCCTGGGATGCTGGCGAGCATATCCTCGATCCTGCCAATCTGTGGTATCCCTCGGGCACCCGGACAACTCACCAAACGTTCGCCCATACAAGCCGAAAACCAAGCAAAAAAACGGGTTACCCTTAATCGCTTTATACTATTTATTTAATATTAAAACTCCTGTATAAGTAGTATTAAATAAAGGGTAATAAATTCACACAGACTAAAAAGATTGACAATAAGTTGCTTCGCATGGTATACCTATAGTATACAAGTATACCTTGGTATACAATGCATTAATAAAGGTTTGTAGGTATACCTAAAAAATGGAGGTAGAAATAACATGGCAGATGAAAATGTAACCGTCAAGGCGAGCACGGAAGTGAAAGCCCGATATGAAGAGTTAAAATCAAAATCAGGCTTAACCTCAAAAGACTTTTTTGAATTGGTACTCTCACAACATGAAATTTCTAACATCGGTAAAGAAGTTCAGCACTCTCTTGATTTGCCACAAATCCGGACGCATTTGACCGCGCTAGAAGCGATTTTCCTTTCTCAAATTCAAAAATCCATTGATACAAATCAATTTTTTAACACGAAAATAGCTCAAGAAAACGATTTACATAAAACATTCGTCGATGAACTTCAGTTAACAAAGACAGCAGCCATCACCGATCGAGACAAAGAGGCAACAAAAAGGCGCGAAAGTGACAGCTCTGCCGTCAAGCTCACAGCCAGGAATGAAGAACTTGAGCTTCAACGTAATACCGACAAGTCAACGATCGCTAATTTCACTCGTAGGAACGACGACCTGGAAGCTGAGAGAAATGGAAACAAATGTTTGACGACTGAAAGCGTAGACCAAATGAAAACTATGAGAAGCGAAAACCGCGAGCTTGAAAATCGGCTCAATGATATTGTGAAACTGAACGAATCGCTGGATCGCGAACTAAAGGTATCGCTTGAAAAAGCCAATAAGGTTCAAGCTGAAGTGAACGACAAGATGGCCAGCCTGATCGATGGGCATAAAAAAGACTTAGCTCAGGTTGGCAAAACGACCGAATTAATGATTTCAAACGAAAAAGGTGAATCAGAACGCCGTGTGCTTCAAGCAACGCAAACGTTGAAAGATGAAATGTACAAAGCAATTGAAGAACAAAATCGAGAGAACAACGCTGAGAAAAACGAAATGCACAAGACCATCGAGACGTTAAACAAACGAATCTTTGATTTGCTTGAGACTAAGAAAAATCCAGAAGTCAAAACAACTAAAGGGTAAACAAAGCCCGAACTAAAATTTTAAAGTTAAGTTGTGATGATCATGGCCGACAAGAAACAAATTACTTAGATGAAAACAGTTTTGCTAAAATGGACAAGCTCTGTGAAAAACTCAATATGAACCGTGCCCAGGTGTTGCGCCTTCTGTTCTCTGGGAACGTCCAAAGTATCCAGTTTGTCTGTGAAGCGCTGGTGAGCATCAAAAACGGTTTATTTGGTGGAACCCACGACCTATAAAAGGCACCCTCGAATGAGAGTGCCTATCAAGGATCTTTGGTAATCATCCTTTTCTATCCGACGCCTCAAGTTGATGTTGCTCAATGGCACTAATATAGAGGTCAAGTCTTTTTTCCTCAAGGGCTGCTATGAAACGTATAAAAGGTTTCAAATTTTCATCCACAGCATAGCTCTCAAGAGCCTCAAAATAGTCCAATCTGCTTTCTTTTGCAATGGAAATTGGAAGGAATCCATGAACCATCAATTGATAGTTCATTATCAGCCTTGAAGTTCTGCCATTACCGTCAACAAAGGGATGTATCTTCACAAACTCTGCATGAGTCCATGCCGCAAGCTCAGGGGGAGGGGGGCGGGTTTTGCACAGTAATGAAGAGAACCCGTGACTGTGCGCATAATCGACTCGTTGTCGGGACAAAATAAGCTAGATAAGGAGGTAGCAACAGTTACCTAATTAGACAAACC
>Ga0209386_1000925_pt1 | contig 13044 bp, 10 predicted proteins | sample NGEPertwo_FD_184510 | JGI IMG/M metagenome (GOLD analysis project Ga0209386, IMG submission 184510) | Arctic peat soil microbial communities from the Barrow Environmental Observatory site, Barrow, Alaska, USA - NGEE Permafrost154B-two... | ecosystem: Environmental > Terrestrial > Soil > Wetlands... | reverse complement strand
TCCTAAGCCCGGGCGGGAGCGCGCAGACCATATAGAGGTTGCAGGGTTCACTGTGGGAGGGAAGCTCCACCCGGTAGCGGCCGGCGGCAGCAGCAGCCAGGGCAGCGAGCACGGCGACCGCGGGCATGTCCACGGGTACCTGCCGAGACTCCGCGATCTCCTTCACGAAACTCACAAAATCCGGCGGGAGCACGTTCACCGGGAACACGGGCAGCCGACCACAGTGGTCGAGGGGGAGCGGGTCGGCCCAGTCGAGTGTCGGGTCGGCCATGTCGATGGTTCTGACCGGTCGGTCGGAAGTGCTGGCCGGCGTTTGCGGTTCAAAGCGTTCCCGCAGTTCGCGCCACGTCCAGGTGCATGAGTTGTGGTGGCAGCCGGCGAAGATCCCGCCGTCTTTCATCTTCCCGACGTAGGCTTCCCCGCGGTCGTGCTCCGAGTTGAAGGGGCAGCGGGCGAGGATATGGATCGTCCGGTCCGGCTGCTCCTTTGCGCGTTGCACGTCGAGGTAGCGGTCGATGAACGTGTCGAGGTCGAACGCTGAGCGGGTCCCGTTCGTACCTGCCGGCCGTTCGGGCGCGTGGGCGGCCATCTTCTCGAGTAGGGCCACGGGCACCGGCTCGGGCTGCTCTGGCGCCTCCAGGAGTCTTGACTGCCGATGCGGACGCTCCTTGGTGCTATCGCCTTTCGCGGCCAGGGTCCCGGGCACCTTGGCGATGCGGGCGGCGTTATGCACCGAAGTATCGACGTGCACCTTGGTGGTGCTGAAGCGGGCGTCTAAGCCTGCGAGCACACGCTTCACGAGCTCTAGGCTTTCGGTGTCGTTCGCCAGGTCGATCCGGTAAAGCAGATGGCCGCCGTTGCCGCTCGCGGCTACCAGGGCCGCCGGCCATCCGGCTTCCTTTAGGTATGCCTGCACCTTTCGGACCACGGCGCCCGCGGCCTTTAGTTCGTCATCCGATGCGCTGACGCCGGCAGGGCGGATCGGGTCGATGTCTACCAGCAGCCACCGCCGACGCAGGACATCGGTGTCGGAGGTGGTCTCCTTGGCGTAGGGCTTCAGGCGGTTAGATGCTCGGCTGAGCAGGGCCGGCGCCACGGGGTTCAGCGTGGTGTATATACCGGCCGCCTTACCGTCCCAGACCATAACCTCCCGCGCTGCTGCTGCCGGATCGTCGAAGTACCCGGCAACCGTCCCTGCCCGGGGCGCGTGGGGTATGCGGATCTCGAACACGTCTCCGGGCTCGTGGAGCAGCCGTAAGGCGGTCTCTATAGTCTCTTGAGGTCCGGCAGCCGGTGGGGTAGGCTTGCCTTGCGCTTCTTCTTTGGCGGCTTTCGTAGGGCGCTCGTTGCTACGGGCGCCCCTCGCGCTTTTACTCATGTCCGCCTCGCCCGTCTTCCACGATCTGCTCCGCTCGAGCAATCACGCTTAGCAGCGTCGGGATTTCCTCGAGGGGGATGCGGACGCCGCTGCCAATTGGCGCGTTACATTTGCAGTAGGTTCTAAAGCCGAGATAGGCGCGCCCGCGGTGGGCGACGTAGTTAACGCGGATCGTGCCGCCCCGCGGGCGCTTGATGGTCGATAGCCGTTGCTCCTGGTCTTCGATCATGGGGATGGTCTCCTTTCGACCGGGATTAGCCGGCTAGGCGGTGCGGTGGGTGAAGGGGTTAATTAGGTGCTCTTGCTCGTAGCGCTCCACGGTGGCTTCTGCGTACCGGACGGCGGCGCCCAGCTTGACCCAGGCCGGGCCTTGGCCGCGGTGGCGCCATTGCTGGAGGGTGCGCCGGCTGAGCCCCCAGCGGGCGGCGAGGGTTTGCTCGTCGTAGAAGACTCGAGGTTCTTTCATCTGGTAAGTGCTCCTTGGAAGAAAGAAGATGGAACGGCCTTAGAAGCAGCGCTTCGCTGCATCGGTTTTGAGGCAGAAACCACCTCCTTGGGAGGGGTGAAAAGCAAAAAAGCCGCCCGGGGAAGGCGGCAGGCAATGGGGCGATTTTGGGCGCAAAAAAAGCCGCCCCGAAGGACGGCTATTTAGATTTGCGGAATCTTAACCTTTAGCGTACTAAGCGGTAACGCAGCTGCGCAGGGTTACGACCACGCGACTGAGAAAGGAAAAGCCGCCCCGGGTGAGGCGGCTCTCTTGACCCTCTACTTATAGATACGAATGGTGGTCCGAAATTATAACCACGAGGATTCTAATATCTCGCGGTGAAGAGCCGCCAGCGGTACTGTTTCAATGTCTCGTGCCTTAAATACTGCTCCACCTGCTCGAGCTTCCAACCGTTTTCGCCGCCCTCAATGTGGTCATGATTACCGTTACCGTAGCAATAACGGTAATCCGCCAGCCAATAGCGAGCGCCTTGCTCGGGCGCCGGGGAGAAACCAGGGACAATCCCGCGAAGTGAGGTTGTCATTATGTATCCGAGCCCGTGCGCAACTCGCTTCAGCACTTCCTCTGTGAGCCCTTCCACCTGCTCCGGTTCCGGCTTCGCCTCTTCTTCTGTGCTCCAGTCCCGCGGCGGCGGTGTAAGCGGCCGGGAGGGCAGCTTGTTGATCGCCTCCTCAGCATCCCAATAGGCTTGCTCAGCCTTGCGCCGGATCGCCTTCACCTTCTTGGAAACTGCCGCCTGACTGACTCCCAGCCGAGCGGCTATCTCCTCTTGCGTCCTCTTCTCGTGGCCGGCTATCCCGTGGAGTTCCGCTAGCAGCGTGTACTCGTCTGGGGGTAGCGCGCCCTCTGCCGCCTCTAGAAAAGACTCTATCTCGTGGGGGTCGATCTGCCCTGTGCTGCCGCCCCAGGTGCCGTGCTCGCGCTCGTGTGACTCGTGAACCAATGCCGCGAGCTTGCGGCCGACGTTGGGCGCCGTTTCGTTTTCTTCGTCGTAGCCGATGTCCTGCTCTGTGTAGGAATCCGTTATCGGGCGGGCGGCGCGGCGGGCGGCCTTGGCAGCGGCCTTGGCAGCGTCATGGATGCGCCAGTCTAAGAGCTGGCTAAAACTGCCTTTGCCTTGGTATTCGGCCACCGCGGCAAGTAGGGCGATTCTGGCTTCCTGGAGTAGTTCTTCCCGATCTAGGAAGCGGTAACGGGGGAGAGTGGCAATGCGGAGCATGAGCGGCTTATATCTCTCGCAGAGTTCCGCTTGCGCCTTGGGGTCGATCTTAGCCCGCTCTACTAGCGCGGGGTCAAACTCGTGCCTTACCAGTTCGCTTCGCATCCCGGGGCCGTCCTTTCGGCGCTTAGGGGCTCTTCTTAATTCTATCGAACAGAGCGGACAAGAAGGTCGCTCTATCAGCGTTTCTTGAATTCGAGTACCTCAGCCTCTTGCGGCTCTTCTTCGCGGTGGTCTAGCGCGGTCTGAATGTCGGCGGCTATCAGGTCCGCGGCCGCCTTCAACGGATCTTGCGCGAGGTGCGCGTACCGTTGCGTTGTCTGCGCTTGACTGTGGCCGAGCAGGGCGCCGATTACAGGTAAGCCCATCCCCAGGCCGGCGCCGACGCTTGCGAAACTGTGCCTCAGATCGTGGATTCTCACGTCCTCGAGCCCTGCCGCCTTGCGCACCACGTTCCAGGGCTTCGCGGGGTTGCTCATGTGGGTTGGTTCGCCCTTGCGGTTGCGGCGCCCGGGGATAACGTAGGGGTTGCCGACGATGCGCGGGGCGTCCTCTAGCACTTTGATAGCCGCGGCTGATAGCGGAACGCTCTTAGCGCCCGTCTTAGAGTCGGACAGGTTAAGCGCTCCCTGCTCGAAATCCACTTCATCCCAGCGAAGAGAGAGGATCTCCCCCACCCGGGCGCCGGTAAGTAGCACCAGGCGGAAGAGGCGGGCGGCGTCGGCGCTTATGCGGTCCTCTGCCTTCTCCGCCGTCTCTGCCGCCTCGATAGCCGCCCCCAGCTTGCTTAGTTCCTTCCCGGACAGGTAGAGCTTGCGGGGCTTTTCTTTGTAGCGTTCCACATGCCGGCAGGGGTTGGAATTGTCCGGACGGAGCTCCCAGCGCTCGGCTAGGTTGAACATCTTCGAGCATAGGGCGATAACGCGGTTTGCCTGCGTCGGCGTGTCCGCCATGCCCTCGTGAATCTTGATTAGGTCGCGGCGGCTAACGTCTGAGACTCTGCGCCGTCCGAGCGCCGGCAGGACAAAGCGATCTAGTAGGTACTGGTCCCGCGTGCGGCTTGCGGGCTTCTTGCGGGAAGCGTGCTCCTTTAGATACCGCTCGGATAGCTCCTTAACGGTAGGATCGGCCGCGGCCTGCTCGAGCGCGTCTCTCTTCTCTTCCGCGGGGTCGATGCCTAGATCGACCTGGGCGAGTAGCCGGCGGGCCTTCTCCCGGGCTTGGCTGACGTTCACCCGGTCCGCGGAGGCGATTGTTAGCCGGCGCTTGCCGCGGCCGTCTGGGCGGCTGTACTGGATAACGTAGCTCTTAGCTCCCGCCGGCGTCACCCTTAGCGCGAAGCCCTTAACGGCGTCATCCCAGAGAAAATACTGCTTCCCCGTCGCCTCTGCCTGGTTCGTTGCTTTCGCCGTGAGTTTCATTGTCCCACCCTTCGCCGTGTCACCCAGGTGTAACCTAAAACCTGTCGTAACCGATTGTAGCTTAGAGCATGGGACAAAAGCAAGAAAGCCCCATTTGCGGGGCTTTTGCGAGGGTTTGAAGTATGCGCCCGGAAGGATTCGAACCTTCGACCTTGGGATTAAGAGTCCCCTGCTCTGCCAGCTAAGCTACGGGCGCGCGACTGCCAATTATACTCTTCGCATCGGCCTTATGCAGCGGCGGGTGCGTACTGCCACCGGCGATTCGCTGCCACCGCTGTTCGCCCCCACCGGGGCGAACAGCGGGACGCTCCCCGCTCCGCGCCTTTCACCTAACCCCCAGCCAGCCTCTGATCTGCTTCTTAGTGGGGACTCTGCCGTGGTGCTTGACCTCCCTATCCACGACCAGAACCGGAGTCATGAAGTAACCCACCGAGTCGGCCGCATTCTGGCAGGGCTCAAGCAGTGTGTCCAGTTCGGGCGTCCACGCGTCGGCCGGTGCGGCCTTAGCCCCCGCGGCTCTCTTTGAGCGCGCTATCAGGTCGGTGATTTGGTGCCACTGCATGGGGATGCCGCTGACCTCGGCCACCTCCTTGGGGGTGCCGATGCGCCGATGGAGTTTCTTTCCCAGGGCGACGACCTCCGGCTCACTGCAGGACCGACGGCTGATGGCGAAACCCAATGTGGAATCCGCCGCAACCCCCGCCGCAACCTCCTCCACCCGTCGCAACAGCAGGTCGCAGCGGGGGCAGGGCGGAGAGGTGCCGATGACAAGTACCTCGATCGTCCTCGTGCTCGCGTGCTTTGCGGAGGTGGCCATGACTTCTTCCTCGTCTTCCCGCATGCTCGTCAAACGCTCTCACACCGGGAAACTCTCCACCGGCGAGGTCAGGATCGACTGCATGAGCGGAAAGTGGGTGACCTCGAGCGCCCTTCCCACCCCCAGACCGTCGAGCTGCCTGCCCAGAGGATGCTCCCCGCATACCAGCCGGACTTGGTTTCTCAGCCGGGAGCAGCCGCGCTTGCCATGCATGCTTACCTCGGCCCGCACGACGCGCCCTTCGCGAAGCGACAGCGTGTGGTAGTGGTAGCGGGTGTAGCCTGCCGCCTCGGGTAGCTCCAGGCGCAGATCGAAGATGGTTTCGTCCTTCTCGCTCAGCCGGCAGTGGCCCCAACCGTCCCTCACCTGGATCTCGATCTCGGCGAGGAACTTGGGGAATCCGTAGAACTCCACCCCCAGGTAGCGGGCGATCTCGGTGGTCACGGGCAACTGCCAGACGTAGGCGGTGGGCCCTTCGCGCACCGCTTTGAGCAGTCCGGTGCCCACGGGGGCGGAAACTCCGGGAAGGGCGGCCACGGAGATCGACACCTCGTTGTAGGGACCCACGTCGCTGTCGCGATACTCGAAGACCCCTAGGTGGAGAAGTCCGTGCCGCGGGGTCGCCCGCAGAGGGCGGATCTCCGCCGAGGGCAGCAACCCACGGAGCTTGTCCAAAGGCGCCAAAAAGCCCACGGAGAAATGGGTCACGTCATAGTAGAAGGCGGGAACCCTTAGGGCGTGGCCGCCTTCGCGCAATTCTAACTGCGGCACGCCGCTGAAGAAGCTCAGATCTCTCATGGCGCCGAGTGCGTTTCGCTCGGCAACGGGAACCATTGCGGCGGGTTTTTCGGCTTGACTGCTCATGGAAATCCCCCTGAGCCCACGGAAGCTTCCACTTCTGCAGCTTCCTATACCTTCATACTAGTCGAACGCTCGGGGATTCGCACCCACCTGCTGCCTCAACTCTGGAGATCTCGGCGGGAGAACCTCCAGGCCCCCAGAGCCAGACCGCCGAGCGCGAGGGCCAGCGCCGTTACCACGCCTACCGGATCCCAGTTGCTCACCATGGGTTCCCCGTAGTGCGAACTGAGGGCCAGGTCGCGCACCCAATCGGGCAAATGCGGAGCAGCGGGCGGATCATCCTGGTCTTGCCCGCGCCATTAGGCCCTAGAAAGCCAAATCCCTCTCGTTCCAGCACCTCGAGATCGACTTCGGGCAGCTTTCGCTGGGCAATAAAACGCCCGACACAACCGCCGTGGCGATCATGCCGGCCAGGGAAGATCAGTAATCCTCTGAGGCTGCTGGCTATGGGAGGATCAGCGCATTCGGCCTCCACCACCGGGGCCCATGCCTCCGCCGCTCCTCCGATTGCGTGAATAGTGGCACAATCGTAGCGAAACCGTTCTGCCACGTGTACTCCATCTTCATTCATCTGTCGGCCCAAGTCCAGGACCAATCGGCCCAAGTCCAGCATTCGCCGACGGCCTTTCCCGCACCCATCTGGACAGATGATGCGTTTGCCGAGCCTGGCGGCCAGGAGTAGACTGGCGAGCCGTGTCTACGACGGAAACCACGCGTCGGGCATTGACGCGGTTCTTCTCCCCCCAAAGGGAGAGACGCGCCCGCCGAGCCCTATCCCCCGAATCCCTTCTGGTCTTGGGTTTCGCGGCGGTCATCCTGGTGGGCTCACTCCTGCTCATGTTGCCCTGGAGCCGCACCGGAGATGATGCCAACTATCTGACCTCCCTCTTCATGGCCACTTCGGCGGTCTGCGTGACCGGCCTGATCGTGGTCGACTTCCCCAACTACTACACCCCCTTTGGCCAGGCCGTCATCCTGGTGCTCATCCAGATCGGCGGACTCGGGGTTATGACCGGCGCCGCCCTCATCTTCCGGGCGGTGGGCAGGCGTCTCTCGCTCCGCTCGCAGGCGGCTCTTCAGGACTCGCTCGTCCAAATGGAGGCGGCTTCCGACTTTCGCCGGATCTTCCGCATGATCCTCGTCCTCACCTTCGGCATCGAGGCGATCGGTGCCGTCCTGCTCTTCGTGGGCTTCTCTCTGCGGGGCGGGCCCGCCGACGCCGTTTTCCCCGCCATCTTCCAGGCGGTTTCCGCCTTTTGCAACGCGGGCTTTTCGACCTTCTCCGACAGCCTGATCGGCTTCCAGGGCGAGCCCCTCATCGTCTGGACGGTCATGGCACTCATCCTCTCTGGCGGGATCGGCGGGATCGTGCTCATCGAACTGCTCGACCGAGTGAGAGGACGCGGCACGGCGAACGGAGTCCGCAGCCAAAAACTGAGCCTGCACGCCCGCACGGTGCTCTGGGCTTCGGCAATTCTCGTGGTTGCGGGCACCGCCGGTCTTCTCCTCTTTGGGCTCACGCCCGAAGAGACCGGAACGTTCGACAGTTTCCAGGCCGCGCTATTTCAATCCATCACCAGCCGCACCGCCGGATTCAATACGGTGGGCATCGGCGAGCTACCTCCGGCCTCGCTGCTGATCATCGTGCTTCTCATGTTCATCGGAGGTTCCCCGGGCTCGACGGCCGGCGGGGTGAAGACCACGACGGCAGCCCTGTGGGTGGGCGAATTGTGGTCGTCGGTCAGGCGCCGCGACGAGGTGGTCCTGTTCGACCGGGCGGTGAAACCCGCGATCGTCCGCCGCTCCATGCTGCTGATCAACTTGGCGGTGGCCTGGAACTTCGTCGGCGTGATCCTGCTCATGTGGTTCGAGGGCACCGAGGAATTCGGGTTCATGGAACTCTTTTTCGAACAGATCTCCGCCTTTGGCACGGTGGGGCTATCGACCGGGCCCACCTCCACGCTTTCCGCCGTTTCTCAGATCTGGATCATCGTCACCATGTTCCTGGGGCGCCTGGGGCCGCTCGTATTGGCCGCATGGATTCTCGGCGCACACAAGAGTAAGGTCCACCATGCCTATGGAGACCTGCTGATCGGCTAAGGAAAAGGGGTCCGGGAGCCATGGCCGAGCGCAAACACATAGCGGTAATCGGACTTGGACAGTTCGGGGGCGAACTGGCCCGCGTTCTGGCAGCCGACGCCGAGATTCTGGCCCTCGACGTGGATCAGGACCGGGTGGACGAATTGGCGTACCAGGTACAAAGGGCCATCTGCCTGGACGCGGTCGATCTGCCCTCGCTGCGTTCGGTGGTGAGCGCCGACTTCGACGAGGCCGTCGTCAGCACCGGCGGCCAAATGGAGACGAGCATCCTCGCGACCCTTCACCTCAAGACCATTGGAGTGCCGGTGATCCGGGTCAAGGCCCTGAGCGAGGTCCACGGGACCATCCTCAGCCGGGTGGGCGCCACCGAGGTCATCTTCCCCGAAAGAGAGACCGCCCGCCGCATGGCCCTCAAGATCACCAATCCCAATATGCTGGACTTCGTGCCCCTGGAGGGTGACTACCTGGTGCGAGACCTGGTGCTGCCCCAGCTCTGCCAGGGGCATACGCTCTCGGAACTCGACCTGCGCCGCTGCCTCGACCTGATGATCCTCGCCGTCAGGCGAAAGAGCGAGCCGGACTTCCTGTTTCTGCCCGGCCCCACCTACGTGGTCCAGGAGGGCGACATCATGGTGGCGATCGGCCGGGAGGCGGACATCGCCGCGGCGGAGAAGGCCGACACCCTACCCATCTGTCCGGTCAGGGAGCACTGAGCCGGCCAGACTGCGGGTGAACTCGTTACGACCGCTCCCCGTGTTGACGATGGCGAGCAGGCGCTCGAGTTCCAGGCCGGCGGCCCGCGCCAGGCCGAGCAGTTCGGTGGTGAACGAGCGCAGGGAGGTCTCCAGCCGGCCGACGAGCGCGCCGAGGTCGGGCCCGCCCGGTGTCGGCAACTGCGGACGGTGCGGATGCTGCGGACGGAGAAAGCGTTCCCCGTTCCCTTCCTCCAGGTAGACGGCGATCTCGGTAAAGTCGGCCTGCGGGCCGCAGGCCTCAGCGGCCTCGCTCCACAGCCGGTGCATCTGCTGAGTTAGCGGTGCGTCGTAGCCCAGACGTTCGGCCATGCGGGCGGCGGTAGCCACGTCCTTGGCCATCAGGGCCATGGAGAAGCCGGCGGCGAAGCGGCGGGGCACGATCTGCTCCGGGAACTTCACTTCGCTATTCTGGCTGCGCCCGGCTCCAGCATTCACAGCGTCCACCACCTCGGCGACGGAGCAGCCCTGCTCGACGCCAAGCCCGAGGCACTCCGCGGTCAACGTGAGCGAGGCGGCAGAAAGCGCGTTGTTGATCGCCTTGGCGGCGTCTCCGGAACCCGAGGGACCGGCGCGGAAGACCCGGGCGGCGAAGCTCTCGGCCAGGGTGCGCACCTCCTCGACCGCTGATCCATCTCCGCCGGCCATAACGGTCAGGCTGCCCGCGCGCGCCCCGGCCACCCCTCCGCTGACCGGAGCATCGACGAAGGCGATCCCGAGCGGTGCGAGTCGTCCCGCCAGCACCCGGCTGGTTTCCGGATCCGAGCTGGTCAGGTCGACGCACAGCCGGGGGGCGGGATCGGACTGCAGGAGGCCCCCCTCCCCTTCCACCGCCGCCAGCACCGCCGGGGCATTGGGCAGGCACAGAAAGAGGGTGTCGGCGCCGCCTGCCGCTTCGGCCACCGAGCCCGCCACCTCATAGCCCGCCTGCTCGAACGTGGCTCTGACCCCGGCGGACAGATCGTAGACGCGCAGGCGGTAGCCTGCTCCGCGGAGACGCTCGGCGATGGCGCCGCCCATGCGGCCCAGCCCACAGAAACCCAGCAGCGGCGCATTGTGTTCTCCGGCGACGTTCGAGTTATCCATGAGTCCAGCCTATCAGGCTCTTTTGTGACCCAGGCAGGTTTGCCCTCCGGCCCTACATGAAGGTCAGCTGGGCGTCGCACTCCCGGGGGCCTTCCCGGCTCTTGAAGTAGGTGGTGATGTCGCCGTCACTGCTGATCTTCACCGGACTGGCTCCCCAGAGAAAGGCGGAAAGGGCGGCGGTTTCCCGGGCTCCTCCGGTGCCGCCCGCGTCCGGATGAGGCTCCAAGATGGCGCCGAAGGCACGCACCCTTTCGTTGTCAACGATCACCGCCCCGTCCACCCCGGCGATCTCGGCCAGGAGACGGCGTTCCCCGCGCTCCACCCTGCGGCTCCGCAACTCGATCGTCGAGACCTTGTGTGCGAGCAGGGACTGAACGGAATCGGCCGGGGCCTCGGGTCCTTCGAGGAAGGCCTCCTCGTTGACCACGTGTTCCCCCAGGCTGCCGTCTGAATCGTGCAGGATGAGCGCCCCTCGCCGCCGATAGCTCAGGTCGAACACCACCTGAAATAGGTTCGCCGGTAGCCAGGAGCCTACGCTCGCACGAGACAGCACGCTGCGGAACGAGTGGTTATCGTAGACGAACCAGCGGCCGAAACGCTCGGAGACCAGAATGCCTTCGGTCCCGACCACGAGGATGTCCCGGTGCTCGGTGACCATGACCGCGAACTCTCCCGGTTGCAGCAGGCTGAAGAAGGGCTGCACGAAGTCCGGGTGGAAATGGAGCGTCTCCTGTTCGGGGATGTCCCGCCAGGGGATCTGCAGGTAGTCGAGGTAACGCAACTCGGGGTCTACCACCAGAGCCACCTGGTCGCTCGAACCCAGGGGATCCAGGACCTTCTGCAGACCCGGTGCGCTCAGGTCCACCCGACCGCGGCCCGGTTTGATGATCAGGTTGAGCGAAACCTGCGTGCCCTCGTAGGTGCGGTAGGAGACTTCCTGCAGGTAGGCGAGCACCTTGCTCCAGTTGACTCCCGGCGCGAGGCTCTCGAGCCAGAAGAGCGCCAGGTCCTGACCGATGCGGCCCTCGTTCAGGCGGGAAGGGAACTCGGGAATCGCGGAAGCCCACTCCGCCGTCTTCGCACCGGCGAACTCGAGAAGCTCCTGCAGACGTGGGGAGAGGGACGAGATCGAATAGAAAGCATGCGAGCGGCCACCGGCAAAGCGCAACTCGTGGCGCTGAGGTCCGCACTCGGCCTCGTACCAGTGGGGCACTGCCCTCACCAAGGTCGAGGCCACGAACGTCTCACGCGGGGTGAGCCGCGGCTCTGCGAATTCGTAACCAGTCATCAACGGGTCCAAAATGGCCTCCAAAGGCGCCGGCCACGATCTTCGGGCGGTCGGGACACCGGCGCCGGGGCGGTCGAGGCGCTGTCGCCTAGTGATCTTCAACCCCTCCAACCTTCCCCGTGAGGGGACAAGTCAAAGGTCGAGACTCGGTAGCACGGCCTCAGGCCACGACGTTCACCGTGAAAACCGGTGGGACCGTATGCACCACCGCTTCGGCGTCGGCGCCCAGTTGGGAACGGGCATCGGCGAGGGCCGCCTCCACCGTAGGCGCGGCGGAAAACCCCAACCGTTCGACCACCGCCTCATCCACCGCGCCGGCCACGGTCACGCCACTCAGGTGCTCGAGCGCCCGCGCCATCCAGTAGTAGGCGAAGAAGGGATGCGCCGCGTGATAGGCGCGGCCGTGCTGGTATGCCTCGCGCAACTCGCGGTCGGCGACGAAGGCGGGTTCGAACTCGGCCGCCATGCGGGAGGCGTCCCGCGTCACCGGCAGCACCTCGTCCCAGAAGCGCTGATAGGCCAGGTGATGGCGCGGATGAAAGCCGGGCCGGAACGGAGCCACCAGGATCACGCGGCCGCCGCGGCGCACCAGGGGCACGGGGCGCGCGAACTGGAACATGTAGCCCAGACCCAGGTTCGCCGACAGCAGGGGATTCGTGCGGGAGTAGGCAGCGTAGGGACTCTGGTCGGGCACGCCCAGGAGCAGGATGTCGGCCTGGGACTCGGGTCCGCCCCGGTAGGCCGCCTGAAGGTCGAGAGTGCGGCCGTGCACCGTCTCGACCTCGCCCGCCCAGACCGCGGCCGGCCGGTAGAAGCCGCGAAAGGCGCGCGCCACGGTGCTGCGGGCCGCGTGGGGCAGCAGGCGGGAGTGCGCCGGGCGCAGGTAGCCGGGCATGCGCCGCCTCTGTAGATCGAATCCGCGCAGCGGCCCCGCCCAGAGCCGCCTGTCCAGCACCGCCTCCAGCTGAAAGACGGGGACGTGGCGGCCCACCAGCCTCCCGATTTCGCGAAGTTGCCCGTGCATTTCCGAGCGCTCCGGGTGCATCAGCGGGCTGCGCGCCTGCACCCGCGGGCCGTGATGCTGAGAAATGCTGCCGTAGCTGGAGAGTCCGCAGGCGATGGACTTGTGCCCGCCGTTCATCTCGGTCCAGGGCACCGCCAGGTAGACCACCAGGTCCGCCTCGGCCACTGCGCGGTCCACCTCCACCACGAGCCCGGATTCGGTCGAGTCCAGCTTTCGGTTGGCCTCAGCGTCCTCGCCGTCGTAGCAGCGCAGCCGCCCGCCGTGCAGCCGCATGGTCCGCCTGCCCACAAGAGGCAACAGCTCCCGCCGGGTCCATTTGCGGTGAAGCCCGTTGGCGCAGATCAGCTGGATGTCGGCGTCGCGCACTCCCGCTTCTGACAGCACGTGTAGCACCCGCTCGAGCATCACCTTTCGCGGATCGTGGAGCGGCGTGGGCAGCGGCAGACAGGGGTCGTCGAAGGCGATCACCACCCGCGAGCCCCGACCCGCCAGCCGGGCCAGAGGCGGCATCCCCAGCGGAGCCTCGAGCGCGCGGCGGACCGAAAGGGCAAAGTCGGCCAGCGGTGGAGGACCGGGTGGCCGACTTTGCC
>Ga0209386_1000924_pt1 | contig 13047 bp, 16 predicted proteins | sample NGEPertwo_FD_184510 | JGI IMG/M metagenome (GOLD analysis project Ga0209386, IMG submission 184510) | Arctic peat soil microbial communities from the Barrow Environmental Observatory site, Barrow, Alaska, USA - NGEE Permafrost154B-two... | ecosystem: Environmental > Terrestrial > Soil > Wetlands... | reverse complement strand
TCGTGGTGGTCCTCTCGGTGATAACTCTCGCCGCCCGCACCTTCGACTCCGACGGGGGGGTCTTCGATTTCTCCGACGAGAAGGCCGAAAGAGCTGCCGCCGAAGCCGTCCTCAATCCCGTTCCCGACAGCCTTGCCGGGCTCGGTCTGGTTCACGAGGTGACCGGTCCCCAGGCTGTGACCGAAGTGGAACAGCTTCACGGCAAGGCGCTGGGCGCAGGGTTGGATGCAGCCTGGATTGCTAGGTACGGTCAGCAGGGCGAGGCCACTCTCTGGATCTCGCGCTCGAACCGCGAGGAAGACGCCGTCGAGATGCTCGACCGGATGACGGCGCTGATCGAGGACGGCGGGACGCCGTTCACCGGACTCGAGAATATTGACGAGGACGCGGCTCCTGTCTATCAACTCGAAGGCATGGGCCAGCGGCATTATTACTTCCGCTCCGGCACAGATCTCTACTGGTTGGCCGCTCCCCCCGCTCAGGCCGAGGCGGCTTTGCAGGAGCTTTTGACCTCGTCCGGTCGGGGCTCAGCGGTTTCGGAATCATCGCAGTTGGAGGAGGCGGCATGAGCACCACCGGTGCCGAGCAAACCTGGCGCAAGGGCGAGGCTTCGGCCGAAGATACCCAAGCTGAGGGGATGAGCCACCGCCGTATGTGGTTGATAGGGGGCGCCGTCGCGGTCGTGGCTCTTTGGGCGGTGCTTTTCTTCGCGGTTGGTGGGGACTTCTACCAGACCGTGGAAGAGGCCAAGGCCGCAGGTTCGTCAGAGAACCTGCGCGTCGGGGGCCTGGTTTCCCCGGGGTCCGTCCTGCAACAGGGAGAGGTGGTCACCTTCAGTCTGGAGGGTGAGACCGGGGACCTTCTGGACGTCCGCTACGTCGGTGCCTTCCCCGAACGCTTGAAGGCATACGAGCGGGTAGTGGCCATGGGTTCCCTGGGCGAAAGTAATACCCTCGAAGCCACCGAGCTGTTGATACAATGCCCCGACAAACTCCTCCCCGAGAAGATCACGAATGGGATCGCCAAGGGAGCGGGACTCGAAAGGCTCCTCTATTGATCGCGTATCGATTCATGCCGCCGGTAAACCAAGGAAGAGGGCATGCACATGGGTAACAAACGCACGAAATTCCTGATTGGCGGGTTCGTCATCCTGGCTGCCATCGCCTCGCTGGGCTGGTACGCGATGTCTCAGAACGCGGTCTACTACTACGAGGTGGCCGAGGTCATGGACGGGGGCGCGGCGGAGAACGTCCGCGTTGCCGGCACCCTGGTCAACGGCACCATCGAAAAGGGTCAGCTGGGCGAACCGCTCAAATTCAAGATCCACGACAAGGCCGATGAGGCCCAGGTCCTCTACGTAACCTATACGGGTGCCGTGCCCGACACCTTCAAAGACGAGCCCGATGTCGAAGTAGTCGTGGAAGGCAATTACTCCGGGAGTGGCACGTTCGACGCCAACTTCCTGCTGGCCAAGTGCCCATCAAAGTACGAGGCCGCCGCCGAGAATGGCGAGCAGGCCCCCTCGGACAAGCAGTAGACAAGAGCGGTAGGGAGGATCTAGCTTCATGAATCAAATCGGTTACACTGCCCTTCTGCTCGCGGTCATGCTGGCCGCTTATGGCGCCGTGATGCCCGTGGTCGGGGCGCGCCTGGGCCGGCGGGACCTGATCCAGAGCGGGCTGCACTCTGCCTACGCGCTCGCCGCTGTGGTCGGTGTGGCGGCGGTAGTCCTTTGGATCGCCATGATGACCCGGGATTACTCGAACTATTACGTCTGGCAGTACACCTCGAACGATCTAAATGGCTTCTACACCTTCTCGGCTTTCTGGGCCGGCAACGCGGGTTCGTTGCTGCTGTGGCTCCTCTTACTCGCTGGGTTTTCGGCCACGGTGGTCTACCAGAATCGGGTGAAGAACCGGGAACTGGTCCCCTACGTGGTCTCCATCCTCATGGTGGTTTCGCTCTTCTTCGGCCTGCTTCTGGTCGCCTTCGAGGGCTCGAATCCCTTCGAGGCCAACCCTATGGGCTCGCCGGCGCAAGGTAACGGCCTCAACCCCATGCTGGAGAACCCGGGGATGGTGATCCACCCGGTGGCTACTTACTTGGGTTACGTCGGCTTTGCCGTGCCTTTCGCCTTTGCCATGGCTGCGCTGATCACCAAGCGTCTGGGCGACTTCTGGATCCGTTCCACCCGGCGCTGGACCCTGGCCGGATGGTTCTTTCTGACCATCGGCAACCTGGTCGGCGCCTGGTGGGCTTACGTCACCCTCGGTTGGGGCGGCTTCTGGGCCTGGGATCCCGTCGAGAACGCCTCGTTCATGCCCTGGCTCACGGGCACCGCGTTTCTGCACTCGGTCATGATCCAGGAGAAGAAGGACATGCTGAAGGTGTGGAACATCGTCCTGATCATCATGACGTTTACCCTGACCATCTTCGGCACCTTCTTGACGCGCTCGGGGATCATCAATTCGGTGCACTCCTTCGGCCAGGCGAGCGTGGGCCCCTACTTCATCGGTTTCATGGCGCTGATCTTGGTCTTCAGTCTCAACCTGCTCTTCAGCCGGCTCGATCTGCTGAAGTCGCGCAACGAGCTGGACAGCCTGCTCTCGCGGGAGTCCAGCTTCCTGATGAACAACCTGCTGCTCGTAGGTATGGCCGGCACCGTGCTCTGGGGCGTCCTGTGGCCGATCCTCAGCGAAGCCATTACCGGCGACAAGCAGACGGTGGGCCCTCCCTTCTTCGATACGGTCATCCGCCCGATCGGCCTGGTCTTCATGTTTCTCACCGGAATCTGCCCGCTGATCGCGTGGCGGCGGGCGACCTTCGCCAACCTGCGCAAGAACTTCATGTATCCTGCCGGTTTCGCGGTGGTCGTGTTTGCGGCCCTCATGGTATTTGGCATGACCCACGTCTGGGCTCTGATGGCCTTCACCCTCTCGGCCTTCGTGCTGGCCAGCATCTTCACGGAGTTCGCCCGAGGAACCTTGGTGCGGCGCGAGATGACCGGCGACAACATCTTCCGGGCCTTCACGTCATTGGTATGGCGGAACAAGCGGCGTTACGGCGGCTACATCGTCCATACCGGGGTCATCCTCTTCCTGATCGGGGTGACTGGGCACTACTCCTTCCAGGAGAAGGCTCAGAACGTGCAGCTGGCCAAGGGCGAATCGGTGACCGTGGCCGGCTACACCGTCACCTACGAGGAATTCTCCAGCTTCAACACCGACGAGAAGTCCGTGGGGCAGGCGGTCTTCCGGCTCGAGGAGGACGGCAAGTTCCTGGGCACGGCGGAGCCGGTGCGGGAGTTCTACTTTGCCAAGGATCAGCCCTGGACCCGCGTGGACCGGCACAGCACCCTGCTACGTGACGTCTACGTCTCATTGATGGAATACGAAGCGCCGGACGGCGCTACCATCACCGTAGATGTCAGCGTCAACCCGCTGACCAGCTGGCTCTGGATCGGGGGCATTGTTGCGACCCTCGGCGGACTCATCGCGCTATGGCCGGACCGGCGGGAAGAGCGGCGGCTGGCCGCGCGCTACGAGCGCCAAGCCCGACTGCACGAGGTATAGGCTTGAAAATGCTTCGCATGAAACTGGATCGCTTCGTCTTCATGGCCGGCCTCGCGGCTGCGGCGCTCATGCTGCTCGGGGGAGTTGCCGGCGCGGCAGAACCGCCGACCAGCGCGGCACCCGTCGCCGACAAGATCATGTGTCTTTGCGGCTGCAACTCCGTGCTCTCCAGCTGCCCCCACCCCGAGTGCGGATGGGGAGTGCCGGAAAAGGAGAGCATCAGCCGCGAGTTGGCCGCCGGTAAGACCGCAGAGGAGCTGATCGACTACTATGTGGCCACTTTCGGCGAGGAAGTGCTGGCCGCTCCGGCGAAGTCCGGCTTCAACCTTACCGCCTGGCTCATGCCGTTCGCCTTCATCATGACGGCTGCAGTCGTCCTCTTCTATCTGGTGAGGATGTGGTCGGGCCGGAACGATGAGCCGGAGCCGGTGCCCGTGCAGCGAGAAGAATTGGACGACGAGATTCGGCGCCGCCTGGACGACGAGCTCAACAAGTTCGACTAGGCCCAGAGAGCGAGAAGGAGATCATGGCTGCATTGGAATTACTGATCAAGATCGTTTTGGCCCTGGGCGTGGTGGCCTACGTCGGCCTTCCCCTCCTCAAGACTCAGTTCGAGGATGACACGGAGGTCATGTCCGAGGAGGCCGAGGACCTCTATCGACGCAAGGAGTCGACTTACTCGGCGATCAAAGAGCTCGAATTCGACTACAAGACCGGTAAACTCTCGGACCAGGACTACGCGGAACTGGACGCCAAGTACCGGGCCGATGCCATCGAGGTCCTGGAGACCATCGACATGATGGAGCACGGCGCGACGGCGCCGGCCAAGACCCCGAGCGGAGATGCGCCCAAGAAGCGGGGCAAGGGTCTCAAGCCGCGTCCGGCCGCCGCGCTCGAGCGCTTCGTGTGCGTGGAGTGTGAACAGGAGAATTCTCAGGGTGCTCGGTTCTGCGGAGGTTGCGGCTCTGAACTCGGCGGCGAGATCGTGGTGAAATCGGGGAACGGGTCCCAGGCGCCCAGTTCCGAATGTGTCGATTGCGGCAAACCGGTCAAGGATGGCCACAAGTTCTGTGCCTCGTGCGGGGCGGAGGTCCGTGTCTAGCTCGGTCGCTCGGCGTACCGATTTGTCTCCCGCCGACGCTTCTGCCGCTGGGCACGAAGACGACGCGGGCAAGCCGCGCACGGGCACCACGTCGGCTATGCGGGTCCGTCGTCTTTGGAAGTACTACGGTCACTTTCCCGCCCTGCGCGGCCTGGATCTCGAACTGGAGAGGGGCCGCTTTCTCACGGTCTTCGGACCCAACGGGGCGGGCAAGACCACGCTGATCAAGGTGCTTTCCACGCAGATCAAGCCGTCGGAGGGGCTGGTGGAGGTGGGTGGGCACGACGTGGTCCACGCCGCCGACCGGGTGCGTGGGCAGATCGGGGTCATCTCGCACAACACCTACCTCTATCCCAGCCTGACCGCCTTCGAGAACCTCAAGTTCTACGGGCGGATGTACGGGGTGGGCGACCTGGAAGAGCGCTCGAGGGAACTGCTCGAGCGGGTCGGCCTGCGGGGCCGCGAGGACGACCGCGTCTCCGAGTACTCCCGCGGAATGCAGCAGCGGCTCTCGATCGCGCGCGCCCTGCTGCATGAGCCCGAGATCATGTTTCTGGACGAGCCCTATACCGGCCTGGACCAGCACGCTTCGCGCATGCTTCGCGGGGTGCTCGCCTCGTTGCACGACGGCCGGCGGACCATCTTCATGGTCACGCACAATCTGGAGGAAGGCCTGGAGATGTGTGACGAGGTCGCCATCCAGGTCGCGGGGCGCATCTGCTACCGGGAGCCCATCGACCGCGTCGACCGCGAACACTTTGGCGACACCTATTTCGAGTGCGTGGGCGGGGGACACAAGTGGGATTCTTAGGCCAGGCCTGGACCATCGCCTGGAAGGACATCCTGGGCGAACTGCGCACGCGGGAGATGGTCTTCTCCATGCTGCTTTTCGGATTCCTGGTGATCCTGATCTTCAACTTCGGTATCGAGCCGGGCCTTCGCGACGAGGCTCTGGTCAAACCGGGCGTGCTCTGGTCGGCCTTTGTTTTTGCCGGGATTCTGGGACTCAACCGCTCCTTCAGTTCCGAGAAGGAAAACGACTGCCTGCAGGGTCTGCTGCTCTGTCCCGTCGACCGGGCCGTGATCTATCTGGGCAAGTTTCTCGGTAACTTCGTCTTCGTGCTGGCGATGTCGCTCGCCGTGTTGCTCTTCTTCAGCGTGCTCTACAATGTCGATGTGATCGCGGTCCTCCCGGGACTGCTCGCCATACTGGGGCTCGCGACCGTTGGGTTCAGCGCGGTGGGCACGCTCTTTTCGGCGGTGTCGGTGGGCATAAAGACCCGTGACGTTCTGCTGGCCATTCTGCTGTTTCCCGTGCTGGTTCCGGTGATACTGGCGGCGGCCAAATCCTCGGCCTTCGTGATGAACGGCGAAGGCCTCTTCGCGGGAGGGAGTTGGCTGGCAATGCTGGTAGTCTATGACGTCGTATTCTTGGCCGTCTCGGTCATGCTTTTCGATTACGTCCTCGAGGAATAGGGGCGCCAATGGCTGAAGAACAAACTCTGAAGCGGGCCTTCGCGGAGGCGCCGCCGTCAGTGATCGAGCGGCGCGGAGGCCGCGGAGGAGGCCGGTCCCTCTGGGTGGACGCGCTGGGCGCGAGCAGCATCCTCGCGATTCTATTTGCGCTGTACCTGGCCCTCATCTGGGCGCCGACCGAAGCGGTCATGGGCGACATCCAGCGCCTCTTCTACTTTCACGTGGCCGCTGCCTGGCTGGCGCTGGGCCCCTCCTTTGGGGTGGTGGCTGCCTGCAGCGTTCTCTACCTCTGGAAGAAGGACCTGCGCTTCGACCGCATTGCCTCGGCCTCCGCGGAACTCGGCGTGATGTTCACCACGATCACCCTGGTCACCGGTCCCATCTGGGCCCGGCCTATCTGGGGCGCTTACTGGACCTGGGACCCCCGGCTGACCACCACCCTGGTGCTCTGGTTCATCTTCGTGGCCTACCTGATGCTGCGGTCGGCGGTCGACGCGGGCCACAAACGCGCCCGCCTTTCGGCCGTCTTCGGCATCGTGGGCTGGATCGACGTCCCCATCGTATTCATGTCCATCCGCTGGTGGCGCACCATCCATCCCACTGTGATCGCTTCGGAGGGGGGTGGCCTCGCTCCCGATATGAGACTGACTCTATTCGTGGCGATAGGCGCCTTTACCCTGCTCTACGCTTATCTGCTGGTGGTGCGCGTCCGTCAGGAGGATCTGGCCACCCGCTTGGATCGAGTCCGCCACCAACTCTACCTTCGTTAGGAGGCAGCAGTGTCTAACCTGGGATTCCTGGCCGTCGGTTACGGCTTCATCTGGCTCGTCCTCGGCGGCTACGTCTTCTCCCTGGCGCGTCGCCAAAGTGGACTGAACCGCCAGGTCGACCGATTGGAGCGCGAACTGGAGCTAGATCGGGAGGCAGTGCCCGAGCGTTAGCCGGCCGGAGCAGGGCGCCGAACGGCAGATGCGTGGCTGCGATTTGGCCTTCCGCGGCGACTATTCACCGGATCCCCGCAGACTTGACTATTGCGGGCAGTACTACAGTTGTTAGTATGTAGAGGCCAACAAGGAGGAACGGATGGAGTCGCCCTTCAGCCTTAACCCCGCCAATCAGGGGTTGAAGCAGGTCCTGGGGGACCTGGAGGCGGAGATTATGGAATGCATGTGGGACCTCGATAAGGCCTCCGTGCGCGAGATGCACGAGTGCCTGCTCGAGCGCCGTGACATCGCCTATACGACGGTGATGACGGTAATGAGCCGCCTGGCTGAGAAGAATCTGCTCGAACGGCGGCAGGAGGGGCGCGCCTACATCTACTCGCCGGTCAAGACCCGCGATCACTTCTGCAAGGACATTCTCAGCTCGGTGATGACCGGTCTCTTTGGCGGGATCGACAAGCCGGTCCTCACCCACTTCGTCGAGAGCCTCTCCACGGATGACGAGGCCGAACTCGATGCCCTTGCCGAAATCATCGAGCGCAAGCGGCAGGAGCGAGGGGCATCGACAGTCTGACCTTGATACTCACCTTCGCGCTTCTGCTGGCCTCTCCCTGGCTGGTGTCGCGTTTCCTCGAGTCGCGGCTGGCTCCGCGCGCTCTGGTGTGGGCGTACTTCGCGAGCCTGCTGGCCGCCGGTACAGCGGTGCTGTTGATGTTGGTGGCGCTCACCCTCCGCTCGCTGCCTCACCGCTACCTGGAGATGGCCGGTCTCAAGTGTACCGACGCCGACAATTGCGCGGGCGTGCTGCCGATGTGGGCGGATGCCACCTTCTCCTTCCTGATCGGGGGGGTGGTCCTCGGGCTAGTGGCCTTCGCCGCCTACGCCTTCTTTGGCCAACTGAGCGCCTCGCGGCGCTGTGCGGGAGAGCTGGACCTTTGCGCCGAGGGGGTTCTGCTACCACTGCCGATGCGGCCCAATGCCCGGCTGCTGGTGATCGAAGACCCGGTTCCCACCTCCTACACCATCGGTTTCCTGCGCCCCTGCATCGTGATATCGACGGGACTCTACGACGCCCTGGACGAGGACGAACTCGAGGCGGTGCTGGCCCACGAGGAGGCCCATGTAGGCGGGCGGGACAATCTGCTGACCTTGGCGGCCCAGACCTTCGCCATGACCTTCGCTCTGATCCCAGGTTTCCGTTTCGCCTACTCCCGCTTCCGGCGGGCTCAGGAACTCGCGGCCGATGACTTCGCTCACTTGCTGACCGGCGACCCCCTGGTGGTGGCCTCCAGCCTGGAGAAATTCGCGCGCAGCGTGTTGGCGCGGGGCCGCGAAGCCTCCGGCGGCACACCCGCCGCGGCAGTAGGCTTTGCCGATGAGGGCAACGTGGGTGAGCGCATCCGCGGCCTCCTGGAAGACCGGGTCTTTCCCTTCTCCCGGCAGACGCTGGTCGCGACGCTTCTCGGCATCGTGTTCATTTTCGGCGTGTTTTCCTCTTCGGCATTATCGATGACCGACGTGGCGTTGCCCGGGCCGATGGGCTCACCCACGTGTCACGAGGTCACCGACGCCGAACCGCACGACCAGTACTGCACGGGGCATTAAGAGCTCTTCGTTCGCCATAGGTCGGCGCCACGCCGACCGCTCCGCTCGAGTTTCCTTCAGGCACCAAAGCAATCCCTGTTGTTGAGCTACTACCAGCTGTAGTAGACTGCTTCAGCAGCGCGGGCTCCTTCATGTGGTAACGGTGCGCGCGCCGCCGGCATCGCCATACCACCGGCATCGCGGTAGTGATTTTCGAAGAAGGAGCGGCATGCGACTGTCCAAGATCCCGCTGCGCAACGTGCGGAGACACCCTTCGCGCGCACTGCTCATGGGACTCGTGATCGCGGTCACCGTGGCGGTTACGGCTGCCCTCGAGCTGGTGAACCTGAGTGCCGAAGAGGACCTCGCCAGGCAGGTGGATGAGTACGGCGCCAACATAGTGGTTATGCCCCGCTCCGAGGAATTGCCTCTGAGCTACGGGGGTGTCGATCTGGGCGGCCTCACCTACGACGTGGAGCCGCTGCACATGTCGGACCTGGACAAGATCCGGGGGATCGAGGTGGCGGAGAACGTGAACCGGGTGGCGCCCAAACTGGTGGACGTGGCCGAGATCGACGGGACTCAGGTGCTGGCCGCGGGCGTCCAATGGGAAGAGGAGCTCGGGCTAAAACGCTGGTGGCGTATTCGAGGAGAGAAACCCTCGGGGCCCTCCGACGTTCTGCTCGGAGCCGAGGCCGCTGAGTCCCTGGGACTGACTCCCGGGGATCAGGTATCTATGAAAGGGGAGAGCTTCCGCGTGAAGGGGGTTCTCGAGGAGACCGGCACCGATGAGGACGGGCTGTTCTTCCTGGATTTGGGCGTCGCTCAGCGTTTGTGGGATCGCGGCGACGAGCTCAGCTTCGTCGAGGTTTCCGCCTGGTGCAGCACCTGTCCAATCGAAACGATCAACGCCCAGATTGCGGCGGAGATGCCTTACGCCCGGGTGGCCTCCGTGCTCAAGATGGCGGAGTCGCGTGAACTGCTCATCGGTCAGTTCCGCCTGTTCAGTATGGTGTTGTCCGGGCTGATGGCTGCGGTTGGCGTGCTCATCGTGCTCAGCACCACCCTCGGCGCGGTCCGCGATCGCCGCCGGGAGATAGGGGTGTTCCGCTCGTTGGGCTACCGCCGCTACCACATCCTCGAGATAGTGCTCGCCGAGAACCTGGTGCTGGGAGGCGCGGCGGCCCTAATCGGAGTCGGGGTCGCCACCGCCGTGCAGGGGCCGCTCGCCCAGAGACTGGCCGGGGTGGTAAACCCACTCGCGCCGCCGCCGCTGGTGCTCGCGGTTGTGCTGGTGACCGCGCTCTTCGTGGTCCTGCTCGCCACGCTGTACCCGGCCTGGGCTGCGTCCCGGCTCAGCCCGGCCCTCGCCCTGCGGGAGGTCTAGCTTGACTCTCCGCGATATCGCGTTCGGCAACCTGCGCCGCCGCAAGGGCAAGGCTCTTCTGATCACCATGGGGCTGACCACTGCTGTGGCTGCCTTCGTGCTGGTGCTCACGCTGATTCTCTCACTGCGCCACAGCATGGACGAGCAGCTGAGCTCGTATGGCGCCAATCTATTGGTCACCCCGCCGGCAAGCGACGTTACGCTCTCGTATGGGGGTGCAACGATCGAGGGGGCGGCGAGCGGGCAGGTCGCCTATCTCAGTGATGCCCAACTCCAGGCGATACGCGCCCTGCCGCCGGACCAGGTAGTCGGAGTGCTTCCCATCCTCTTGGCTCCGCTCGAGGTGGAGGGGCGCCGATTCTTGGGGCTGGGTACGGAACTCGCCCAAGCCGAGGAGCGCAAAGCCTGGTGGAAGGTGGAAGGCCGCCTTCCCCAGAAGGACAACGAGGTGCTCCTCGGGCTGAACGTGCGCAACGAGCTCGGCGTGGAAACGGGTGAATCCATCCGGGTGGCGGGGCAGGACTTCGTGGTCAGCGGCGTCCTCTGGGAAACCGGAGACCAGGAAGACAACCTAATCCTGCTCGACCTGCCGGTGCTCCAGGAGCTGACCGGCATCCGGGGCCGCTATCACTTGATCGAGGTGACCGCCGCCCGTTCCGACGCGGTCGAACCGCTGCTGGCGCAGATGACGCGCGAACTGCCGGAGGCAGAGGTCACCGCGCTGCGTAAGTCGATCGAGTTCACCAACCAATCGAATAAGGCGCTGGCGGACTTCGGTCTCGCGATTACCGCGCTGATCGTGATCGTGGCCGGATTCGTGGTGGCTACCACCATGTTGATGGCCGTAAAGGAGCGCCAAAAGGAGATCGGCATCTTCCGGGCGGTGGGCTACAAGCAGCGGCACGTGGCCTCGCTCGTGCTGATGGAAGCCGCAGCGCTCAGTGCGGTCGCGGCAGGCGTGGGCATCGCCTTGGGGGCAGCGGGCGCCTGGGCCACGCCTCAGCTGGCTCGGGGGTTGTCGCTGGTGTTCGTGTTCGATCCGCTGGTATTGGTGTACGGCACGCTGCTGGCCTTCATTCTGGGGCTTACGGCATCTCTTTACCCGGCCTGGCGGGCCGCCGGCCTCGAGCCGAGTCTGGCCCTCAAGCGAATCTGATCAAGGAATCGGCGGAGGAGGTATCCGCGTGGCGCTTCTCGAGATAAACGGCATCAGCAAGGTCTACGGTGGCCAGGGCCCCGGCGGGGTCACGGCTCTTCACGCTGTGGATCTGTGCATCGAGGCGGGGGAGTACGTGGCGGTAATGGGCCCCTCGGGTTCGGGCAAGACCACACTGCTCTCCATTCTGGGCGCCATGAGCACCCCCAGCGCCGGGAGCCTGCTGATCGACGGTATCGACGTATACGGCCTGTCTCAAGAGCGCCAGGCCGACCTGCGCCGCGAGTATTTGGGTTTCGTCTTTCAGGGGCTGGAACTGGTCCCATACCTGACCGCCCTGGAGAACGTGATGCTGCCCCTGGCCATTCTCAAAGAGAAGGGCAAGCAGGAGCGGGCCCTCGAGGCTCTGGAGCGCGTGGGTATCGACGAACGCAAGGGGGGCCGCGTGCCCGCGGAGCTCTCGGGGGGCGAGCAGGGCCGGGTGGCCATAGCGCGCGCCATCGTGAACGATCCGCCCATCATCATGGCGGATGAGCCTGTCGGCAGCTTGGACTCGGCCACGGGCCGCCAGATCCTCGACCTCCTGCGGGAACTGGCGGATGAGGGACGCGCCGTGGTGATGGTGACGCACAATCCCGAATCCACGGAGGATGTGGACCGGATCATCCGCATCCGCGACGGCCGGGTGGAAGAAGACGCTCGCCTGCTCCGAGTCGAGACCCAGCCGATGGCGGCCGTGCATACCCACTAGGGTATTCAGCATCTGCTAGAATGGCCGCGTCCGCGAGCGTCCCTAAGGAGCGTGCATGACCCGATCGAGGACCCTGGTGCCGATCCTCTCGTTGCTCTTGGCAGCCGTTCTCACTCTTGCTCTGGCCGGTTGCGGAGGCGATGAACCCCAGGCCACGCAGAACACGGCCGCCACTGCCTCTGCGGCCGGCGGGACGGTTGGCAGCGGCGCCACGGCGACCGGCGGCGTCAACCTCGTGCGCGAGGACTTCTCGCTGGAGTCCTACCGCGGCAAGCCACTGCTCCTCAACTTCTGGGCCTCCTGGTGACCGACCTGCGTGGAGGAATCTCCCGAACTCGATAGGTTCTATCGGGAAAGCTCGGAAGTCGCGAATCTTCTGGTGGTCGCGGTGCAGGATACGGAGGAGGACGTTACCAACTTCCTCCAGTCGAACGGCTATCAGTTCCCGGTCATGCTCGACTCCGAAGGACAGCTGGCCATGGACTACCGGGTTCAGGGCGTGCCCACGCTGGTCGTAATCGACTCTCAGGGCGAGATCAGCCGCACCCTGGTGGGAGTGAAGCCGACGGCTGAGGACCTGGTCACCCTGGCCGAGGAGGCCGGGTAGCTCACTTGGGCGGCGTCGAGGAAGTCACGCTAACGGCTTTCCTCCTGGCGTTCGCGGCCGGCGCGGCCAGCTTCCTCAGTCCCTGCGTGCTGCCGCTCTTGCCCGGCTACCTGTCCTTCGTTTCCGGAGTGGGCCTCGACGAGCTCCAGGCCGACACCCGCCGGGTCTTCATCAGCACTTTGTCGTTCGTGCTGGGATTCTCGCTGGTTTTCACCTTGAGCGGCGCGGGCGCGGGCTTCATCGGGAGCCTGCTTCTGACCAACCGGCGGTTCCTAACCATCATCGGGGGGGTGCTCATGGTGTTGATGGGGTTGTACGTGGCCGGCGCGGGGGGCCGTTTCTTCCAGCGCGAGCGCCGCGTGCTGCCCTTCAAACCGCCCCAGGGAGTCCTGGGAGCGGGGCTCGTTGGGGTGGCCTTCGCCATCGGCTGGGTGCCGTGCGTGGGCCCGATTCTCGGCTCTATCCTCACCC
>Ga0209386_1000923_pt1 | contig 13054 bp, 15 predicted proteins | sample NGEPertwo_FD_184510 | JGI IMG/M metagenome (GOLD analysis project Ga0209386, IMG submission 184510) | Arctic peat soil microbial communities from the Barrow Environmental Observatory site, Barrow, Alaska, USA - NGEE Permafrost154B-two... | ecosystem: Environmental > Terrestrial > Soil > Wetlands... | reverse complement strand
TAATTTTTCATTATATTAGCGATTATGCTATAATGTGGTATTATAATCACGCTGTTCACAAGAGATATTGGAAGGATGTTTTGACGTTTGAGTACTTCATCCATTAAAGTAATCATCGAGCGAATTAATGAGTTGTCGAGAAAGCAAAGAATCAGTGACCTCGAAGGATGGGAACGGGCTGAGCAAGAGGCCTTGCGTCAGGAGTATTTGTCTTTTATTCGTGGACAAGTTAAAGATACCTTAAACAAAGTTCAGATTACAGATGATCCTTTGAAACAATAAAATGTATTTGTTTTGACCATTAAGCAAATAATAAGAGCAATAGAATATCCGATTTAAAGGAGGAGAATTCCATTGCCTGAACGCATTATGAAATACGGAGGAGTTAAATTTCGCAACCTTGTTCCACCGGTAAAAATAAATCGTTTTGTCAATCGACTACCTCTTGCTAAACGAGTTTCGCTCTTTGAAATTGCGAGTGAGTTACAAGAAGCTGGGTTAATTGATATATTGAATGGCCGAGCCCATAGTACGATTGATACAGATACAATTAATGATCAAATGCCTAATACAGGAAGTCGTTCCCATGACTTGAAAGTACCTAAACGACACTTATACGACACGTTAATTCTACCGAAGTAAAGATGATAATAACACCCTCAGCAGTTATGCTGAGGGTGTTATTATTATCTTACTAGAGGCTTCCCAAAAGTTCGAAGAACTCCTGAAAAGCCTCTAGTACCTCACGCCTTCTAAAATATAGGATATGAGATATGTTCTAACCATATGCGTTTACTCTTTACAGAATACTGATAGAGCCCTCATACATAACGCCACTTGAAGCATCGACTGTCAAAGTTTGTCCATTAGATACCTTTGAAAAACCTTCTTGGGCACCAACGATTGCGGGAATTCCATATTGCAAGGCTACAATGGCTGCATGGGATGTTAAACCACCCTCCACGATAACTAACGCCCCAGCTCGGGCGATTAATGGTACATAGTCAGCATCTGTGGTCTCTGCTATCAGAATATCCCCATCATTGAATGAGTCTTTTTTGGGAAATCGGACTTTGCGAGCGACGCCAGAATAAGACTTTCGTCCAATTCCTGTACCTTTAGATAAAATATTTCCCATTATTTGAACTTTGATCATATTAGTGGAGCCTACCTTACCGATTGGCACGCCCGCCGTGATGACTACAATATCTCCAGAATGAATAAAATCTTTATTTAAGGATGTATTCACTGCCACGGATAACATTTCGTCCGTTCCTAAACTTTGAGGAACAATCATGGGTTGAACTCCCCATTGTAGTGCTAATTTTCTAGCCGTCGTCTCAAATGGAGTAGCAGCAACAATCAGGGCGATGGGACGATACTTGGAGATCATACGCGCAGTCAAACCCGAATGTGTTGGCGTGAGAATAACAGCGGCTTCGAGGTCTTTAGCAATTGTATAGCTAGCAAAACTAATTGCCCCTGCTACATTACGCTGAGGATGACGGGTTGCCTGATTATCTAAACTAGTCTGTTCAGTACGCTTGGCTATTTTATCCATCATCTGAACTGCCTCCAGAGGAAACAGACCAGCGGCAGTTTCACCAGATAACATAATTGCGTCCGTTCCATCCAAAATAGCGTTAGCAACATCACTAGCTTCTGCTCGGGTTGGCCGAGGTTGGCGTATCATCGAATCCAACATCTGGGTTGCTACAATAACCGGTTTGCCAAGTAAATTACATTTGTAAATTATTTCCTTCTGTCTGATAGGGACTTCTTCAACTGGAATTTCTACCCCAAGATCGCCGCGTGCAACCATGAGCCCATCAGCGACTTCAAGTATAGCATCTAAGTTATTCAGACCTTCTTGGCTTTCGATCTTGGCAATAATATGGACATCTGCATCCATTTCTTCAACAACCCGGCGCACGTCCAAAACATTTATTGCTTTACGGGTGAAAGATGCAGCTATGAAGTCAATTCCTTGGGAAATTCCAAAGCGAATATCCTCTATATCTCTTTCTGTGACAGCAGGTAAGTCAATAAGCGCGCCCGGAACATTTACCCCTTTTTGCGACTTAAGAATTCCACCGTTTCGAATAACAGTTTGAATAACCTTACTGTCCACAGTGATCACTTCTAAATCAAGTTGACCATCATCAATGAGAATATGGGTACTTGGTTTAACTTTTCGCCATAAGTCAGTATAAGTAATCCCAACCCGTTGTTGATTACCTATAAGGCTTAAATCTGTATCTAGGCTAAATACAGATCCATTTTCAAGAATAATCCCTTCTTCAGGTGCCTTTCCGGTACGAATTTCTGGTCCTTTAGTATCCAGAAGAATTCCCAGATGCTTCCCACTTTTGGCAGCTTCTTCTTTTAAAATGGCGATTCTTCTGCCGTGTTCTTCATGTGTTCCGTGTGAAAAATTCAGGCGTGCAACATCCATACCTGCTGCTAAAAGAGCTTGTACCTTTTCCCTGGACTCACTGGATGGGCCAATAGTGCAGACAATTTTAGTTCTTCTCATTGAGCAATTCCTCCTAGTTTACAAGCCTTTCATTACAATAAGTTTCACTAAATCTAAAATGCGATTGGAATAGCCCCATTCGTTATCATACCAGGCCAAAACTTTAACCATGTGATCTCCCATCATCATGGTCGACAGCCCATCTACTATGGAACTGGCGGGGTTACCATTATAGTCATGGGAAACTAATGGTAGCTCATTATACTCAAGAAATCCCTTAAGTTTACCATCTGCGGCCTGACGCAAGGTAGCGTTTACTTCTTCGCGAGTAGTTGGCTTGGTTAAATTAGCGACAAAATCAACCAAGGAAACATTCGGTGTAGGGACCCGGACTGCGAGTCCATTCATTTTGCCTACTAATTCTGGTATAACAAGAGTAACCGCTTTGGCCGCACCTGTGGTTGTTGGGATCATGGATTGATAGGCTGCCCGTGATCTACGCCAGTCTGAATGTTCCAGGTCTAAAATCCGCTGGTCATTAGTGACAGAATGAGTTGTTGTCATCATTCCTTGTTCAATTCCAAAAGCATCGAGCAAAACTTTAGCTACAGGTGCAAGACAGTTAGTTGTACAGGAAGCATTAGAAATAACATGGTGCTTCAGGGGATCATATTTATCGTCATTAACGCCCATGACAATCGTAATATCTTCGTTTTTAGCGGGAGCTGAGATCACGACTTTTTTAGCACCTGCAGTAAGATGTTGGGCTGCAGCGTCACGCTTCGTGAAACGGCCAGTCGATTCAACGACGATATCTACTCCAAGTTTAGCCCACGGCAAATCTAAAGGGCTTTTTTCTGCAAAAATTTCAATACGTTTACCGTCAATAATCATAGTTCGTCCATCAATTTCAACTGAATTAGGAAGAACTCCGTGGACTGAATCATACTTGAACAAATGCGCTAATAAGTCTGGACTTCCCAAGTCATTGATGGCCACTACTTCGAAAGGAAGAGATTGATTAAGGGAGGCACGAAGTGTAAGACGGCCAATTCTACCAAAACCATTAATTGCTACTTTTAAACTCATTGGGTTAACCTCCTTTTTGATATCCGGTCGTCCGGATCAAGCATAAGATAATGCTTATGGTAAATATTCTGTAAAAATAAACAAATTCCTGCTTTAATTGTTTATTTACACAATTGTTCTTATACGTTCCTTACTATAGTACCCCAATGAATAGATAAACTTGCAAAGCATTACTTTGCAAGTTTATAGATATATTAGCAATAGCTTAATGTTTGTTTGTGATTGCTGCAATAGTAGGTTCTTCTGCCAAAGTTAGAATTTTTTCAGTATGGAATCCAACTTCTTATCCATATCAGAGAAATTCATGGCTGGTACATAATAAGTTTCTAGTAAATCATGGGTCGCCTTGGCTTTTTCCGAATGCTTTCTTTGGCGCACTATAAAAAGAGCAACTAATTAAATAATCAGCTGGTCTTTTCCTGTCTTGGGTAATTCTTGAAATTATTGATCTGGAGTAATCCGTGGTAAGGGTTTTTGTATATTTCGCTCTTTCTGCGTGTCAAATTCTGTATAGTGCGGGTCTCTAATACTAGTCGAAGATTTTGCTCTTGAAACTTTTTTATTTGTGCCCATTAATATTCCTCCCTTTCAAATAAATACAATACACAAGATTAGTTTTCCTTTTCCCGGTAATAAAAATTCATATTCCCTAAATTATTATGCATCATAATTTCTTACCAAATTCACTATAGTGTTAATAATGATAAGTGATCATAATTATCCCGAAGATTCTATTTGTTTAAGTTTAATCGCTTACCAGTACAAATATAGTTAACCTCTTCAGCTATATTTGTACAGTAGTCTCCAAGACGCTCAAGAAATCGACAGGCAAAAAGCAGGTAGTTAGCCTGAGTCACCTGTGAAGGATTTTTCATCATTATGAGCAGGAGTTCCTCGTAAACTTGAGAATAAATTTCGTCAACTTCATCATCAATCGCTGCCATCTCTGTTGCAGACTTGCAAGCTTCTTGGACGTATGCTTGAAGGCCCAGGTCGACCATTTCCTCCACTAAGGCACTCATACGTGGGATATCAAGTAATGGCTTAATCAATTCATCTTGACCTATCCTGATGGTTACCTTTGCTATGTCAGCTGACAAGTCGCCCATCCTTTCTAAATAAATGGAAATTTTAAAGCCAGCTACAATCTTACGTAAATCACGGGCAAAAGGCTGCTGAGTAGCAATCATAAGTATACATTTCTCTTCAATCATTGCTTGTAGTGCGTTGACTTCTAAATCTCCCACTATGACGGTATTAGCTATTTTCAAATCCTGGTTAATCAAGGATTCAACTGCAAGAACGATTCGTTGATTAACCATCTTTCCTAAGTCTAAAATATTCAGACTTAGTCCCTCCAAGTCATTATCAAATTTCTGGCGAGTCGGCATCATTAGTCCCTCCTCTCATTTATTAATCAATATCTACTTGTTTTCATTCCTTGAAATTTTTATGATATTTATATTAGTATAACACTTATATATTATCTTCACCGTTTCAGAATTCAATTCTACATTCTTTATTCCTGCATTATCGTTCAGCTAATAGATATCCCCTTCTGGATTTCTATTACTGCTACTTGTCCCTTTAGAGAGTTATAATTCTTCTTTTAATCGTAATGGGAATAGTATTGTGAATTAAAGAAAGGTGGAACTTCTTATGTATGGAATTTCAGTTTTACCCCTTTGATTCTCGATCCCTGCTATTCCAAACTCATCATATTTCTTAACTGCGCTTTAAATTACTTGCAAGATACATACCGAGGCCGATAACACTCTCGATATGCAATAGGTTTCCAATGGACGGATTGAATAAGATAGTGGCATTGGCCTGAACCTCTTCGTCTCCTTCCCAAATAATCACACACAGGGGAATTTCGGGAAAGGCCTGGAAAACAACGGACGCATCGCCGAATGATGCAGGTTGACCACCCAAGACGGTTGCACTAGCCAATAATTGTTTAGACTGATGTCCAAACGCCTCGATGAGGCCTACGATCGAATTCTTATGAAACGCAGGGTAAAACAGCATTCCGCCATTTGGTATTTCTTTAAGACTGACCCATCTTTTGGCTATTTCTTGGGGGAATTGCGCATAGGCCAGATAATTCAGCATTATTATTGATGCCATAATTTCTGGGACATGTCCATCTGTTTTTCTGTAGATCGTTTCAGTACTGCAATCCAAAATATACTCTGATTTAAAGAACGTCACGACGAATTGACGGGCGTCACTACAATAGGTCACAGCAAGCTGTGTAGCGATTTCTTCCGGCACCTTTCTTTTTAAATCCTGCCACCATTTATCATAAGCAATTCGGTAATTCGTTTCCATTTCTGATCCTCCATTTCCATTGAGTTGCCACTTATTTCACTTCCAATAAAGGCAAACTAATTTCTTTCTTTACAGAGTCTACTGTTTCTCTGCTAAGATTCTCCTCAATTTTGGGCCACTTTCACCAAAAACACATCGTCCGACTTCGCACCCAAGTTTTCGCAGATATTCTCTCATCAATTGTGGTTTTGCTGATAAGGACCAGCTGGACAAGGAAAAAAATGTGAAGGCAAAGCTGATTATTCTTCCCATGTCTTTTCTGAAAATACTGTATTCATTGCTCCCTAGCTTCCAATTCTTCCATTGTCTTAATAACAATTTTGCCTTCATTGAGTTGTTTTAATGACTTGAATAACTCAATGAAGTAACTTGGGTTTTTTAATAATTTCAGATTTTCCATATTGTTATTGTATTCGTCAAGGCTCATTATAACAACGTTCTTTTCATCTTTTCGAGTTGCAATAATAGTCTCGCTATCATCCGTTACTCGGTCACAATATTCTTTAAGTTTACTCCTATATGTGGAGTAATTGACAGCCAACATAAAACACACCCCTTCAATTGTTTGTGAATTATTCAATTGAAAGAGACAAATCCCTTTTTGCGTCCTATAGTAAGATTATGACAACGTGGGTTTCATTGAATCTGTAACGCTTTTTCCGCAAGGTTTGTATGTTCTGCGCGTCGCAAGCGCGATGACCATACAGTGCCAAGATTTTTCTGCTGCTGAACATACTTAGTTTGTCTGAGTATTGGCTCAGCCAAGCATATATCCAGGGAAAACGAAAAATGCTGCTGCAGGATATGCCGAACGTCGTCCTGAACCTCGTTAAACTCAAATGAGAAAAACATCATCTTGGCTTTAAAGTAACCCATCTGTAAAATGAATAAGACGCTATTTTCCGGTTTTCGATAACTGTTGGCAATGTCTCTCTCCTCTTAAGTGAGGGAAAAATAATAAGCTCGCTCGTCCGGGAAGAACCGACGAAGTCCGTAAATTTCATCAATCTCATGGTCTTCCAGAATTTTTATGCGGTCTTTATATTGTTGAACCATAAAAAATGATCCTACTTTCCTCTGTTGTCCAACAGCCGTAATCTGCCGATAGTTTTGGCGTCTTATAGATTGAGGTTAATATAAACTTCATCTAATTCATCTATGACATATTATGAAACAAAGAGTATTTGTACATTGCTTCATAAAAGTCCGCAACCCCTTGATATATATGCGATTGCGGACTTTTGATGAATCTGACACAACGCACTTTATAAGATAATAAAAGCTTAAAGCCGTTGAGAATAATGGTCTGTCATGGCGGATTTTTGCCGGCATCGCACAACTTCTAGAGATTTATGAGGTTCTATTGAATGATACGCTCAAGTTGAGCCACTGTCTCGCCGAAATATATCTACGAACGTCATAAATCTCTAGAAGTTATATGACGTTTCCTGCCTCACGAAGCCAACACCCGCCATGGACAGCGGGCTCCGAACACACCAGTCTCATTGTTTTACCGAAATTAAGATTAATGTGGATTATATATATCGTACAAAATATTTCATTGCGTCTATTAAAATTAGTACAAATGCTATTGAAATAAATGAAGTCTGGTGATCTCTATATTGAAGGAAGCGAAAAGTATGCAGATTACCGAGAACAATTGATTTCGTGGGAAGAGTATTCTCAAGGTATCGAGGAATTATGTGAACAAGTTGGCTTACCGGTGGAAAAAGCTGCTCTGATTGAACGAGTTCAATCAGAAATGATGAATACAGCTCGTGCCACGGATGCAACGTTTCCCAAGAACGAGTATCTTCGTATTGAGAATGGAGAAGCAGTACTCACTCCTCTGAAAAAGCAAGCAGTTTCAGGAAGGGTTAAAAGATTTAGAAAGGTACATAAGCGAGAACCTGGAGCCAATCAACATCCTGGATATGTTGGCCGACACAGAATACTGGTTGAACTGGACTCAATTTTTTGGCCCAATCTCCAGCCACGATGCCATATTGGAAGATCCTGTTGAGTGCTATCTAACGACCGTGTTCAGTTATGGGTGTAACCTAGGACCGACACAAACAGCGAGGTCTTTGGGAAACATGGATCGTCGGCAAATTGCCTGGATTAACCAACGACATATTTCGGAGGAGACCTTAGAACTGGCTATCCGTCACATCATTAACTCGTACAATAAATTCATCCTCCCGAAATACTGGGGCACTGGCAAACGGGCCGCGGCCGACGGAACTAAATGGGACTTGTACGAGCACAATTTACTGACAGAGTATCATATACGATACGGTGGATATGGTTTAATCGGCTACTATCATGTATCCGACACGTATATTGCACTATTCAGCCATTTTATTCCGTGTGGGGTGTGGGAAGGCGTTTATATCTTAGACATTTTGTTGAAAAATAAGTCTGACATTCAGCCAAACCGCTAGTATTCCGCACCCGTGATTTCACACTATTTATAATTTTAACAGCAGGTATTCTTTGTATAAGTGAACCACTATACTTGGTTAAATTGGACTGTTTAAATAACTGCGTATTTTCATGGACTTGACCTGATAGGGTATCAATTTTCTCATTTAGACATTTTAGTGTCTCAAGAATTTCTTCTTCCATTACACAATCACCATCCCCTGATTATCTTCCGTACTTTTCTCCGTGTATCATCCATAATTTAAAACGCTACCTCATTACATCATCGTGGGAATTGGCATGTGCAATAGCCGCATAATTTCCTTTTCTGATTCAATGATCCTCTCTGCAATGAATTGTTCAAAAGGCTTATCATCTCTGTGGGCTTTCTCAAGAAGTTCAATGTATTCATGTCTAAGCACTGGAGGAATTAAGGCCAAAAGGTATCTGTCCTGTATCAATACGGTGTTCATTATAAGTCTCGCAATTCTTCCATTACCGTCTTTGAACGGATGGATGAATACGAATTTCTTGTGGAGCTGTGCAGCAAACACTACTGGATGAAACTGCTCCCTTTCAGTTAAAATCCAGTGAAATAGTTTATCCATTTCTTCCTGTATGTGTTTTGGTTCTGTAACAGGATATTTTGAGTTACTAATAAATACATCAACATCACGGTATTTACCAGCGTAATCTTTTTCTATATTCTCATAAAACATTTGGTGCATCGTTAGAATATCTCTTTCTGTAATAGCTCTACTTTTTAGAAGCATGAACATAATATCATACGCCTTTGCATGACCTACCGCCTCAAAGGTATATCGTAATGGTTTTCCACCAATAGTTAATCCATCTTCAAGTAGCATCTTGGTTTCGCTTTCCGTAAGGGTATTTCCTTCAAGAGCATTAGATGACCACGTGAGACCAATACGATAGTATTCTTTGAGTTGTATTAGCATCTCTCCCTCAAAGGGTCTACGTTCATCAATTGTAGTTTTATACAAGTCCACTAATTTATAACTATTCATCTATTTTTCACCCTTTCTTTGTTTGTGGCTAGGGATTAGAGCGATCTGTTGAAATCTATCCCCCGGATGCATTTGTCATAGATAAAGCCTTCAATTAGCGTATAGTCATTATTATTATAGAACTCCGTTAATCGTTGATTAAACTCTCTCAAATCCTGTTCCTTGACGCTCAAAATACCTTTGCCGTTCATAATGAGAATCTTGTTTGCGCATAAAGTACTAGTTCGCTTGTTACCGTCCCAGAATAATTGGCTACGCATACCCCACAGAAAATATCGAATCGCCTTGTCAGTGACACTTTCAATGTTGCTGATTCTTTCGATTTCCCGAATAACACTCTCCTCAATAGGTGTAGGAGGAACGTAATCTGTACCTGAAATGCCTACATTACCATTTCTCAAAACTCCCCATTCAAGTGATTCATTCCTTGATACAAAGGCGTTAATTTTGCAAGCAAATGCAAGATCAAATGGCTGCTCTAAGTTTTTTAAGATAAAATTCCAAGCGTCTCTCAAATTCAAAACACACACAACATCAGATATTTTAACATTTGCAACGCTTATTCCATCTAGAATAGTCTGTGTGTCGGGAAACGTCACGTTACATCCCTCAAGTTTTGCACTATTGTAGATACTCTCAGCGATTAGCTTTTTAGCCAAGAAGATATTTTGTTCCAAAGTCAAATTGTATTTGTCAGTCATGATTATAACCCGGTTTCCAAATACTAGACAAATCTGTACAATACTAAAAAATCTAGTATTTTCACTTTGCCGACTAAACAAAGCGGTAGCGTCACAGGATTCAGCTACTAAAGTTAATACTTTCATATTAAACGTCCACCTAGGCTTGGGCGAATTTCTCCGTCCAAGTACAACAGGCGTGTGGCTGTTAGCCACCCCTAAAGGCACTAGCACAGACCTTTCAACTAAGTGTCTCTGTGTAGTGGGTTAACTTAAGGTTAATTTCAAGCAATCCCTAGTAGAAGTTTCCTACGCACCAGCCATAAACCAGGCGTGTTCACTTCCTTTCGTTTTTTAAATAGTTTGTCGATTTGTTGCTTTATATTGCTCCATTGTTTCCATTCGTTTACTTGGTAAAATGTCTTGAGATTCTTCTTAGAAATAAGTTTATCTTGTAATAACTGTGGCACAGTTTCTTTTAAGCCGTAACTTCGCCTTGCAATCACGAGAGCTGCTCCATTATGAACATCAAGTCCGTACTGGTGGCAGTATTTATACAATCCAATGGTGCTAGTGTACTGAGGTCTTCCTTTGTTAAATTCTACGCCTCAGCGTAAGCAACGCCTCTCTAACATTTGAAGGAGTGTGGCATAAACGAATTGCCCCGATATCCTTGCGAACTTAGCGGTTACATCGCGGTCATCCTTAAACTTCAAGTCTTCCCTGACGAGTTCACCACACAGGTTGAGCCTTCGATTGCCTCGGCAAAACGTCAATTCGTGTTGCTTTAAATAGTCATGGCCTTGATAGTCCCCTTTATAACCAACCTGTGTGAGTCCAAACCCATCGGGGTTGGTATCGGTGCCTATCGTACTGAGGTGACCCCTGTAGATTACCCACTTAAACCATTTAGGGGGAATTCTTAAAAGGCAGTTCCTTGGTTCGTATTCTCCACCTCACCTAAACACCCGATACAACAACATTCTTTTAGACCGCCGGGTGTTTGCACTGCATTAAACTGACTACCCATTGAAATATTTTAGTCACAACAGTCATGCCCTTGTGATACTCTTTTCACCGTATTTCTCATTAACTAAATCAATGACCTTGGTGATAGTTTCATTATCCCTTTGCAACTCAGAAAATAAAGATACACCGATTTAAATCATTTTGCTGACCTCAGCAAAATGGTCGTCAATGTCATATCCACTGTTTTTGCAAGCAATTCTTGCTTTGTCTATTACTTTTGCAAAATTCCTCTATTGTGTATATTCAAGCACGGGAGCAAGTTCTCGAGCATACCAAAACTTGGAACCATCTTCTGAAATATTACATTCCCTCTACAAAGTCAGTTTATTTGATATTTTTCTCTCGCTCCATCCAAGGCTTTGCGCCCATGCCTTATAATTACTTCGTTCTTCTTTGTCTTCACTTTCATAAATCTCCTTCAGAAAACTTACAAAGCCATGCAACCCTCCTACATCATCAAGAACAAATACTCCGTCCTTATGAATGCATACAGGCTTATGCTTTGTTAATACTGTCGCTTCTGCATCTAATAGTTCATCCTTTGAAATATAGCCCTTTTGAAGTAATTCCTTACAATCCTTATTCTTAGTAATGGTTATTGTCCAATCATCTCCAAAATCATAATTGTAGATTAGTTTATGTGTTACAGGAAAGATATCATGATCGCTACAAACATCATCATTCTTGAAAGCCAGAATCGTTGCTACTTCAAGCCGTTCAAGCAAGCTCTCTGTTCCACCCTCCATAGAAATGGAATTGTTCATTTCTTCCAGAGTTAATTCAATAAGTGGTGCTTTTTTTATAATTCTTGGTCTTGCTTTATCCTTTCCCTTGCTCCTATTCATATAATCACTAAAAGATTCCCTAACCTCAAGAATTGGAAAACGCTCAATTAATTGTTTAATGTCATTTTGAGCCCATTCAAAATCTTCCATAATTCCATGGAAGAAGTATGGTCCTGTATACTTTTTCTTAAGCCATGTTTTTATGCTCCCACTTTGGTAGTCATCATCCCAAAAAACATCATGCTCACACTCACCAGGAGGCTGAAAAAGTATACCCACTAAATCAGACCAGCCTTTTATAGTTCTATCTGTTAACCTGTTATAGATTTCCTCAGGCAAAACAAATCTGCGTAAATGAGAATTCTGCCATCCAAATGATCTTTGTATAGCATAGTGCAAATTATGAAGGGGCATATTTGATGGAATTAAAATATCTCTGCTGATTGAGTCTCCTGTTGATGATTCCCCATATTTGCTCAGAATCATTTTCTCTGCATCGTCCAAATGGTCATCTTTTAATTCTAAATGAAGATATACTGCTTTAAACGCATTTGTATTGTTATAACAATCATCTGTCATAAACTTTTCCTTTCTTGCTGACAAATTTTTTTTCTCATCTTTATTTATTGCCCTGTTTACAAACTTTTCACGGGCAATATTAATTCTTTTTCTATATACTTTACTCTTTTTAGCATCTGTTGTTAATTCCGGGCCAGTATAAAGATTTTTTTCATATGGCAAGAATGCAGTAACTCTGTTTGTTGAAGTTTTCAATTCAGTAGCAATTTCTAAAATGCTCTTGCCCGCACTCCTCCTTTTTCCAACCTCCAAACTAAAATTCGTTTTATATTCCCCTAATGTAATAAGAATTTTTCTAACCTTTGCATATGAAATTTTCAGTTCATCAGCTGTTTTCTGCAAAGATGCAGTTTTTTTATAAAATTTTAATACTTCCTGCATAAATGCTAATGTAGTTATTGTTTCATTCAGTTTTTTCTACCCCTTTCTAAAAGTAGTGTCAATACACGTTTACGAGGCTAGTATAGCCTATGTTCTAGTTAGTGTCAATACACGGTTATAATTTTTTATACTTATGCTTTAATAACCTGGGTTGGAGGTTCAATCATTATTTTATTTAGAAACCCTCTTGAACTGTAAATCCCACTAGCTCCTCATAACTGTAATCTTTGCTTATACCTAAGACAAATG
>Ga0209386_1000922_pt1 | contig 13058 bp, 13 predicted proteins | sample NGEPertwo_FD_184510 | JGI IMG/M metagenome (GOLD analysis project Ga0209386, IMG submission 184510) | Arctic peat soil microbial communities from the Barrow Environmental Observatory site, Barrow, Alaska, USA - NGEE Permafrost154B-two... | ecosystem: Environmental > Terrestrial > Soil > Wetlands... | reverse complement strand
ATATATTTATACTTCTCCTGCTTGTAAGACGGTAATAGCTACCACATTAACTATATCTTCAGCACTACAACCTCGAGAAAGGTCATTAACCGGCTTTCTCATCCCCTGAGAGATGGGACCTATAGCCTCAGCTTTAGCTAATCTTTCTATTAATTTATAAGCAATGTTTCCAGAATTTAAATCGGGGAATACCAGGACATTAGCTTTTCCGGCTATTTTACTGTTTGGAGCTTTTCGTTCTCCGATTGAGGGAATTAATGCGGCATCAGCCTGAAGTTCTCCATCAATAAGTAACTCCGGTTTCTTTTCTTTGGCAATTTTAGTAGCCTCGATTACTTTTTCCACTAAAGGATGTTTGGCACTCCCCTTGCTGGAAAAAGATAACATTGCCACTCTTGGTTCAAAGCCAACCAGCGCTTTTCCGGTTGCCGCGCTGGCGATGGCAACATCTGCAAGCTGTTCGGCATTGGGTTCCGGATTTAAAGCACAGTCAGCAAAAACCATAACTCCGTTTTCTCCATAAGGACAATCTGGTACCACCATAACGAAAGAACTGGAAACAATATTTATACCGGGAGCTGTTTTTATAGTCTGTAAAGCTGGTCTAAAAACGTCTCCTGTGGCATTAACAGAACCGGCAACCAAACCATCTGCATCATCATGATAGACCATTAATGCACCAAAATAAAGAGGATTTTCCAATAGTTGATAAGCTTCGTCTGAGCTCATTCCTTTATTTTTACGAAGTTGATAATAAGATTCTGCATATTCTTTCAGTTTTTTAGAATCCTTGGGGTTTATTATTTCTATTTCTTCTGGTAATTCTACCCCCAATTCCCGGGCTTTAGATTTAATATTTTCTTCTCTCCCTAAAAGTATTAAACTGGCAATACCTTCATTGATAATAGTTTCTGCCGCTTTAATCATTCGCGGCTCTTCTCCTTCCGGAAGCACAATGATTTTAGGATTTTTTTTGGCTTTTTCTCGAATAAGTTGTGAAAGTTTCATTTATCTTCTCCTTCTAATAAATATTTATTCTAACTTCTTTCCCTTGACATCTTTCTTTTTTTTCTTACGCAATACACAATATTTCTTATATTCTGATTTCTGATTTCTATTTTCATCACTCAATACGATATAAGCAATACTATATACGAAAATGTTACTATCAATTTTATTGCAAATTTTGTATAATTATAACATAAAATATTTTTTAAATCGAGAAATCTTATGAAAATATTAGGAATAATTACTGAATATAATCCTTTTCACAATGGCCATCTTTACCATCTTTTTAAAGCAAAAGAAATAACCGGGGCAGATTATGTAGTGGCAGTCATGAGCGGAAACTTTTTGCAGAGAGGAGAACCGGCAATTATAAATAAATGGGCCCGAACAAAGATGGCACTAAATGCCGGTGTTGATCTGATAATTGAGCTGCCTTTTGTTTTTTCTACTCAGGATGCAAACGGCTTTGCCTTTGGAGCAGTCAAATTACTTGATTCGCTTCAGATTATAGATTATCTATGTTTTGGCTGTGAAACTGATAATCTTGATACCCTTTACTCTGTAAGCAATTTTTTGCATATTGAACCACAGAAATATAAAGAACTGATAGTACATAATAGTAAAAACGGATACGAATTTCCAAGGGCAAGGGCTCAGGCCTTATGTGAGTATCATAGGATATTCGGAATAGAAGGTTTAGAAAAAATATCACCTTTAGAGCTAAGTACATTACTAAAACACCCCAATAATATTTTAGCTTTAGAATATATAAAACATCTAATAAATTTAAAGAGCAAAATCAAACCTATAGCCATAAAAAGAATAGGAGCAGGTTATCATCAAAAGAATATTAAAGGTAAAATTTCCAGTGCCACCTCTATTAGAAATGAAATACTAAATAGCTTGGGCTCCCCTAAAACCGACCTTTTTATACTAAATGATAAAATAAAATCAACCATTCCTCAATCAGAATTTCCTATATTAGAGAAAGAATTAAGAGAAGGCAGAGGCCCTATCACCTTCGATTCTTTCCGGCAATATATTCTTGCTACCCTGAGAAAGATGCCATTGGAAGACATTTCTCATATTCAGGGAGTAACCGAGGGATTGGAAAATCGAATAAAGAAAGCATCTTTAAAATCCTGCACCGTTGAGCAATTAATTAATTCAATTAAAACCAGGAGATACACCCGTACTAAAATTCAACGCATAATCCTACACCTTATGATGAACCTCTCTAAAAAAGATGTAAAAATATTTAATAGATGCGGACCTTTATATGCAAGGGTTTTGGGATTCTCCAGGAAAGGGAAAACTCTATTAAGAACCATTAAAAAAATTTCTTCTACACCATTAATCAGTAAATTATCAAATTATTTAAGGCAAACAATCTCTGAGGAAAATAACAATGTTCGAAATAGATTAATTAAGATGCTCGAACATGACATTCTTGCTACTGATATATATGTTCTTGCTAATGAAAAAGCAGAAGATAGGGTGGCTAGACTTGATTTTACCCACAAAATAGTAATAAAAAAAGACTAGATTATTTCTTATCATTCATAATAATTTTTCACCTTTATAATTTTATTAATTTCATTATTGCATCATCAAAATCATCAACCGGAATGATTCTAATACCATGACTGAATTTAAGAGCTTCTGGATAATTTTTTTGAGGGACTAAAAATACATCAGCTTTATGTTTTTTTGCAGATATTATTTTTTGTTTAATTCCATCTACTTCGGTTATTCTCCCATCCATACTTAAATTACCGGTTCCGGCAACCAACAAGCTACTGCTTAGATCATTTTCGGTTAATTGATTCAATATTTCTAAGGCAATCATCAAACCAGCAGAAGGCCCTTTTATTTTTTCTAAATTTATTTCTATTTCTAAAGGGAACCTGCATTGAAGATCTTTAGTATCAGCATAGACACCTATCCCTATTCCTCCTGTTTCATCTTCAGCGCTAGGAAGTTCAATAAGAGAAATTGATGATGAATAAGTACTGTTATCTCTTAAAAAAGTAATTCTAACTATTTGGCTTGAATTATAACTTCTAATAATTTCTGAAAATTCTTCCAGAGTATAAACCGGTTGCTCGTCAATTTTTGTAATCACGTCACCCGATAATAATTTATTTTTTGCCGAACTGTTATCCAATATTCCGTTAATCAATATTCCTCTTCCAGATATTTCCGGAGTATACCCTGCTTTCCTTAAAGCTACAACTTTAGAATTCATCTGGCTTTCCTGCATTAATTTTTCCATTATATTAGTATGATCTTTTTTAGCTATATTCAATAATGTTTCATCATCTCTATTTTTTAAATCGATATTAGGATCAAAAAAACCATAAAGATATAATAACAAATTTGCTTTTATTATGGCAGTTGAAGTGAGCAGAAATTGGCCTTTAGCGTCTTTTTCGCCATTTTCTACCGTAATTTTTTCACTAAGATTGATGGCCTGCCCGGGGATTACCAGGTAATAGGGGGTCGGGATTAGACTAAGTAAAATTAGAAATGTGATGATAATAATTATAAAATATCTTTTGAAATAGTACATTGTTTCTCTTTATTCTAAAGGTAGATTTTTACTCCGATTTAATAATAAATATTTTCTATAAAAAAACGATGGAATTGATTTGTTAAGCTTTTTTATTAATAAATAATGTATTTAATTTTTTCTCTACAATTTTCGGGACCAACTGGGATATGTTGCCATTTAAACTTGCTATTTCTTTAACTATACTGGAATTTAAGTAGGAATACCTGGAACAAGTAACCATAAAAATTGTTTCAATTTCCGGAGCAAGTCTTTTATTCATTAAAGCCAATTGGGATTCATGTTCAAAATCAGAGATAGCTCTCATCCCCCTGATTATAATGTTTGCTTTATTTTTTCTCACAAAATCAGTTAACAAACCGGAAAATGACAGTACTTCAACATTTTCCAAATTCTTGGTGACCTCTTTTATCATATCTGTTCTTTCTTGGGCTGAAAACAAAGTTGATTTTTTAGAATCGACTGCTACTGCTACTATTAATTTATCAATAATTTTTGTGGTTCTTTCAATAATGTTTAGATGGCCATTAGTAACAGGATCAAAACTACCTGGATAAACAGCTATTTTCATTTTTCCCTCCTTAAAATACAGACAGTATCGAGTATCGCGTGAAGAAAATTAGATTTCAAATTGCTAAACGTTTTATCATATGCACCCCTAATTTTCTCTCACTTCCAATTTCTTAGCCAGTTAACTGACCAATTTATTAATTGTATACGCTCTACGCTAATTCTCCTAACCATTTAACTAGTTAACTAATTAAATATTAACATATTCATAAAAAGATAGAAAGCACTCTCCGTATCTTCTTTGATTATTTAACCTCAAATTAGCTAATTTTTCCATAATTTTTTCCTTTTTGTAATGTTGAGCAATCACCAAACCATTGTGCCTCAATATAGGGAATTTTGATATCTCTAATAGAGATATGTTTACCAGTCCTTTGTTGTAAGGAGGGTCAAGAAAGATAAAATCCAATAAATAATTTTTTTTAGCTAATAGTTTTAAACCGGACAAAAAATCTATCTTGTAAATTATAGCATTTTGGCTATTTTCTGTTTTTTCTAAATTATCTTTTATAATTTTTATGCATTTTTGTTCTTTTTCAATAAAGATTGCTTTTTTTGCTCCCCTGCTTAAGGCTTCGATTCCTACTGCACCGGTGCCTGCAAATAGATCTAAAAAACAGGTTTCATTGACAGATGTTCCTAAAATATCAAATAAAGCTTCCCTCACCTTTTCAGAAGTAGGACGAACAGATAAATCCTTAGGCGATTTTAATATATTACCCTTATTTTTTCCAGCAACAATTCTCATAATTTCACCTCAACTCGTATTGCGTATCGAGTATCGTGTAGTAGTTATTCAATTACCCTGTCAGCAAGTCAAATTAGTTTATAGTTACTGGTTTTTAGTTGTTAGTTTTAGATAAAGAAATCAATTTACGATTTTCGGTTTTCTTAACCAACTATCCAACTATACATGCTATCTGCTATTTTTCTTAATGCAATGCTCGATACGCGATACGCGATACGAAATTGGCTTCTGAATTCTGACTGCTGGCTCCCTTATTCTTTCTTCTTCTTCTTCTTCTTCTTCTTCTTCTTTCCTTAACTAATTAACCGGGTAACCAAATAACCAGCTAACCAAATGTCGTGAATTTTAAATAATTACTTGCCAAGACTTCATATAATATGATAAAATAGCTACTGTTAAATATTTTTTATAACTAACAGGAGGAAATATAAAATGGCAAAATGTGATATTTGCGGTAAAGGTCCGCAATTTGGCAATAAAATAAGCCACTCTCATAGAGTTACTAAAAGAATGTGGCATCCCAATCTTCAAAAAATAAAAGTTAATATTGATTCTACCGTAAAAAGAATTAATGTCTGCGCTAAATGCTTAAAGGCCGGCAAAGTAAAGAAAAGTGCTTAACCATACCATTCTTTAAGTTTATCAATAATTTCATTAGTTATCCAATCAGGAGTAGAGGCACCACTGGTAATTCCAACTTTATCTTTAGGATGAAACCATTTATATTTTAGTTGGTTTTTAGTTTCTATATGATAGGTCTTTACTCCCTGATTCTTACTTATTTCTGCTAATCGGGTTGTATTCGCGCTTTCCTTTCCTCCGATCACCAACATCACATCTACTTCACTCGCTAACTCAAGTACGCTTTTTTGTCTTTCTGTTGTAGATTTACATATTGTATTAAATATTCTTAATTCCTCAGCTCTGTTTAACAAAGAAGATGCCAATTTATAAAAATCATAAACATTTTTGGTGGTTTGAGATATAAAACCAATTTTTTTCTTTGTAGTTATTCTCTCTACCTCGTGAATTGAATTTACCACTAAAGCATTATTTTGAATCGTATCCAATAAACCTATTACTTCCGGATGTTTTTTATCCCCATAAATAACTATAAAATAATCCTTTTTGTATAAACGGTTTACTATCTTTTGGGCTTTTCTAACATATGGACAGGTAGTATCAACTACAGATAATTTTTTTTGGTAGGCCTTTTTAAGGATTGTGGGAGAAATACCGTGCGCCCTAGTTATAATCGTGCTTTCTTTCAGAACTTCATCTAAATTATTTGCTATCTTTACTCCCTTTTTTGTAAAATATTCTATAACCTGGGGATTGTTTATTATTGATCCCAGCATATAAAGATTATCTTTTCTTTCTTTTAAGGCATTTTTTGCTAAGTTTACAGATTTTTTAACTCCGAAACAAAACCCCATTTTTTTAGATAATATTATTTTCAATTTGTTTTTCCTCTGTCTTTTTTTTGCTTTTTATTATCTTTAAAATCTCATCTTTAACTTCCTCAATGCTTTTTTCTGTAGAATCTATAAGAATAGCATCTTTTGCCCTAATCAAAGGAGCATATTTTCTCTTGCTGTCGATTTTATCTCTCTGTACTATCTGTTTCTTAACTTCTTCATAATCCAAATTATAACCTTTATCTATAAGTTCTTTATATCTCCTCTTAATTCTTTCCTCCTCAGAAGCAGTAAAATATAATTTTAAATCTGCTTTTGGTAAAATTACCGAACCTATATCTCTACCTTCCATTACAATATTCCCTTTTTTGGCTAATTTTCTCTGTAAATGAATTAACTGTTTTCTTATTTTGGGTAGTCTAGCTATTTGAGAAACATTTCGATCAATTTTTGGATCGCGTATTTTTTCAGTTACATCTTCTTCGTCAACAAAGATATGGTAATAATCTTTCAAACTATTAGTATTTGTTTTTTTGATAGTTATGCAGGTGTTTGAAACTATATCGGAAATCATATTTTCATCGTTTATGTCAATATTATTTTTTAAAACTTTCCAGGTTATCGCCCGGTAAATTGCTCCTGTATCAATATATGTATGGCCCAATTCACGAGCAATTAATTTACCCATAGTACTCTTACCTACGGCAGCCGGTCCATCTATTGCGATTATTAAACCATTTTTTTTCATAAATTTATCAATTCTCCAATTAACTAATGAACCAATTCTCCAATTTACCGATTGACTAACAATGGATGTAATGTGTAATATGTGATAAGTAACATGTAATAAGTAACCGTTTTTACACATTCATAAATATAATCTTATTACTCATTACACATTACTTATTACTGTATTTTATACTCGATACTGTATACTGCTAAACAATTTTCTTCAGACTTTTAATTTCTTCTTTATTTAAATACCTATACTCTCCCGGTTTCACGTCCTTTAAGGAAATAGGACCTGTCTGAATTCTTCTCAGTTTTAAGACAAAATGTCCAATGAATTCAGCCATTTTTCTAATCTGTCTTTTCTTTCCTTCTTTTATTTTTATTTTTAATATGGCATTTCCGTTAATAGTGTTTAACAAGTAAATACTGCAGGGAGACAACTTATAATTGTTTTTTAAAGTTACTCCTTTTGATAAAAATTTTAATTTTTCAGAGGAAGGGATCCCTTTTAATTTAACAATGTAAACTTTTTCTACTTCTTTTGATGGATGAGTTAAGGCGTAGGTCAACTCACCGTCATTAGTAAAGATTAATAATCCTTCAGAATCATAATCTAATCGACCAACCGGATGCACTCTTTCTTTTACGTCTTTCAGTAAATCCATCACTGTCTTTCTGCCAAAAGGGTCAGATAAAGAAGTCAAATAACCTTTAGGCTTATTTAGCAATATATAACTATAATGCTTATCCTCTTTATATTTTACTAATTTATCATCAACTTTAATAATATCTTTTTGAGGATCAACCTTAGTTCCCAACTCAGTAACGACAAAGTTATTTACCTCAACTCGACCCTGAAGGATAAGTTCTTCACATTTTCTCCGGGAAGCAATCCCTGCTCCCGCCAAATATTTTTGTAATCTTTCAATCATGTTATTTAATCCCTATTTCGCTTAATTTAGGAAGATCATTAATTTTTTTTAAGCCAAAATGTATTAAAAAAAAGTCCGTAACTTTGTAAAGTAAAGGATTTCCAAGTGCTTTCTTTCTCCCGCTAATTTTTACAAATTTGTGCTTTAGTAAATTAAATAAAACCCCTGTGCAACTTACTCCCCTTATCTTTTCAATTTCTAAACGTGTTACCGGTTGATTGTAGGCAATAATAGCCAGAGTTTCAAGGGCTGCTTTAGAAATTTGATGCTTTCTTTTATTTTCTAAGATTTTTTTTACCCAGACAGAGTACTGTGGCTTGGTTCCCAGTTTATACCCACCGGCAATTTCATATATTTTAAATGGCCTACCATCATCGTTATATTTTGAGATTAATTCATTAATAATCGGTCTACTTCTTTTTTTCTCAAGATCGGTAATCTCTTTTATCTTGTCAAGGGTTAATGGATTATTATATACCAGCAATAAGCATTCTATTATATTGCTCCATTTTGAATTGTTTCTTGATTTTTCTTTAACTTTAAAGCATCTCCTTTCAAATTGAACATTATCCTATCAAAGTTTTTCTTCTGATAACATCTTATCTTTTTTAAATATATAAGTTCTAATAAAGAAAGAAAAATAACAATAATTTCTAACTTACTCTGAGCCCTTTCCATGAAATAATCGAAAGATAATCCTTCTTTACTGCCCTTCAACAGATTAATTATTTCTTTCATCTTGGAAGCGGTAGTAAAAATCCTTTTTTTAAAGGGTATAAAATCTTCTTTCTTTGTATTCTGTAATACTTTATCCAAAGAAGTTAAAAGATCTGCTAAATCAACTTTCTGAATTTCTACACCATCTTCTTTATCATTGTTTTCTATCGCCGGAAAATAGATATTATTTTGGGTCCCTTCCCTTTCCTTTAAATATTTGACCACTTTTTGAAATTTATCATATTCCTGAAGATATGCCTCTTTTTCTTTTGAAATCATAAAATCATTATATTCATCATCTTCCTCTTCATTGGTTTTAACTTCCAGTTTAGGAAGAAGATTTTCTGATTTTATTTTTAATATTAGCGCTATTTCAGCAATGGTTTTACCGGTAATGCTCAGATCAATAGTACTCTTGTTTTGAATAACATATTTTAAATATTGATCTATTATTTCAGTAACAGGTACCTCTTCAATATCTATGATGTCTTCTTTTATATTTCTCAATAATTCGTCTACAGAACTATCTAAATCATTAATATTTATCTTAAAGCCAACATCCTTATTATTCATAATACAAATTCATAGCTCTTTTTGCTTCATCGAGAGTCTGTTTAGCTGTTTGCCTTGCCTTTTTACTCCCTTCGATTACAATTTCTCTAATTATTTTTGGATTTTTTTCATAATATCTTCTTTTTTCCCTAAAACCCTCAAACTTGTTTACTAAGGTCTGTGCCAACTTCTCTTTACATTCTACGCATCCCAATTTTCCTGATTTACACCCGGCAGATATTTCGTCAGTTTTTTGCGGATTAAACATCTCCTGATAAGTAAACACAATACAAATATCCGGATGTCCCGGATCATTCAACCTTATTTTTTGGGTGTCAGTTATCATTGTTTTCACTTTTGCTTTAATTTTTTCCGGAGAATCGGATATGGAAATAGTATTTCCTAAGCTTTTACTCATTCTTTTTCCGTCAGTTCCCGGCACACGTGGAATCTTGGTCAATTTTACCTGGGGTAAAGGAAAAATATTCTTATAAAGATTGTTAAATCTCCGGGCTATTTCCCTAGCTAATTCTATGTGGTGTACCTGATCTTCTCCCACTGGTACCGCATTCGCTTTGTAGATCAATATATCTGTAGCCATTAGAACCGGGTATCCCAAAAGACCATAACTAATATTGTCTTTCAATCCTAAATCTCGTACCTGTTCCTTTAATACCGGATTTCTTTCTAACCAGGGCAAGGGAGTAATCATGGAAAAAAGTAGGTGTAATTCTGCATGTTCCGGGACATAAGATTGTATCAATACAGTGCTTCTTTCGGGGTCAATACCTGCGCTAAACCAATCTATAAGCATTTCCTTAGTATTTTTATTTAAATCTTCAGTTTTATCATAACCAGTAGTTAGAGCGTGTAAATCTACTACTCCAAAAAAACACTTATATTCTTCCTGAAGTTTTACCCAATTTTCTAAGGCACCTAAGTAATTTCCCAAGTGTAATTTGCCGGTAGGCCGCATTCCGCTGAAAATTATTTCTGCCATTTAAAGTACTCCTCTCTTGTTTTTATTATTGAAAATAGTAAAAACCCATGATAAAAAACTCAAAACTTTTTTTGTCTTCTGGCTCCTGTGGGCACGATGCATCGTGTTCCTACTTTTTAATCCTAATTTTCTTCACGCAATACGCAATACGCGATACTAATTTTAAACTAAAAAACGAAATAGAAAAAATACAATAGGAAATAATACTTTTCCAATTATACCACTGAATACCAAAATTAATAAGAAAATTGGTCCATAACGTTCTAACTTTGCAAATTTATAGGCCTGAGGATAGGGCAAAAGGCCTAGCAGTATCTTAAACCCATCTAAAGGTGGAACGGGAATTAAATTAAATATAGCCAGTGCTATATTTATTATTACGCCTGTCTGTAGAAATATTAGCCATCCTTTTAGCACCGTTATCGATAGATTAAAAAAAGAGCTGCTTTGTGCCATGGTAATTTTCCCGACAAGAGAATAACTTAACCTTAATACAAGGGCAAATATTACTGCAATTACTACATTGGCAATAGGCCCAGCCAATGAAACATATATCATATCTCTTTTAGGATGCTTCAATCTGTTAAAGTTTACCGGGACCGGTTTTGCCCACCCAAATCTAAATAAAAGCAGCATCAAAGTCCCTATAGGGTCAAGATGAGCCAAAGGATTCAAGGTAAGCCTTCCCGCTTCTGCTGCCGTTGGATCACCCAATTTATAAGCCATCCTACCATGCCAGTACTCATGAAAAGTAATAGCAATCAAAACAGCCGGTATGCTCCAGACGATTTCAAATATATTGTCCAACATCTTTCTATTTCTTATTCCTTTCCTTTATAATGTTTTTTACAAATCTAATTTCATCTTTTTTGTTTTTTGCCTCTCCATCCAACTGAGCACAAAATAATTTATCTAAAATCTGTGAATAGATCGGACCAGGCTTAATCTGTAGTTCTTTTAGTTCTTTTCCTGAAATATATAAACTTTCTTTTTTATATTTTAATAAATAATTAACTATCCTTTCTTTTGCAATATCATTATAGCTTTCCATCATAGCTAAAAATAATGCTTCATTAGACAAACCTTTTAATTTTACATAGATATTGCTTGGTGATATTTCATCTTTTTGAGATAGAAATTTTATAATTTGGTCTAAATTCAAATAAACATAGTTTATATTGTCTAAATATTTTTGCTTAAATATTATTCTCTTGAAAATTTTCTGAACTTGATTATTTTCTATATTTTTGACCAGGGAACAAAAATATATCATCCATAGTTGTATTTTCTCATCAGGCATATTACATTTCCAAAATCTATAATTATCTTTTACCTTATTTAATCTTTTAACCATTTCTTCATTTAACTCAACTTCCGGAAGAATATACTCCAATGCTCCTAATTTTTCCATTCTTTTTAAAGATTTTAATGGATTTTCTTCTTTTAATATCAGAATCAATTCTTCAGTAATTCTTTTTTTTCTTAATCTGGGGAGTAATTTATCATTAATGGCTTTTTTCAGGAAATCTTCTGTTGTTCTTTCCATTTTAAAATTATATCTCTGTTCAAATCTTATTGCTCGTATAATTCGCGCCGGGTCTTCAACAAAACTCAAATTATATAAAACTCTTATTATACCTTTACGTAAATCTTTCTGCCCACCAAAAAAGTCGATTAATTTTCCAAAATATTTTTCATTTAACTGGATAGCCATGGCATTTATAGTAAAATCTCTTCTATATAAATCTTTTTTAATTGAACTTAGCTCAACCTTAGGAAAGGCCGCGGGATATTCATAAAATTCTCGTCGGGCAGTTGCTACATCTATCTTAAAACCATCTGTTAAAATTACTATTGCGGTTCCAAATTTTTCGTAGCTTCTAACTCTTCCTCCCAATTCTTTGCCTAACTCTCGGGCAAATTTTATTCCTTCTCCTTCAACCACAATGTCAAGATCATAATTCTTAATCTCTAAAAAGAGGTCTCTTACAAATCCACCTACCATAAAAACTGGAAAATTTAATCTATCACCTATCTCCCCAATTTTACTCAGGACATTTTTAACTCTTTTAGGAAATATTTTTTCTATTAATTCTATCTGTCTCTTCCTCTCCATCTTCCTGTTGGTCTCAACATAAGTCGAAAATGATCTTTTAGGAATGTGACCTTCTCCATACAAATTTCTTATTAAATCTGTTCTGGTAATAATTCCTACCAACTTATCTTCTTGGTTAACAACTACTATTCTTCCGATATCGTGATCGATCATTAATTCTTGAATTTCAGTTAAAGGGGTATTCAATTTTACTTTAACTACCTGATCGGACATATATTTACTTACCAGCTCTTTTCCAAATCCATGCTGTTTGGCCCTATTTACTTCCTGCATTGTTATAATGCCCTTTAATTCCCCCTCCTCTACTACCGGAATCCCGTTATGCCCGTATCTTAATAATATTTTTTTTGTCTCTTCAATAGAAGTTGAAGTATCAACGGTCTTAACCGGTGAAGACAGAATATCTTTCGCTACACTTCCCAGTTTTACTTTTCTTTCTAAGATTCTGATAAGTTTTTTCTCTAATTCATCAAGGGATAAATCTTTTACTACTGCCGAAGCTGCCTGAAAGTGACCTCCCCCTCCTAACTGTTTTAGAATTTCATCAACGTCAACAGAGTTTGTTCTACTTCTTCCAACTACATATATTCGATCTGCCATCCTTACTATAGTAAAAAAAACATCACTATTTTCTATTTCTATTAACTTATGAGTGAGAAGAGCCAGGCCTTCTGTGTAATTTTTTACTTCTGC
>Ga0209386_1000921_pt1 | contig 13063 bp, 12 predicted proteins | sample NGEPertwo_FD_184510 | JGI IMG/M metagenome (GOLD analysis project Ga0209386, IMG submission 184510) | Arctic peat soil microbial communities from the Barrow Environmental Observatory site, Barrow, Alaska, USA - NGEE Permafrost154B-two... | ecosystem: Environmental > Terrestrial > Soil > Wetlands... | reverse complement strand
GCAGGGTCTGCTCCTCCTCCGCCGTCAGCTCGATCCGACGCGCCGTAGCCATGAACAGCCTCCTTCGGTGTGAGACCACCAGATGAGGCTATTATACTAAAAGCCATTTGAGGAATGCCACACTAGACGATCGTCCCCTGACGTTTCGGCGGTCGCAGCCGATACAATCGCGTGAGCGGCCACGCAAGGAGACGATGACAGCGCACAACGACAAACATTTCCACGCCCTCATCGACGCGGACGACGGGGACTCGCGCCTCCTCGCCGAGACGCTCAAGGCGCTCACACAACAGATCGCCAGAACGGTCGACTGCTCCGAGTGCTGCATCTACGAGTACCTCCCGGAGCGCCGCGCGCTACGCGCCCAGGCGATCTGGTCGCACGAGCTGACCGACCGCGACCGCGCCTGGGTGGGCCGCCTGCACGACCTCGCCACGATCCCCGACTTCGCCCAGGTGGTCACGCGGCGCACAGTGCTCGCCGCCTACGCCGAAGATGAGGACGTGACGGGAGTGGTTGGTCCCGAGTCGATGGCGTACTGGGGCGAGCTGGCCGCCATCTGGGCGCCGATCGTCGCCAACGACGAGGTGCTGGGCGTCCTCGAGCTCACCGAGAAGCGGGCGCCGCGCCGCTTCGGCGACGCCGACAAGCTCCTGGTCCGCCAGACGGCCGACCTGGCCGCGCTCGCACTGCGCATCGCCCAGCTGTACAGCCAGTTGCAGGAGCAGAAGAAGACCATCGAACGCCAGGCGACCACCGACGGACTCACCGGCCTGTACAATCACCGCCACTTCTTCGAGCGGTTGCGCGCCGAGGCCGTGCGCGCGCGGCGCTACGGCTTCGCGCTTTCGCTGATCATGCTCGACCTCGACGACTTCAAGCGTGTCAACGACCTCCACGGGCATCCCGCCGGCGACCGCGTCCTGAGCACCGTCGGCGAGGTCCTGAGAGCGCAGCTGCGCGAGGACGTCGACGCGCCCGCCCGGTACGGCGGCGAGGAGTTCGCCGTCATCCTGCCGCACACCGGCCCACTGAGCGCCGAGCTCGCGGAGACGGCCAACGGCGCGCAGGCCACGGCCGAGCGCATCCGGCGCGCGATCGCCGAGGCCGAGCTGCCGCTGCCGGTGCCCGTCGACGGCCTGCCGCGTCACATCACGGCCAGCGTCGGCGTAGCCACCCTGCCGGCGCACGCCGTCGACGCCGACGACCTGCTCAGCAAGGCCGACAGGGCGCTCTACAAGGCCAAGCGCGGCAAGGACCGCGTCGAGGTCTACATCCCCGGCTGAGCCGCGCGTCTCAGGGCTTGTCGCCGAGGCAGTAGAACCAGCCGTCGCGACAGCCCACGTACACGCGCCCGTCCCACAGCGTCGGCGTACTCTCGAAGCCCCCACCGGCGAAGAACTGGTCGGTCTCGTTGATGCTCACGCGCCAGTACCTGCCGTCGCCGCGGGCGCTGGGCAGCGCCCCCGAGACGCCTTTCTCCGAGGGCGTGCAGGTGATCCGGTAGAGATGCACGCGCTGGTCGTACGAGGCGGCGATTAGCGTCTCGCCGAAGAGCAGGGGCGTGGAGATCGCGCCGCCGTTCCACAGCCGCGCGATCTCCACCGGCGTCTGCAGGTCCGGTTCCAGGTTGGGACCCTTGACCAGTCGGCCGCTCATGGTGTCCTGCGAAACCACGTGCAGGTAGCCGTCGATGGCGTTGAACGCCGCCAGCGCCGGCAGGCGGCCGTCGCGGTTGTACTCGTCGTTGACCGCGCAGGAGCCGATCAGGCCGCCCTTCCACTCCCCGACCTTGCGGTCGCCGGTGGGGAAGAACCAGTCGACGGCCTTCTCGGGCGGCCGCGACGGGTCCAGACACAGGACGCCGCCATGGCCCTTGATGTACTGCTTCTCCACGGGCACCAGGAGCTTGCCGCGGCGCGTGGGCACGGCGGTCCCGTCGAGGTCGGAGCCGATGAAGTAGTCCCACTCCACCGCCAGGTCGCTGCGGCGCAGGCCGTAGACGTGTCCGGCCCCGGAGGATATATAGATCCGCCTGCCGAGCAGCGACGCCGACGACTCGAGCACGAGGTTGCCGTCGTGCACCGCCGCCCGCTCATCGCCGAGCAGCAGCCGCTGGGCGACGATCCTGGGTCGCTTCTGGCCGTTCCAGCCCACCGTGCGCAGCGGGTCGAGAGCGTACATCCACCCGCTCTCCACGCCGATGTACTGGCGGCCGTCGAGGAAGAAGCCGCTCCCGTCGCAGTCGCGGCTGTAGCACGCGGTCTGCGGCACCGGCAGGCGCCAGAGCTCCTTGCCCGAGCCGAACGTGACGGCCCGGTACGGCGCGACGCCGGGGTCGGCGAGCTTGAGGGGATAACCGCGGCGCGAGCCGGCGCAGACGATGTACTTGTCGTCGGCGCCGGCGGGGTCGGGGTTCTGGAACACGGAGGGGCCGCTCTTGATGATGTCATCGTACCGGTACTCCCACACGACCTCGCCGGTCTGCGCGTCGAAGCGCCGCAGGCGGTGGTCGTAGCCGCCGACCAGTACGTAGGGCTTGCCGCCGTCGACGACGATGTTGGGCATGCCGGTCCAGCCGCTGCCGGCCCATTTGGCCGGCGGGTCGGTGTCGTACTTGCCCGAGGTCCAGCCGCTGCCGAGGCGAGCCTTCCACAGCACGTCGAGCCGCTCGGGCGCCGGGCCCAGGCCGTAGAACCGGCGCGAGTAGTTGCCGAGGAACGTGCCGACCTTGACGCCATCGCCGTCGAGGGACGGCAGCGGGGCCGGCGGCACGGGGCCGTAGGTCACCGCCGTGCCGCCGGCCCCGCCACAGCCGCAGGCCACGACGCGCCACACGAGCACCACGACGATGACCAGGACGATGAGGAGCGCGACGCCGCGACGCCGCGCCAGCTGGCGACGGCGTTCGGCGGAGCGGCGCCGCGGGGGGCGCGTTGGGATGCCGGCGGGCGTCTCGATGACAGCACGATACTACGGCGCAGAGGCGGAGCGTAGCCCGTACTTGAGGCGCGGGTGCCCCCGCGTCCCTTTGCCGATAGGATGCGGTAGCGTCGGTGCAGGCCACCGGCGCCGGACGCCCACACACGTACGACCGCGGAGGGACCCATGGCCACCGACCTCGACTTCCTGCGTGACCTGTGCGCCGCGCCGGCGCCCACCGGCTTCGAGGCGCCGGCCCAGGAGATCGTGCGCCGGCGCCTCGCCGGCATCGCCACCACGGAGGGCGACCCGCTCGGCAACGTCTGGGCCGACGTCGTCCCGGACGGTTCGCCGCACGTGGTCGTGGCCGCCCACAACGACCAGATCGGCCTCATCGTCACCTACGTCGACGAGCAAGGCTACGTCTCGTTCGACAAGATCGGCGGCGTCGATGCGCAGCTGCTTCCCGGCCGCAACCTCGTCGTGCACGGCCGCGGCGGACCGGTCAACGGCGTGGTCGGCCGCCGGCCTTCGCACAAGATGACCAGCGAGGAGCGCGCCAAGGCGCCCGACCTTCACGAGCAGTGGCTCGACCTCGGCGCCGCGAGCCGCGACGAAGCCCTCGAGCTCGTGCAGATCGGCGACCCGATCACGTTCCCCGCCAACTTCCTCCCGCTGGCCAACGGGCGCTACGCCTCGCCGGCCTTCGACAACAGGGCCGGCGTCTACGTCTGCGCCCGCGCCCTCGAGCACTATGCGTCGGCCCCCGCCGCAGCGAAGCTGACGGCCCTCGCCACGGTGCACGAAGAGACCACCTTCATGGGCGCCAAGGCGATGGCCATGCGCTGGCAGCCCGACGTGATGATCGTCGTCGATGTGGACTTCGCCAGCGACGACCCTGGCATGGACGCCAAGAAGCTCGGCGGCGAGGTCAAGCTGGGCGCCGGGCCGGTGCTGCACCGCGGCGCGGCCAGCAACCAAGCCCTCCTGGCCCTGGCGCGCGACGTGGCTGAGGCAGAGGGCATCCCGGTGCAGGTCAAAGCGCTGCCGGGCCGCACCTCCACCGACGCCCAGGAGCTCATGGCGTCGGGTCAGGCGGCGACGCTCTCCTTCAGCATCCCGGTGCGCAACATGCACTCGCCGTTCGAGGTCATGCAGCCGGACGACGCCGAGGCGGGCGCGTTGCTCGCCGCCGCCGTCGCCCGGCGAGTGGCGGAGGGCTGGGATCGCGAGCACCTCGTGCCACGCGTCTGAGCCCCGAAGCCCCGCCCGCTCTCAGCCGCTGCCGAAGCGCGAGAAGACCGAGCGCCAGGCGAAGTCCATCTCAGCGGGCGCCACGCGCCGCCAGTAGGCGTCGTTGTGGCCGCCGGGCGAAAAGCCGCCCATCGGCTTGATTGGCAGCGCCTCGACGAAGGCCTTGTCGGCCTCGTAGAAGGGGTCCTGCAGGCCGCAATCGAGACGCACCGTGAGGTCGCGAGGACGCGCATCCGTTCCGTAGAGTCGGCCGACGCCGGAGTACACGTCGTTGGCCGCGTAGTCGGCGGCGCTGTCGAAGGCATCGCCGACGCCGTCGTCGAACGAGCGCCACAGAGCCGGACTGACTGCGCACACCCCGCAGAAGCTCTCGGGCCGAAGCTCGGCGGCGCGCAGCGCGCCGTAGCCGCCCATCGACCAGCCCATGATCACCGTGCGATCCTTCGGCCCACGTCCGTACATTCCGTGGCAGAAGGGGATGAACTCGTCGAGCAGCATCGCCATGGAATCTTCGCCCGAGGCGCGGCGGTGCCAGTACGTGTCGCCGCCGTTCACGCTCACGAGGGCGAAGGGCAGCGTCTTCTGCGCAACGACCGACGCGGCGGCGAAGTCACCCAGACGCAGGTTCCCCTCGAGCATCTCGCGCGGCCCCCGGCCGCGCCCCGGCAGGCAGAAGCACAGCGGCAAGCCACCGCCGGGCAACTTGTGCCCTGGCGGCCACGCCACACCGTACTCCACGTCGCGCCCCAGGATCTTGGAGGGCATCGTGTCGTACACGTACTTCACGTCGTAAGGCGGCGGGTAGGCGCCGGGCTCGTCGTAGGCGCCGGTGAGCTGGTACCAGTAGCTGCGCACGGTCCAGGAGCGCCAGCCCACGACGCCGGCGGCGGCGAAGAGCGCCGCGGCCGCGCCGCCGCCGATCAGCAGCTGACGCCGGGTGATGCCGTCCTCGGCGGTGCCCAACACGAGCCCGTCAGTCGGCCAGCCGCAGCGGGACTTCCCGCGGCCGCACGCCGGAGCGCAGGGCCAGCGGACCGGATGGAGAACGCAGCGCCGCCGCCAGCTGGCGCGCCATCTCGGGCTGCCACTTGGCGCGCCCGGGCGCCAGCAGGTGGAACAGGTCGGCAAAGTCGGCGTCCTTGAGCTTCACGGCCCGCTCGATGTGGAGGTAGGCCACGCCATACTTGCGGGCGAGCCGGCGGCACGCCGCCCGATAGGCCGGCACCACGCCGGCCCAGTCGGGCCCCGCGGCCGACGTGTTGAGCGGCTGGTCGTACAGCGTCACGGCGAAGCCACGGTCGCGCGCCAGTCTCAGGATCTCCTCGAGCATCGCGAGGTTGTACGCGGAGTTGAGGCGGTACAGCCGCACGTCCTCCTCGAGCACGTAGAGCACGTTGCGCCGTTTGGCGAGGGGCGAGGGGCCCTTGGCGCCCGGCGGGTAGTAGTGCTCGGCATAGGCGAGCGAATCCCCCAGCTCCGGGCGCCCGGCTTTGCCGTCACGCGCCTGCACGTACGACCCGAGGTAGTCGAAGAAGCCCGGGATCACCCCAAGAGCGGCTCGCCGCTGTCCGTAGAAGCGCTGGGCGAGCGACTCGAGCCGCGGGCTGTGCACGAGGAGCGGCCGGCCGGAGAGCAGGCGAGCATCCGCTTTGGGGTCGGTCGTCATGCGGACGGGCGCAAGGCCGATGGCCAGCACCGCGGGCCCGTCCGGCAGATTGTCGGCGAGCGCCAGCGACATGGCCATGCTCTGCTGATGGGTGGCCAGGCTGACGACCCGCACGTCCTGGCCGGACGCGGCCGACACCTGCGCCGCCAGCGACTGTTCGTCGACGAAGCACTCCATGGTCCCCGAGCCACCGAACAGGTAGATGGTGCGCTGCGGCGACGGTTCCTTCTTGAGTTCCGCCACCCGATAGGCGACGTGCAGATAGTCGTCGTTGGTGATGCGCAGAAGGCGGCCCTCCGAGACCAGGGTGAGGCCGCCGTGAACGAGCGCGCTCTGGAAGGCGAGGAGCGCGCCCAGCGCCAGCAGGGCAGCCGCGGCCAGCACCAGCGGGTTCCGCTGGCGAAAACCGCGGCCCAGCGAACTCCACGGCGAGCGCTGCTCTGGCGATCCTCTCAGCACGTCTCTCTCCTACCCCGCCTCGCCCATGCTCTCACAGAACGTGGCCCGTCAGCCACGCCAGGGGCAGGCGGAAGGCGAGGTAGATGATGGTGAGCGCGTGGTCCAGCGAGCGTGTGGAGACGAAGGCGTAGCCCAGCGCCACGTACAGGAAGGTGGCCGGATAGCCCAGCCAGCTTACGTACTTCTCGTAGGGCGCCGCGGGCGGTTTGCCGGCCTTCTTGCGGGCTTTCTTGCGCTTCTTCTTCCAGCGTTCCCAGCGCGAGACCACGACGAGCCCCGTGCCGTGGTACAGGCCCCAGGCGGTCCAGTTGAGATCGACGTAGTGCCACAGCCCCATGGTGAGCATGCTGGCGTACAGGCCGAGCCAGGCCTTGCGCGTGAGGCCGAACACGGGGAAGTACACGTTGTTGCGACACCAGGTCGAGAGCGAGATGTGCCAGCGGCGCCAGAAGTCGCCGAGGTTCTTCGACAGGAAGGGCAGGTGGAAGTTCTCCATGATGCGGAACCCGAACAGCGCCGAGAACCCGATGGCCAGGTCGGTATAGGCGGACAGGTCGAAGTAGGCGCGCACGAGGACGAGGATGCAATAAGCGAGCGGCCACCAGGGGCCGAGCTGCGAGGCGTGAAAGTCGGGGTTGCCGACCGTCGTGATGATCTTCGTGAAGAAGATGGCGAACACGAAGTCGACGACGAAGACCTTCTTGAAGTACCCCAGGGCGATGCGCCGCAGGCCCTTGTAGAACAGCTGCCGGTCGAACGAGTAGCTGCGCTTCTCGTAGAACCCCTGATACGTCTCGAGCGGCCCGGCCGGGAACGTGGGGATGAACATCACGAAAGCGGCGAGCCGGAGCAGCGAGTTCTCCTCGATCACGCCGCGCAGGCAGTCGAAGACGTACTGCAGCAGGCGGAAGGCGAAGTAGCTGATGCCCAGCGGCATCAGCAGATGCGAGACGATCCAGTCGTCCTGTCCCCAGATGACGATAGCCCCACGCTGGCCGTACTTGCCGATCCCCAGGGTGATGACCGCGATGGCGACGATGATGAGTACGACGCGCCCGCCACTCAGCTTCTTGCGCCGCTTGAGGTCGACCAATTGATGGGCCACGACCACGAGCCCCACGGCGATCGCGGCGAACGCCGGATGAAGCACGGCGAGCACGGCCACCGAGAGCACGATGAGGAAGATCAGCTTGACGCGCTCGTTGCGCAGGGCCAGCCAGAAGACCAGCAGCGCCGCGATGGCGACCGGGATCAGGTACAGGGTGAAGTAGATCTTCACAGCAGGCCGCCCTGTCCGTCGGAGCCTGAGTCCAAGAGCGTGACCAGCTCCTCGGCCAGGCGCTTCTGCCAGAGCACGCGCCCCGGCTCAACCAGATGCGACAGGTCGTGGAAGTCCGCGCTGGGGATGGCCAGCTCCCGGTTGAAGTCGAGATACGGCACGTCGCGCTCGCGGGCCAGCGCCTGGACCGGCTCGCGGTACTGCGCGATGGCCTCGTCGAAGCGGCCCTTCACGACGTCCTCGTTGAGGGGCAGCTCGACGATGACGGCGCGTACGCCGCGCTGCTCGCAGCGCGCGACGAGCTGCTCGAGCATGGCCAGGTTGTAGGCGAGGTTACGGCGGAACACGGGGTAGCGCGCGGCGTTCCACTGGGCCACCATGCGCTCCTTCTGCCCCGGTGTGTGGATGCCGCTCAGCGTGTAGTGGTGCTGGAGGTACTCGCGCGTTACCGGCCTGGCCTCCAGCAGCGCCGGGCCGTCCTTCTTCAGGTAGCTCGTAAGGTACGAGAAGATGCCCGGCAGGATCGTGTACGAGTACGTGTGGTGGCCGTAGGCGCGCGACACGTACTTCTGCAGCAACGAGCTCTTGAGCACGAGGTCGCGGCCGATCACCTGCTGCTCGCTCTGCGCCGGGAAGGCGGTGAAGCGGCCGAGATTGACGCCGATGAGCACCCACGCCGGGGAATCCGGCACGTTGTCGGCGACGGCGAGCGTCTCGGCGAAGTTCTGGTTGATGCAGGCGAGGTCCCAGGCGGCGACGCGCGGGCCGCCGCTGCGTCGCACCTCGGCGGCCAGGCTGGGCCCGCTGACGATGGCCTCACGCGCCGCCGAGCCGCCGGTGAGGTACACGGCGGGCATCCGCGGCGGCCGGCGCTTATTGTAGCCGACGGTCCAGGACACGTAGGTGAACGAGTCGCCGCTGTTGCGCAGACAGTACTTGAGAGGCACGACGCTCCAGGCGCCGCTCGTGAAGAGGTACTCGAAGCCGAGCAGGGCCGGGACGAGGAGGGCCGCCGCCACGAGCAGGACCAGCGGATTCCGGTTGCGAAAGCCGGCCCCGAAGCCCTTCACCCGATCTCCTCCGCGAGCAGGGCCTGGAGCTCGGCGCGGACGGCCTTGCCGGAGCCGGTGCGCGGGATCGACGCGACGGCGATCACGCGGCTGGGCAGGCACGTCGGCGGCAGTACGGCGCGCAGCTCGCGCAGGAGCCGCGAGGCCTTGAAGCCTTCGGGTTCCAGCGGCACCACGAAGGCCACCGGCACGTGCCCGAGGATGTCGTCGGGGGCCGCCAGCACCGCAACATCGGCGAAGCGGCCGAGCCCCTGCAGCGCCTGTTGCACATGGATGATGCTGACCTTCTCGCCGCCGCGCTTGATGATGTCGTCCTTGCGGCCGGCGATCCACACGGCGCCGCTCTCGTCCACGTGCCCGAAGTCGCCGGTCTTGAGGCCGTGGGCCGTGAGGGTCCGGGCCGTGATCCCGGGCTCGTCCAGGTAGCCCTGCATGAGCAGCGAGCCCGTGACGTAGAGCTCGCCGGTGTCGCCGGACGCGGCCTCCGCCCCATCGCCGCGCCGAGCCACGACGCGCATGTCGCCGATGGGCCGGCCCACAGAGCCGACGCGCACGTCGAGCTCGGCCGGCGGCAGGATGCAGAGCCGGCCGCTCACCTCCGTGAGCCCGTACATATTGAAGAGGCCCACGCCGGGCAGCACGCGGCGGAATTTCTCGATCACCGGCAGCGGCAGGTGGTCGCCGCTGCTCACCCAGAAGCGCAGGGCGTGCGGGCGCGGCTCGTCGAGCGGTTCGACCACGCGCACAAGGTGCGCCGGGGCGCCGCCGAAGCCCGTGCAGCCCAGCGTCTCCATCTCGTCGAGTAGGCCGGCCCCGAAGAAGAAGCCGAGCTGGCCGGCCACGCCGCCGCCGGCCGCGAGCAGGGTGAGAAAGTGGCAGATGCCGCTGGTGAAGTACGGCGGCGTGTTGATGAAGATGCGGTCGTCTTCGCGGAGCCCGAGCGTGAGCGCCACGTGGCCGGCGTTGCTCGAGACGGCGCGCAGCGTCTGGCAGACGCCCTTGGGCAAGCCGGTGGTACCGGACGTGAACATGATCATCGCCGGCTCGTCCTCGCGCACGGCTTCCAGGTGCTCCGCGCCGGCCGGGCCGGCCGGCCGCAGGCCGTCCACGAGGCCGCCCTCGTCGGCCGTCACCAAGAGGCGCGCCGGGCCGTCGCCGAGGCAGGCGTCGTCGGTCGCGAGCACGAGCACATCCGGCGCCGCCTTGCCCATCAGCCAGTCGGCGTCGGCCTGCGGCAGGCTGGTGTTGAGCGGCACGACCACCGCCCCCGCCAGCCACGCGCCGAGCATGCAGACGAAGAACTGGTCGTACTCCGCGAGGTAGAGGGCGACGCGCCGGCCGCGGTCGCCGCCGGCCGCCCGCAGGGCGGCGGCGACCGCCGCGGCGCGTCGCAGCATCTCGGCGTAGGTGTACGCGCGGCCGCGCGTGACGAGCAGCACGGCGTCGGGACGCGCGTCCGCCCAGCGGCGCAGGCGCGCCACGGCGTCGGTCATGAGATCGGCGGTCATGAGAGGCGGGTGGTCAGGCGTCAGAAGCCGACGTAGCGGAACTCGGTGAGCTTGCCGCCGACCAGCACGGCGACGGTGATCGCCAGAAAGAGGAGGAACCAGAGCAGGGTCTGCAGGCTCAGGCCGAGCCCGTAGAAGAACCACTGCGTCGGCGGCCGCTCGTCGGCGTCCTGCGGCGGGCCGGCGTCGTGCGGGTCGGTCTGCCCGGGGCCGGCCTCAGGCATCGCCCGCCCTCTTGCGCGCGACGTAGGCCAGCATGTGGTCCACCGTGTCGAGGTTCTCGAACACGATGTCCATGGGCTTGACCTTGATGGAGAAGGTCTCCTCGAGAAAGGCGATGAGCGCCGTGAGGTTCATGGAGTCGAGCAGTTGGTCGCGGAACAGCGACGTGTCGGCGCTCACCTCGTCTTCTTCGAGGTCGGCCTCGTCGCGGATGAACTCGAGGATGGTCTCGGCGTCGGTCATGCTGCGTCCTTCACTTCGTTGGGGCGACGGGCCGTCGTCATGGCTCAGGGCCGCGTCCCCGCACCGTAAGAGAACTTCATGGGGTTCACGAAACCCGTGGCCGCGGCGCCCGCCTTGAACACCCCGGCCAGCGTGAACACGCGCTCGGTGGTCTGAAAGGCCTGCTCCAGGCCCCACTCGTCGCTGAGGATGTGCCCGCGGCCGCCGGCCCAGCCGTAGGCGCCGAACTGGCAGGTTCCGTCGCCGTTGCCGACCACGAGGCAGCCGTTGCGCACGAAGGGCAGCCAGGTGGCGATGATGGCCGTCTCGGCGCCACCGGAACGACGGCCGGCGGTGGCCATCACGCCCACCGGCCGGTTGGCCAACTTGAAGTCCTGATGACGAAGCGGCCGCGTGCGCATGATGAACTTGGAGAAGAGGTCGGTGGGCAGCCCGAAGTAGACCGGCGTCGCCACGAGGAGGCCGTCGGCGGCCACCATCTTGTCGAGGACCGTCTGCACGTCGTCCTCGTCGGCACGCACGCACGGGATGAACCTGCCCGTGTCTTTGGTCTTGCCGCACACGTTGCAGGCCTTACAAGGCTCGATGTGGAGATCCCGCAAGTGCACGGTCTCGTGCTCGGCCTCGCCCGGGTAGGTGGCGTCGAGCTTCTCAAAAGACGTTTCGAGCATGATGCTGCTGTTGCTGTTGTCGCGCGGGCTGCAGTTGAGCCCCAAGAGCCGCACCGTCATGCGTCAAGCTCCTCGTCGCGGTCGCCCGCCCCGCCGGGAACAACGGGTGGGATGGCCAAGCCCGCAGTCACGAACGGGAAGACAATGATACCAGATGAGAGGCGCGCGCGCCTGCCGGCGAGGGGCCGGACCGAGCGCGCCGGCGGCGCGCACCGGCCGGCGGGAAGATGTGGTGCCGAAGGTGGGATTTGAACCCACACGCCCTCTCGGGCACCGGGTTTTGAGTCCAGCGCGTCTACCGGTTCCGCCACTTCGGCACGTCGAGTGGGTCTCCATGCTACCGCGAATCGCCGCGCAACGGGAGCGGCCGCCGGGACCCTGGGGGGCCGGCGGCCGCTTTCTCCCGCGGAGTCACTCCCGCGTCACTGATGAAGCAGGCTCAGTACTGCGAGGCGAAGGTCGTCGTCCACATTTGCGGGCCCATGCCCCTGTGGATGGCGCAGGCGGTCGCGAAGATCTGCGAGCTGCCGTCGTAGATGCTGTCGTGGCGCCCGGGGTTCCAGCTCGCGGCCCAGGTGCCCGTCCAGTACTGGAAGAGGCCCTTGAAGGCGGAGTCGGCGCCGGCGAAGCGGCGGCCTCCGGACTCGCGCATCATCATGCGGTACATGCCGTCGGCCTTCACGTGGTACTTGCGGGCCGCGATCTCGATGATGGGCATCCACTTGGCGTGGCGCTCCCAGTCGGCGATCTGCAACTGTTCGCGGACCCGGCGGGCGATGCGCCGCGCGCGCTTCCGCCAGACGCGCACGGCCTGGCGGGCCTTGGCGACTTTGGCTTTCAGCTGGTCGACGGAGGTGGGCGCCGTAGCGGTCTCCGGCAGCGCAGTGGCCTGGCCCGACAGCGTACCGGCGGGGTCTGTGGTCCCGGTCAGCGCGGCGGCGAGGGCCGCCTCGGCGGCCTGCAAGCGGTCGTGCGCCTGGCGCAGTTCGCGCTTGGCGACGCGCAGCTTGCCGCGCAGCGGGGTCGATGCGTCGGCATCGGGTGTGACGAGGGCGGTGGTGAGGGCGGTGGCGACGATGAGGAAGGCGAGGATCGCGATCCAGCTCTGGCGTCGGGACACAACGTCCTTTCGACGAGGTTTCCCCGGCGGCAGTGGCGAAGCCTGTGCCGACGGAGCGTTCCGCGCACCGGCGCATCTTGCCCTGCATGCGAACGCCGAGTTAGGAGACAAAGGGAGAGGCGAACGGATGAGGGGGCGTGCCGGGAGGCCGCGGTTGTGCGTGTGAGGCGCCAGTCAACCAGAGATCGGCGGCCGACGCAACCCGACGGGGCTGCACGCCTCGAGCTCGACGATCCAGCCGAGCACGTGCGAGCGTTCGTGCAGGACCGAGAAGCCTGCCTCTCGCACGAACCTACCCGTATCTCTATCCAGCCGGCAGCCGCCCGCCACCGCCGCCCAAGCCGGGGCGGCCCAGCTCTGCAGCCGCCGCCCCGGCTCCCACGACAGGTGCACGTGCTCGAGCATCAGCAGACGGCCGCCGGGGGTCAGCACGCGGCGCAGTTCCCCGAGCACCGCCGCCGGGTCGGCGACCGTGCAGAAGCTGAAACTCGTGACGGCCGTTTCGAAGCTCGCGGCGGCGAACGGTAGACTCTCGGCCACCCCCTCGACGACGGTGACGGGCGCGGCGGCGCGCGCGGCGCGGTGCCGGGCGCGCGCCGCCATGCCCGGGTCGGGCTCAAGCGCCGTGACCCCGGCGCCGGCGGGGTAC
>Ga0209386_1000920_pt1 | contig 13097 bp, 8 predicted proteins | sample NGEPertwo_FD_184510 | JGI IMG/M metagenome (GOLD analysis project Ga0209386, IMG submission 184510) | Arctic peat soil microbial communities from the Barrow Environmental Observatory site, Barrow, Alaska, USA - NGEE Permafrost154B-two... | ecosystem: Environmental > Terrestrial > Soil > Wetlands... | reverse complement strand
TTCAAATCCGTTTTCTGTCCTTAGGCCGGACTGGCCCTTACTTTTCCAATCCCTGCCCGACGGCAGGCGGGGATGAAAAGTAAGCAAAAATCTTGTCAAAACGAACCCTCAGCCGGGCGTTTTGACGACCCTCGCACTCGCTCCGATCAATTGTTGCTTCAATTTCGAAGAATGATGTTTCAATCCAATTCATTCGAGAATTTATGCAGTGTTGGTGTTGTTCCCCTTAAGTAAAAAAGTAAAAGCCCGTCCGGATTGAGGACAGTATCTTTCATTTCGGGCTAAATAATTGTATTCTGATTCGATACTTAAAAACCACAACAATACCTTTCCCCATAACAATATCAACTGATCCCTTATTTCACATTAGGATATATTCCGTTATCCGTCTTCCTGCACCGTCCAATTTTCAAAATCGCTCCACGAATTTTATTCGTTAAGCTTAGCTCCTCTTAATTCTAAAAAAAAACGCCAATTCTGTTCCCTGATATTTAAATATCAAAAAACATGGAAAACCCAAAGCCTTTCATTCGCCTTAACTCATCATATACCAATACCTTGAAACGGGTATAGATATTTAAACCAATTTATTGTCGCATTTTTTATTTCTACTCACCCCAAAAACCGACACCTATGGTATAACAGGGAGTGAGTCAAGATTTTAGACCAATATTAAATGCGGCGCAATTTCATTCACATTACTTCGTCATGATTTCTTTTTAAATTTTCTCAACAAAAAAATGAACAAAATTTGTTTCAATCGTGTTATTGAGATTTTAAGGTCTTTTTATGCTTACTTTTCACAAATAAATCTAAAGTACTGAATTTGTGAGCTTAAAGAACCACAATAAACATCCATTTTGGGGATATGATTACTCCGACGATTTAAAGATATGTTTCAGACTGAAATCGGATTAGTCCTCTAAGATTAAAATATTCAAAACCCATTTAGGGTTTATCAAAATACCGGTGGGAACATCACACTGGCACTTCAAAGCACTGATTAACACCAAGTTTTTCTAAGGATTGTATCCTGAAGACAAAATATTTCAAACATTTTTCTCCATCATTAACATTAAAATCACAAAAATGAAAAGACTATTGACATTAGGGTTGGTCATTTTAATGACCTTTAGTTTGAAAGCACAGGAGAAACCTGCTCAGCAGTATTTATTATTCGAGTTCATGCATGTAAAAGCAGACAAAGGATCTGATTACTGGTCGGTTGAAGATTTCTGGTCAGGCATTCACAAACAGCGGGTGGCAGACAAATCAATTCTAGGCTGGGATCTGTGGTCATTAACTCCTTCCGGAGAAGAACAAGGCTCACAATATTTAACGGTAACTGTTTTTGCCAGTTTGAAGGATATGTTGCAGGCAATCGGTTCATTGGATGTGATGGCATATGCCAAAAAAGCATACCCCAATAAATCAGAAAAAGACTTATACGCCATGTTTGAAAAAACAGGCAAATCGAGAGACATGGCACATCAGGTTTTGTTTAAAATTATCGACCAAACAAAAGATGATTTTAAAATGAAAGTAGGCACATATATTACGCTTGATATCATGAAACAAGTGGATGACAGCTATGAAACAGTTGAATCAGAAATTTTTAAACCCTGGCATCAAAAAATGGTCGATGAGGGTAAAAAAGGAAACTGGCAATTGCTACAGGCTATCTTACCCGCAGGAAGCGAATCATACGGAACACACATTACCGTTAGCATGTATAATGATGTTGCCCAACTTGCCGCATTTATGGAAGGATCTGGCGGCGATATGGATTTAACCAATCAACTTGCAGTAAAGGAAGGATTGAAAACAAGAGATTGGAAGGAAGTAAAAATTGGCAAACTGCAAATGATGGTGAGATAAATATGATTTTTAAATCCCCTAAAATTTAACCATAATGAATAAACTAGAACTGTTAAAACAAGGGTACAAAAATTTTGCTGAAGGCAATATAGATGCGGTTATTGCAATTTGGCATCCAGACATTGAGTGGAAGGCATGCACTGGAATTCCATATATTAATAGCAACGGAATTTATAAGGGTTCACAGGAGATTGTCAATGGTGTTTTTGCTCAAATTCCAAATTACTTTGAGGATTTTAACATCGAAATTTCCGATTTAATTGATGGTGGTGATAAAATAGTTATGGTGGGCTTTTATACCGGGACATGGAAAGCCACAGGGAAAAAGTTTACGGCAAATGCCACGAACATCTGGACTTTTAAAGGCGAAAAAATTTCACACTTTTTCGAGGCCGCTGATTCAGCAGAAATTATGAATCCTTAGAGTATCTTTTAAAGAGGAGGTGAAAAACCTCCTCTTTTTTTGTCAACCCAACTATTTTTTCGCGCTTGAAAAATATGGTTCTATGACGAATCGTGTGGGGCATGTAAGAGAATGATTGCAAAAAAAAAATAGTATTACACAAATTCAATGAAACATATACTACATAGTAGTATAATATTAATCACCCCCAGTAATACTGGGGGGTAAGGACGTAAAACAAAGAGAGCAACCCTGAACAGGGTTGAATATTAATTACATAGCACTTATTCAACCCTATTCAGGGTTGAAGTCATAGCTAATTTTGACCCCCAATTTCATTGGGGGTCATTCAGATTTAGCACCTCCGGTGCATAAGCCCAAATGGTCAATAAAGTAAATTGATAACTTTCGAAAAAGTAAATACCCACACCAAAAGTCACAGAGCCAAAAATATCAATCTTTCAGACCATTTTCGATTGGATTATCTTTTCCCGAAGTTTTTTAGCCTGTTCGTTTCATTTATTCTCCTTCAAGATAATTTTCAATCGGAAATAATTATTTGTATTTCTTTCAAACCCCAATGTTTCCCGTAAAATCATTAAATTTAAACACTTTAATCAGCAATTCGTTCAGTGAACTATGAAAAGGAATTGATACGAAACCAGCTGTTTTTTAGTAGTTAATCCTTGATTTCCATGTCTTTTTTTGATATTCTTATCTTTAACAAAAACTAAAATCATGAACACAGACCAGATTTTGACTCAGGCAACTGAGATGATTGTTCAATATGGCCCCAAACTAATAGGTGCTATTGTAGTTTTCATTATTGGAGGTTGGATTATAAAAGGAATTACACGTGGCTTTAGCTCCATGATGGAAAAACGAAAAATGGATGAATCGTTAAAACCATTTCTGAAAAGCATCGTGAACATCATGCTGAAAACCCTGCTCGTAATCAGCGTATTAAGCATGGTAGGAATTGAGATGACTTCGTTCATTGCTATATTGGGAGCTGCTGGATTGGCAGTTGGCCTGGCACTTTCGGGAACCATGCAGAATTTTGCCGGAGGGGTTATCATTTTAATCTTCAAACCCTTTAAAGTTGGCGATGTGATTGATGCACAAAGTCATATCGGAGTAGTAAGCGAAATCCAGATTTTTAATACCATTCTGAAAACATTCGACAATAAAACAATCATCATTCCAAACGGAAACTTATCAAATTCTTCAATGACCAATTATTCAACTGAAGAGAAAAGAAGAGTTGACTGGACGTTTGGAATTGCATACGGTGATGATGTGGATAAAGCCAAAGCTGTTATCAAGCGTTTAGCTGATGAAGATGCACGAATACTAAAAGATCCGGAACTCTTCGTTGCAGTTTCCGAATTAGGCAACAGCTCTGTGAACTTTGTAGTAAGAGCCTGGGTAAATTCGCCAGACTATTGGGGAGTGTTTTTTGATATGAATGAGAATATTTATAAAACTTTCAGTAAAGAAGGCCTGAATATACCATTTCCACAAATGGATGTTCATTTACATAAAAATGAATAACTCTGAAAGACAATTTTTATTCGATGACACAAGCCAAACAGGTTAACGATCCGGAATTTCTGAATCAATTGACTTTCGAACCCTTATCTCCAAAAAATTGGGGAAAGTTTGTTCAGCTTTTTGGAGAAAGAGGTGCATGTGGCAGTTGCTGGTGCATGTGGCCACGCCTCCGGAAACAGGACTTTCAGGAAGGAAAAAAGAATGATGGAAATAAATCGGCCATGAAAGAACTGGTATGGGCTGGTAAGGCTACGGGTATTCTTGGTTTTTATGAGGATCTGCCAATCGCCTGGTGCGCTTTTGCACCTCGTGAAGATTTTTTAAAACTTGAAAAATCGCGTGTTCACAAACGAATCGACGACAAAGCAGTTTGGTCAATTCCATGTTTTTTTATCGATAAAAACTTCCGGAGGCAAGGTGTTTCCGTTGAATTACTGATGGAAGTTATCCGATATACCCGGACGAAAGAAATAAAAATCATTGAAGCTTATCCAACGATCCCGACCAAGGAAAATCTTCCGGATTCATTTGCCTGGATTGGACTGTATAAATCTTTTGAACGTGCCGGATTTGAAATTGTTGACCGGACATCAAAAAACAGACCTATGGTTCGCTATTTCACCGACAACCCGGAAATCACAGAATAGCACATATCACTAACAACCATGTCTTTAATTGTTCCGATTGCCCCACGTTCGAACAATAAGCCAGAGTGAAACGTTTTCTAATCCGGAATGATACAATGTCATTAACATGATGACACATTCAAGAAACAAACAGGTTGGCGATAATCAGAAAGCTAACCTTATCAAATTTACTTAAGAGATGAAAAAAGATTTCAATAAAATACCTTTATCGGTATTGGATCTGGCAGTGATTCTGGAAGGAAAAACCCCGGCCGAATCATTCCAAAACAGCCTGAACCTGGCACAGCATGTTGAAAAACTGGGTTATCTCCGCTTTTGGCTTGCAGAACACCACAACATGGCGAGCATTGCAAGTTCTGCCACATCAGTTCTGATAGGTCACATTGCCGGCGGAACATCAACCATTCGCGTTGGTTCCGGCGGAATCATGCTACCTAATCACGCTCCGCTGGTTATTGCTGAACAATTCGGGACACTCGCTTCCTTGTATCCTCATCGAATTGATTTAGGACTTGGCCGGGCACCGGGAACCGATCAACCAACGGCCAAAGCTTTGCAACGCGATGAGCGGGCAGCATATCAATTTCCGCAGACAGTGCAGGAATTGCAAACTTATCTTTCACCGGATAATAAAAACGCGAATGTCAGAGCAATTCCAGGCGAAGGACTTGATATTCCAATCTGGATTTTGGGATCGAGCACCGAAAGCGCCAGACTGGCAGCTTCATTTGGTTTGCCCTATGCTTTTGCAAGTCATTTTGCACCACAGGAACTACGTCAGGCTCTTAATGTCTACAGGTCGACCTTTGTGCCTTCGAAGCAACTGGAAGAGCCCTATGCAATAGCCTGCGTTAACGTAACGGCAGCCGAAACCAACGAAGCAGCTCAATTACTGGCGACATCCATGAAAAAAATGTTTTTAGGTATTTTCACCAACAATAGGCTTCCTCTCCAGGCTCCTGATGAAGCATTTATTCTGGATCCCAGGTACCTGCCGCTTATCAATCAGTTTTTAACCTATTCTTTTATCGGAGGTCCTTCAGAAATCAAAGCTGATTTAATGAAGTTCGTCGACGACACGCAAATTGATGAACTGATGGTTGTTTCGCACATCTATGATCACGGGGCACGTTTAAACTCCTATAAAATACTGAAGGATTTGCAGAAAGATGCCAGTTCCTGAGAAGCACAGAAAGCTATCAGAAACTTGTTCCCAAATGGATTCAATAAGAACATAAAAGAGGCTGTATTAAAAGTCATTGATCCCGTCATTCTGAACTTGTCTCAGGACATCAACAGACTGGATATCAGAACAAAAAAAATAAATTCCGGTGACGATTTCCATATGTGTTTTGACTTTTAATGCAGCCCTTTTTTTAGATACTTCAAACGAGACTGCACCTGCAGATCACTTCATAAAAAACAAACCTACCGAACATATTGATATTTACATTCAAAATCTGTAACTTTCGTTTTCTCAAAACCTCCCTAAAAACAGTCAATAAAACGAAAAAGATGTCTGATATGAATTCATCAAAAACCAAACTATTTTTTGGTAAGTACTGGATATTGATCCTGTTGGTTGCAGTCAAACTAATTTTACAATTTGTATTGGTCAATCCGGTTTACGAATTACACCGCGATGAGTTTTTACATCTCGATCAGGCATTTCATCCGGCAGCTGGCTACATTTCTGTCCCTCCCTTTTCATCATGGATTGCAAGTCTCATTTATTTATTTGGAGGTGGAATCTTCTGGATCCGTTTCTTCCCGGCTTTTTTCGGAGCGCTGACTATTGTTTTTGCCTGGCTCATCGCCGAAGAAATAGGCGGGCGTTTAGCTTCAAAAATATTAGTTTCCGTTTTATTGATTTTCTCTGTTCTGGCCAGATTAAACGTTTTGTTTCAACCCAATTCATTTGATATTCTGGCATGGACAATCGTTTTCTATTTCCTGATCAGATACATCAATACACCGCAAACAAAGTGGCTCTTGTTGCTGGCAGGAATAATTGCACTCGGATTGTATAATAAATACAATATTCTTTTCCTGATTGCCGGACTTTTCGCCGGACTTTTACTCACCCCACAACGTACAATTTTCACAAAAAAGGCCTTTTACATCACCATTGCATTGGGTCTAATTCTCTTTCTACCGAATATAATCTGGCAGATAAAAAATCATTTCCCGGTCATTCACCACATGGAAGCTCTTGGCCGAAGCCAACTCGTAAATATCAATCGAATCGATTTTTTGATGGATCAGTTGAAGTTTGGTCTGATCGGAATCATAACATTGGCTGCATTCTGGGGCCTGGCATTTTACAAACCTTTCAAATCCTGGCGATTTATTGGATGGACATTTATTACCGTCATCACTTTATACACACTTTCAAGAGGCAAAAGTTATTACGCAATAGGTTTGTATCCGGTGCTGTTTGCCTTTGGAAGTGTTTATCTGGAAGCCATACTTAAAAAATGGAAAATTATTTTTATTCCCATTCTGGCAGTGATCCAGATTGTTGTTTTCCTTTCTATCGCCAAATTCCTAATGCCGGTCCAAAGTCCTTCTGAAATTATAACGAATCATGAGACTTACGAAAAGATGGGACTACTTCACTGGGAAGATGGGGAAAACCATCCGTTACCTCAGGATTTTGCTGATATGCTCGGCTGGCGGGAAATGGCAGACAAAGCACTGGTGGCCTATCAAACGATTCAGGCAAGCGAAGTAAAAAACACATTGATTTTTTGCGACAACTACGGACAGACCGGGGCATTAAACTACTATAACCGGGGCAAAATGCCCGAAGCCTATTCCTTTAATACCGATTACATCTATTGGATACCTACTCAAAATCAGATTCAAAATATGTTATTGGTTGGAAATAAACCTAGTCAGAAAATAATTGATTTGTTTACTGCGATCAAACTGGTTGGAGTTGTAGAAAATGAATTTGCCCGCGAAAAGGGCACTGAAATTTATTTATTAACCGGAGCAAAACCCGAAGTATCCGGAATGATCAATAAAATGGCAGCAGATCGAATAAGTAAGTTTGACATTTTCTAAATCATATACCTGATTCAAATCACACCATCAAACCGGTAATACATTATTAAAAGTTGAAACAAAAAAAGCACTTCGGTTACCCGAAGTGCTTTTTTATGCACAAGAAAGAAGTTTAAAACTGCAAATCAACGAACCTGCTGCAAAACAGAAAAAAAAAGCCAATAACGCATTAACTTTAGCTAATAATAGTCTTAACTTTCATACTGTAAACTAATTGCAAATAACCATTGAACGATACAACTGCCATAACGCGAAAAAGCATACTTCTCTTTATGAGCCTGCAATGCAATTGTTTCCACATACAATTTCATACGGAACTATAAAAAACACCTAAAATCAGTACGGCGGTTCCAAATGACTCAATGACAGTATCCAATTTTCAACCCTTTTGTAATTAAAAAACGAGCTATAAATACAGACACTCCTGCATGCAATCCTAAATAAAAAAAAACAACCGACATGAAAATAAAATTTAACCTTCTATCGCTTTTGGTCATTCTAGTTATCTCTGTTAATGCTCAAGCAATTCCTGTAACATTCCATCTCGATGCCAATGATACCCAGTATAAAACCGTTCAGATGTGGCACAATCCCGATTATTTAAACTTTTCGGACGAATTTACAGCCAGTGCATCGAGTACTATTGCTCAGCTGCATTTCAACATTGGAGCTGAGAATGCCGAATTCTGGTTCGATAACATATCGTTGTGTGAAGTAATAGAATCAACTGAATTTGTGAATGTCACTTTCCGTGTGGACATGATCAACGAAGTAGTTTCTGCTTCCGGAGTTCACCTCAATGGAAGTTTCTGTAACTGGTCAACCGCCGATGCTGTCGAATTAACGGCAGCCGGAACGGTTTACATGACAACTCTTCAGCTAAAAAAAGGAGAAACAATCGAATACAAATTCGTAAATGGAGCCAGCGATGACTGGCTTAAATACGAAACCATTACCGGTGATTGTGGCTACAGTCAGGATAACAACCGAATGATAATTGTTCCTGAAAATGATGTGACGCTGGATTTGGTATGCTTTGAAAAATGTAATGCCTGCGAACCAGTCGCTGAGAGCGATTTCGTAGCGGTCACTTTCCGTGTAAACATGATTAACGAAGTAGTTTCTGCTTCCGGAGTTCACATCAATGGAAATTTCTGTAACTGGTCAACCGCCGATGCTGTCGAATTAACGGCAGCCGGAACGGTTTACATGACAACTCTTCAGCTAAAAAAAGGAGAAACAATCGAATACAAATTCGTAAATGGAGCCAGCGATGACTGGCTTAAATACGAAACCATTACCGGTGATTGTGGCTACAGTCAGGATAACAACCGAATGATAATTGTTCCTGAAAACGATGTGACGCTGGATTTGGTGTGCTTTGAAAAATGTAATGCCTGCGAAACCAGTTCTATTGATTGCGTAATGGTAGAGTCAATCAAGCTGTTCCCTAATCCGACGGATGGTTGTTTCTCTATCTCAGGGTTGCCAGAAGAACAAATACAGGTAAGTATTTATAATTCAGAGGGGAAATTGATTTTTCAAACCAATACTGAATGTAGAAATACGCTTACTTCTGAGTTAGGCAATTATCCGAGTGGAATATATATACTATCAATCAAAAACACAAACAACAATGAATTAGCATCATACAAGCTAATTAAAGAATAAGCTACTTGCAGACCCTGAATAATTCATGAAGAGTTGAGGTCTTGAAACTATTCATTTAATCGGGTTAATCAATTTTTGTGCATTTACCGGTTTGTGCTTCGAAAATCACTGGCGGTCATAGACGAATAGTAAAAAAAATGCTCCTAAAACGAAAAAAGCACCACCAATATTAGGAAGTGCTTTTTTTTGAGCGAGAAACGAGACTCGATCTGCAAATTATATAATCTGCTGCAAAACAGAAAAAAATACAAATAGATTATTAAATATCACAACCAATAGCCGTAACTTTCACATTACAAATAAACTAACAAACACATTGAATAACCTGCCAGCCATAAAAGTGAAAAATGCACTTCATAAAGGTGTGCCCGTTTTTCAATTCTTTCCAACTACTATCAGAGACTGATAAAATCCGAATGGACTCGATTTGTTTCGATAGCCAATAACGACACAACTCCCAATATGAAAATAATTAAAAATCAGTACTGCCAATTCATTCGGAATATGCTTTATTCTAACTGAAGTTTAAGTATCCTATTTTGAATATTGAAGAACATATCGCAAGCAGAATATATTATCATAAAGCACAAAACAATTTCCTAAACAAACATAGCTCCATGTACACCCAAAATACTAAATCATGAAAAAAATCATCACAGCCATTTACTTTGTAGTAATTATGACAAGTTTGCTTTTTTCGCAAAGCAAAGAATCGACAATGGGTTATGCCAATAAATTTCTTGAAGATGAAAATCTGCCTGAAGAAATAAGGATTAAGCTGAAGGGAATATTTCAACCAACAACTATTAATATTACTGATAGTACTCGCTTATCCATTAAAAATTATACGAAAAGTAATATAGCTTTAAAGTCAGCAAAACAGAATGGAACAAATAGCAAGAAGTTATCAAAGACTTCCAATTTGATTAAATCGTTGAATGAACAAACTTCATCACATTACAGGGAAAAATTAGATAGCATCGAGTATTTTGAAACGGTATCAGTACCAACATATGATTCATTGAACACAGTTATTAATGAATACAAAACAGATGAAAATGGTTTTAAGATTGAACATATACAGAAAGTACTTAATGAAAGTACTGGGGAATTAAATTTTAACACAAAGGAAACGACGGTGAACAATGAGAATGGGAAGCCTTTGGAAATCATAAATATGGAATGGAATAGCGTTGAATGGCAAAAAAAGACGAAAAAAGATTTTGAATATGATACCAACTGGGACTTGATTAATGAGCTTCAATATAATTGGAATTCAATAGATGGAAATTGGCTTTTGGCTAAAAAATATGAAACACAATACGATGAAAAAAATAGGTGGTCAGGTTATGTATTTTATGATGTACTCAATGTTGGAGAAGATATATATAGCTCCAAATTTGAAATGACCTTTACTGAAAATGGCGATGTAGCCTCATATTCATACCTTTCCACATGGAATGTAAATTTAAACACATGGACAATACAAGAAAAGAGTCAGTCTGAATATAATGACACGGGCAACTTAACGACCGTAAATGATTCCATCTTTAATATAGAGAGGAATAAATGGGAAATAAGTTATAAATATGAATACGAATATTTTGATGACGGAAGTTATGTGGAACGAAAATACCAATGGATTAGTAATTTCAATGAATTATATCTGGTAAGTAATACAAAATATGAAAAGCTATACGATGGGAAAAAGCTTCTCCAAAGCATTAGTTTTTCACTTGTAGGTAATGAATGGAAATATGAATGGAAAAATGAATATAAATACGACCAATGGGGAAACCAGATATTTCATGCTGCTTATGAATATTTTGGTGATGATTATTCTGAATTGCGCGCTAAAAGTATTCGCGAATTTTCAGAATCAGGTCAAATTTTAAAGAACGAGGAATACAGTTGGGACGACCGATATTATACGTTAAGAGGAACCAGCTATTATGAATATCAAACAGATGAATCTGGAAATATTTCAAAATTCATTTCTTATAAATGGGACGAAAATGAGCAGAAGTGGTTAGTCGCCTCTAAAGATTTCTATTCGTATTCCGATGAGGGAACTTCTGAGGTGAAAACATTTGAATTTAATAAGAATGGAACAAAATCCTGGTTTGAAAAGGAATCCACTGCTATTTTAACTTATGACTCAGAAATAGGTAAATATACCGGATTAAAGGAATATGATTATGAGTTTATAATAATCTATAATGAAGATTTAAAGGTGAAAGAGCTTTTTGAGAATGACATTGCTGACTCGGAAGGAAATTATGACTATTCAAAAACCGAATGCTATTATGATGAATTAGGAAGAGATACGGCCAGATATGATTATGGTACGGTTGATGGGCAATTAGAACTCTTTGCAAAAAAATTATTCGCATATAAAAATGAGCCAGGGGGTTATTTCAAAGTTACAGAACTAAATATTGAACTGGGTAGAGTTAATGACTATATTGATAGGAGAATTGATTATTATTACAAAAATGACAAATTAATGTCAGTTGCTGTTAGATGGGACAATGGTGATGGCATTAGCGGTTTAGTTTTAGGTGATAGTACCGTTTATTCTTATAATAATGCGGGTCAACTTGTTCTTTTATTAGGCGAAACCGGATATTCTCACTACAAAACGGAGTATAGTTTTCAGAATGATACCTTAACCATTTCTGACTATGAAGAGTATATTGATGAGGCAAATGGTTGGAATTTAAATTCTAAGTCTGTGATCGAAATTGATAAAAACTTTTCGAAAGATCAATTACAACAGATCCCTAGCATCATATTTGATGACGATGTATACGAATATGAGTTTTATTCAAATTTTGACTATGGAAAAGTAATTTCATCTGTTGATTATGAATATTACAATTCCTCCCCATGGTACACCAGCAAAAGTCTTTTTTATTACTCTCCTACTTCTTCCTTAAGCGGAGATGCTGTCATTCGTGGTAATATTTATGAAGAAACTGGCACCGAAAAATCGATATCAATATCTGAAGCGAATGGTGTTCCTATTGAAGGAGTTGTTGTTTCTCTTTTAGATTTGGCAGATGACTTTCTTCTAGCGAAAGATACAACTTCAGCAGATGGTTTTTATGAGTTTCAAAAGATTCCTGTTGGTCGTTATTACTTAAAAGTAGAACTTGAAGGTTATCCCCAGTTATCAACTTACGAAATTGAGGTAAACAGATACCTAACGGTTTTTGAGAACAAAGACTTTATTGTAAAAAATGGAGAATTGGTTACTAATTTAGAGGAATTTGGAATGGATTTGAAGATATACCCAAACCCGGCTACTAATTTCATTTATATCAATTCAACTAAAAAGATTAATTCACTGAAATTTATTGATTTTGGGGGTAAATTAAGATTGTTATTTGAAGGAAGTGATTTACAGAATCTGTCAATACCAATCAATAAGTTAATCGACGGAATTTACATCATTGAGATGGGAACAGAATCAGGGGTGTATCATCAAAAAGTAGTTGTACAAAATCAACGATACGAATAATTGGAAATCAAACCCAGCTATATTTTGAAAAATGGAATAATACTCATCAATTCTGCTTCTTTTTTTATCACATTTTTAGGCCTCTAAAATAAACCGGAAGTTGAGAACATATGCCCCATAAAAAAAGCACCACCGATATTCGGAAGTGCTTTTTTTTTGAGCGAGAAACGAGACTCCCTGCCCGCCATTCGGCTTGTCAGGCGGGGAACTCGCGACCCCGACCTTTGCTTATTTCATCCGAGAAGTATACCAGTCATTCAATCCAAAAGTATACCATTTTAATTAAATAAAAAAGGTAGTACTCTTCTGATCGGGGTACCCCGATCAGAAGAGTACTGGCGCTCGGATTTTG
>Ga0209386_1000918_pt1 | contig 13107 bp, 11 predicted proteins | sample NGEPertwo_FD_184510 | JGI IMG/M metagenome (GOLD analysis project Ga0209386, IMG submission 184510) | Arctic peat soil microbial communities from the Barrow Environmental Observatory site, Barrow, Alaska, USA - NGEE Permafrost154B-two... | ecosystem: Environmental > Terrestrial > Soil > Wetlands... | reverse complement strand
CCTACCTTTCCAAGACTACCATAACATATTGATTTAAGTATTACCAGCCCTACTTTGAGAAAAAGTTATTCTAAAAAACTTTACATCCCTGCTCTCATGCGGGATGTAAAGTCATGCTTCAGCTCTGAATCTGAATACAGAAGATCACCGATCCAGAAATTCCTACAGATATCTTTCAGTTGCTTTCAGAAATGAGGACACATCCACGTTATTCCCACTTACGATAACTGCTACATTGCTACCGGGAGCTATAAGCCCAGATTGTAAGACAGCAGCGATACCAGTAGCCGCCGCCCCTTCGACTACCATCCGATGCGACTTCATAAGATATGCCATCCCCTCTGCTATGGCCTCTTCTGTAACTAGCACAGTTTCATCGACATAATTCTGAACCATTCGGAAAGTATACCGGTTATCTAGGCCGATTCCCCCTAACAAGCTATCCGCTAGAGTATCCTCCTCCGGTAGCTCTACTGGCCTACCAGCCCTGAGACTTTGATACATTACCGCCCCACGTTCCATGGAAACGCCAATGACCCGGATTCTGGGATCGATAGATTTCATGACCAATGCAATTCCAGACAATAAACCTCCCCCTGATAAAGGAACGATAACGGTATCGATTGCGGGGAAGTCTTCAAGAAGCTCCAGTCCTATAGTGCCTTGCCCCGAAATCACAAACGGATCGTCAAATGCCCTAATTACCGTGAGATCATGCTGTTCTGAAAACCTGTGACAGTACTCTTCAGCTTCGTCCTGACTATTGCCATGGATTTGAACCGAGGTCCCCATACGACGCAGGGCATCCACTTTGACACTCGGCACCCGATTTGAAATGCACACGACCGCTGGAATGCCTAATTTTTTTGCCACGTAAGCAACTGCCAGACCATGATTACCAGTAGAAAATGTTGCAACCCCACGTTTTTGCTCATCCAGTGTGAGGCTTAACATTTTGTTGGCCGCGCCTCTGATCTTGAAAGCGCCTGTCTCATGCAGATTTTCCAGTTTCAAGAACACAGAGGCACGCACTTGCTCTGAAATCACAGGGGAGATAATCAACGGTGTTTTTATCACCATTGAAGAAATTCTTTCACGGGCCGACCAGATGTCTCGGATACTTGGTAACTGCCGCCAGAGTTCTTCTTCTCCTTTACTCTGCTCAAGAGATTCCATTTCTCTTACGCTCCCTTTCTTGATGCAAGATCAAAACATACTATGCAACTTAGCCGGCAGGTCGAAGAGCAACCACATCAACTTCTAGCAGTGCACCACCCGGTATACCGCTCTGCACAGTAATGCGTGCAGGAAATGGCTCGGAAAAATACTCCTTATAGGCCTTGTTGTACCCGGGGAAATCATTTATATCGGCCAGGTGAGCACTGACCTTGACCACATCATCCATACTACAACCAGCAGCAGTAAGGATGGTCTTGAGGTGCTCCATCACTTGTCTGGTTTGAATCTCGATACCACCTTCTACCAGTTCATCGGTACCTGGCTTTTCTGGTGTCTGCCCACTGACGAAGACAAAACCACCGGCGATGATTGCATGGTTATAGGGACCAGCTGGAAGAGGAGTATTGGCAGGATGAACAGGAATTTTACTCAATTAAATCAGTTCCCTTCTCATAGACTTTCTTGACGACGGTGTTTCATTTATTCCTTAATAAATAACTCGAGCGGATAATCGTAAAGCGATTCGTAGCCTGATTGTGTAATCCGGATAGAGGCATCTATTTCAAATCCAACTTCCTCATACCATATACCCGGAATTAAGTGTATTACCATGTTAGACTGTAATATCGTGGTATCACCGGGACGTACGCTAAGGGTCTGCTCTCCCCAATCAGGCGGGTAGTTAAGACCAATAGAGTATCCTATACGGGACTCTTTGACCACTGCAGAATGGGCAATAGCCTTACGCCATACAGCTTCCACCTCTTCGGAGGTTACACCGGCCTTGATAAAGTCGAGAGCCGCATTTAGCCCTTCCAAAACAACTTTAGCGGTTTCCTCCAACAATGGTGGTGGATTTTTACCTAGATAGATTGTACGGGCAATAGGAGCATGATAGCGTCTGTAAGCTCCACTTAGCTCCAATAACACTGGTTCGTCAGCTTTATAGACTTTTTCCGTCCAAGTTAGGTGAGGGGTCTTAATGGCTTCACCCGTCATCATTAACGGGACAATGGCCGGATAATCTCCACTATATTCGGCTGTACCGGCATACTGTGCAGAGGCAATGGCTGCAGCTGCATCACATTCTCGTACCCCAACATGGATTGCTTGCCGTGCAGCATCCATAACATTGATGGCAATGCGTCCGGCCCGTTTCATAAACTCAATCTCAGTATCAGACTTAATAACTCTAACCCAGTTTACAAGAGTATTAGCGTCACTGAATTTGGCATGAGGTAAAGAACGTTCCAGTTCAATGTAGGCACGATGGGTAAAGTAAAACTGGTCCATTTCTACGCCCACGGTTCCTTTGTCCCAACTCTTTTCTTTAATTACATCTGCCACAAAGTGCATAGGATGCCTAACCAAAGACTGAACATAGTTATCGGCGTATTCACGGATGTTTCCCCCAGATAGATAAGTGGTAATTCGAGCACCGTTTGCGTCCATACCACGTCCAATCCACATGGGTTCTTCTTGATCCTTAGAAACAAGCAAGCACTGATGTACGTAAAAGCTCCAACCATCATATCCGGTGAGATAGTTCATGTTCGCCGGCTGAGAAATCAGAAGCAAATCGATCCCTTTCTCTACCATTCTCTCCTTAGTCTTGCGGACACGTTCGGCGAATTCCTCTTTAGAAAAAACAGGCATTTTTTTTCCTCCCTTACTAATTGGTCTTTAATAAGCTCTAAATCACATAAAGCCAGTAAAACGTTGTTTGACGACAGCTGTATAGACATAGTTGATCATCGTCACAAAATCAAAGACGGGCAGCCCAGTTACCTCCTGTACCGCAGCCCCGTAGGGGGCGAGTACACTGCATTCGAAAAGCAACAGCTTAACGTCCGGCATATCCCTTAACAAGGCTTGAGCAGCAGCGACCACTTCTGTCTCAACCTTCTCCGTATCCAGCTCACCGTTTTCCTCGATAATAGCAGAGAAGAAACTAGGGCACTCCTCCAGCCCACATATAACAAGCCGATCAGGAAGGTCTGCTCCGCAAGGACTCAGGACAGTATGATCCAGAGCGCGAGCATTGGCGGTTATAATACCAATCTTGTAGGTTTCTGAAATCAAGCGCAACATAAAAGGTATCTGCAACAGGCTAGACATAAAAACCGGAAGTTCAAGTCGACGGGCCATTTCAACTTGATATATTGCCATGAAACCACAGTCACCGGTTATTGCGCGTACACCCTCACTCTTCAGTGCTCTGCCCGCTTCGATTACTGATTCCAGAATGCTGGTGTCGTGCTGAAAAATTCGCTTCACGGTCAAACCGGGCACCTGTTGGTAACGTACTGGGAAGTGGTAGGTAGTGGCATTCGCAACATCTCCGGGTATAAACGGGGCACAGCTGTCAAGGAGAACAATACCAATGGCCTCGCCATAACTCACTTGCCCAGGCTTGGTTCTGTAGATCATTGCCCTGTCTTCCTCTCTCTTCACTAATTACAGATTATTTGTTTAAATAAGCAAGGGCAGACCTGACATGCATCTCTACTCCAATCAACAGTGTTTCTTCATCTATATCAAAGAGTGGATGATGATGGGGATAATCTGAACCTTTGTCAAGGTTTCTAGTGCCAACAAAATAAAACGCACTCGGCACTCTATGTGTAAATTCAGCGAAATCTTCTCCACCCATAACTCGATATTGAATAATACTTTGCTCTATTCCCAAGGTTTCTAGCGCTGCTTCTCTTACCATTTGAACCATTTCAGGAGCATTATTCATACTGGGGTTACTAGGTATATAGGTAAGCTCATATTCTGTTCTTGAAGCCATGCAAATCCCTTTAATGATTCGCTCAAATTTTTCCTTGAGCAGTGCTTTCCCCTCCTCTTCATCGTCGAACAAATAACGCATCGTTCCGCCCATTTCCACTTTTTCAGGAATTATGTTTCGCCCTGTGCCTCCTTGGATCTTACCAAACATAATTACAGTGGGGTTGAACACATCGATTTCCCTTGTGGATATAGTCTGAACTGCATCAACAATTTTGGCCGCTGCAATGATTGGATCTACCGCAGAATGAGGGGAAGATGTATGCCCTCCTTTGCCAAAAATGGTTAACTCAAACTCTTCAAGCCCGGCCATTATTGCACCACTTACGACCCCAATTTTTCCGCTATCAATACCCGACCAAACATGAAGAGCAAAAGCACCATCTACCCTAGGATTTTCCAAAACCCCGTTCCGGATCATTTCTAAAGCTCCCCCTTTGGGGTAGGTCGTTTCCTCATTTGGCTGAAACAGAAACTTGATGTTACCCTTAATTTCATGGCGAGAATTACTTAAAACTTTAGCGGCTCCAAGAAGTATAGCGACATGAGAATCATGACCACAACTATGAGCTATTCCTTCATAAATTGACTTATAAGGTTTATCGATCAATTCCTGGAGTGGTAAGGCATCCATATCAGCCCGCAGTAAAAGGGTAGGCCCAGGTTGGCCTCCTTGGAGCAGACCGACTATCCCGGTTTGCGCTAAGACTTGAGTTTCTATTCCTAAGGACTCAAGATACTCACATATAAGCTTAGACGTTCTAAATTCCTGAAAGCCTAATTCCGGATGCATGTGCAAATCTCTTCTAATCCTGATTACTTCTTCTTTCACTGACGCGATGTCCCGCTTGAGCTTATGTATCATATTGCCCCACCTTTTAAGCTTTTTAACGGCTTACTTAGATCTGTTACAGATTTACTTTCTTACAATGTTCGGTAATTATTTACCAAACATTGTATTTGGTAAAAAGAGTGCCAGTTGCGGAAACGTGGCAACCAAAATAATCATCAATAATGTTATAAAAAGAAAGGGGAAGCTGTGCCCAATTATTTCCAAGTATGGTCGTCGGAATATCACCTGTGCCGTAAATATGTCGCACCCGAAAGGTGGTGTCACCGTTCCCAAGGCTACTTGGGTTGTAACGAGAACACCGAGGAGAACCGGATCTATTCCCGCTAGTAAAACATAATGTGCAAAGATCGGAGTAAGAATATACATAGCCACGAGACCATCTACAAGCATGCAGGCAATGAAATAAGCCACATTGATAACAATGAGAACCTTGATATAAGAAGGATCTGGACCAAATATCTGTGGTAATATTTTTTCCGGCAACCTCAAGAAACTTATTAACCATGAAGCTACTTGACCTGCACCAACCAAAATAAAGACAACACCCGTTATTATTCCAGTAGCCTTTGCCGATCTTATGATAGTTTTAAAGGTAAGACAATGGTATACTACCCCTTCGACCAGTAGTGCATAGGCAACTGCAGCCGCGGCAGCTTCAGTTGGGCTAAAAATCCCCATGTAAATACCACCCACAATGAGGATAGGATAACCAAAGACAAAGATGCCCTCTTTTACGGTAGTTAGACGTTCACGCATAGTGGCTTTTTGTTCCGTATAGCCTACTTTTTTAACCTTGGAGTAAATAACACTATATAAAGAAAATAGTATGGCTAACAAAACGCCTGGAACAATACCAGCCATATACAGTTTTCCGATGGAAGTCGAGGTGATGACCCCATAGACGATCATAACTAGACTGGGCGGTATTAGCAGGGCGATCTCAGAAGAGCTAAGTATCAATCCAAATGAAAAGGAGCTGGGATATCCTGCCTTTGCTAAGATAGGTCTAAAAGTCCCCCCCATAGCGGCTAGAGTTGCCTGTGATGAGCCCGAAACAGAGCCGAACAATGTGCAAGCTACGTTAGTACTGACTGGTATACCCCCCGGAAGATGACCCAACCAGGCCATTACCATACGACTTAACCTTTTTCCCGTTTCTCCAGAGGTAATTAGTTCCGCACCTAATATGAAAAGAGGCACACAAACTAAGGCTGGTGGGCTTATGCCTGTAATGATCTGCTGAACTAAGATCTTCGTATCTAACGCTGGTAGGCTAACATGAAGAAACAATATTAGTGTGCCTATAATGTTTAACACAAAGGGGAAACCGGTTATTAACATTACTATTAATAGCAAAACCCATAGCATTGGAACACCTCAATCCTCGTATTCACTTTTTTGCTCTGGAGATAACCATACATCTTTTTCAACAATATTTCTGATTACAGTTCGGACATACTCCACACCCATTAAAAAAAAACCGACAGGAACTATGCACCAGATCTTCCAATAAGGTATCCTCAACGCGGGAGTAAGCTGACCCCTAAATCGGGCAACCATCATATAATCCCAAGCGTAACTTGCCATAAGGAACGTTATTACCGCACCCGCAAAAGCCGTAAATATAATCATTATTTTTTGGATTTTAGGGCTCATGGCTTCGAATAATGCACTCATGCGTACATGTCTAGCTCTCCTAACACCATAACTTGCACCGATAAAGGTTATGATAATTAAACATATTAGTGAAATTTCTTCCACGAAAAAAATGCTCTTATGAAACTGTCTAGCCACCACATTTACTATCCAGGCTACAGCTATAACTATTACGGCTCCTACCAAGCTCCCAACCTCTATTGCCTCAAGGACCTGATTTGCCTTCTTAGTGATCAATTTTATCCTCTTTGCATTATTGGCACCCATCCGAACAGCCCCCTATTTTTGTAACCATACGGCGCGTAGTCTCCCACCGTATGGTATCGTAAGGTATGAGTATTGGAGGTATTAACGAGTTATATTAAGGTCCTTCTTGGCGTTTTCAATGTCTTTTTGTAACGTTGATAGAACTTCTTGGGCTCCTGGACCGCCTGTTTGGAGAAATTTAGGATAGACCAATTTAGCTTTTTCCCTGAATTTGTCAATCTCCTGATCATTAAGTTCGGTCACCTTAATATTTGGTTTCTCTTTTAGCATTACTTCTAAATCTTTTTTATTTTTTTCATCAATCCATTTACCGGCTGGTATTGCCGCATCCTTCCAATACTGACGCATGCTATCTTGGGTTTCTTTAGGCAGCGAGTCGAAGAATTTTGCATTGACCGTCGGAATACCTAAAAACGGTTCGTTGTAAGCTTGAGTAAAGTAATTCTGTACTTCATAGAATTTTGCGCTTCTGATCGCGAAAAGTGGATTTACCTGCCCATCAACTAATTTCGTCTGCAAGGCTGTATAAACTTCGCCGTAGGTTAAGGGAGTAGGTGTCATACCATAAGCTTTATAATCTTCCACTAGTAAATTTGATCCCATCACGCGGACCTTAAAGCCCTTTAGATCCTCAAGTGAGTTGATGGGTTTGTTGGAAGTGATCGTTTGCCAGCCCTCATACGACACACCCAATGGCACGAGACCTTTAGCACGGAAATATTTCTCTAAAACGGGCATGAATTCACCTTTATTCATAACGTATCCCAGAACTTCTGAGATACGTTCCTTGGGCCAAATATAGTTCAAAGCTAAGACCTGTGCTTCGGGTACAAATGAACTTATCCATGCATAGTCCGAATATACGAACTCCACTGTCCCCAGCTGGCAGAGTTCATTAATATCGCGAGATTCACCGAGAGTGCCAAATGGATAAACTTTGATATCGACGTTTCCTTTTGACGACTTTTTCATTTCATCTGCAAAATTATGAGCCCATGTGGTCATATAGTCGCCATCAAGCTCTTCAGATGCAAATTTTGCATTTATTTTTTGGGTCGTAGAATCTTTACTTTGATTAGCGGGTGCGTTCGTCGGTTGTCCATTGCTGCAACCGGTTAAGATCAATAGTGAAATTGTGGCAATTACAGCCGAAACTTTTCTTATTTGTCTTAAACCCATATACAATCCCCCTCTAATAGTATTACTGATAGTAAAGCACTATCTAGGCGGTTCTTACTCTGTTTCGAATCACCCCCGCACTCAAAATTTTATTCGCTAATACTCGCTGTTACCAAATTTTCGTTAGTCTGTTGCAACTATCACTAACTGAAGAAAACCAGTAAGACGTGTATTTTTGCGCAAACCCTACTACCACCCATTAATGTCCAGTATATTGAATCTATTTGAGAGCCATTGATTGCTCATAAAAGTGAAAGAGGCTTACTTATACCCAACCCCTCATTTTCATTGATTTGGTTATCTTAGTTACAGCGTTAGCCCATGCTGCATTTCTATAAGATATATTTTTTTGTTTGACTGTTTCAGCCGTTTGCCAATATGCCTTAACAATTCTCTCATTAAGGCGTTTTAACACAGTTTCCAAATCCCAATAATCATCCGTTAAACCTTGAGTTCGTTCAAAACTACAAACGATGGCACTACCACAATTTGTAACAACATCCGGAATTATAGTTACCCCTTTAGCTTCGAGAATTTTTTCGCCTTCTGGTGTAATCGGACCATTTGCACATTCCATAATCAATTTTGCTTTGACATTCCCCGCATTTTGACCATTGATTACACTTTGAACAGCTGCCGGAATGAGGATCTCGCATTCAATCTCCAACAATTGGTCATTTGAAATTGATGTTGTACCTAGAAAATTGATGACACTACCAGTTTGGTCCAAATGGCTTTCTAGTTTCTCAATGTCTATCCCTGATTGATTGAGAATTCCACTGTTGATATCACTAACCGCTACAATCTTGAATCCCTCGTTATACAGAAGTCTAGCGATCATTCGTCCAACGGTACCAAAACCCTGAATAGCAACTGAGCAGCCCTTCTCCATTCCTAGATCCTTCACTGCCTCCATCGTTACATAAAAAGCACCCGTACCGGTCGCTTCCTTACTACCTACAGTTCCATTAACTTCCGTTGGCTTGTCATTAATTGCCGCTGGACTATGGTAACCAACAATTTCCTCGTACTCGTCTAACATCCAAGCCATCGTCTGGGCGTTAGTGCCAATATCTGCACCCGGAATATCAACCCATGCACCTTTTAATGGAAGTTTCCGCATAAAAGCTCGAGTTAACCTTTCTAATTCCCAGCGACTGAGCTTACTTGGGTCAACTCGAATCCCACCTTTGCCGCCACCAGCCGGAATCCCAGCCACAGCATGTTTCACCGTCATCCAGAGACCCAACGCCTTTACAGTATCCAAGTCAAGGTTGGGAACGAATCTGGTTCCGTCTTTGACTTGACCCAAGGCATCATTGTAATGGACCCTAAAAGCATTAAATATTTTAACTTCTCCATTATCCATACGTAGTAGAATAGTAAATTCAAAAATCCTTTTTGGTTGACTTAAGTACTGTTCAACAATAGGTTCTATTTCGGCAATACTGCAGGCATTTTTTAAACTATTTAAAGCTGTTTCAAACGGATTATTCATAATATTCTCCCCATTTCCTTTTTTGTGTTTCCATTACTGAACTGGTTCAGTAATGGAAACACTTTGCTACATCGATACGAAAACCTCTATAGGCGTAAATTTCCTGTACGATAGTCTCCTTTGGGAATTATCGGTAAACGAATACCTACCAGAGTAGGGTAAGACTTATGCCAAAGACCACTAATACCTTCGCGATCGTTCATCCTACGGTTGAGGTATACTCAAGTCTTCTCGGTAATTATTAAATATGACACCGTTATCGATGCGATCCACCCATTCTTTTGTGATCTGCAAGTATCTTACTTTTTCTTTGACAAGATAATCCAAGTAACTCTTGTCAACCCAAGTATTATATAGTTCTCCTTCAGATGGACCCGGTTCAAATTTAAAATAAACTGGAGCACAGATTCTGGCTATCTCAGCTGCTTCGTGGAACCTTTGTACTCCCCCCATAGACTCAACGACGCTTACGTACACATCTAAAGGTAGGTTAATGGAATTCCTAATAGAAGCAAGCATAGGAAGAGTTAAGTCAGCCAATGGATTGAAACTGTCCGCACCTAATTCTTCCAATAATTTTCCGCCAACTCCACTCGCATGTCCTGCAAAAATAGATACTTTAAATTTTACGTTGGCAGGAATTACGCCACCATCCCTAAGCTTATTTAATAAGTACAGCAAGCCCTCATCAGGAACTAGAAAGCCCCTAAACCCTGCCTCGATACAGCGATCAAGTTCACGTAACCAATTAGTGATCATATCATGTCCACGCATTCTCATCCCAGAAACATAACCCTCTTTGGTTGAATACTGCTTACCAATATCCCAACCCCTACTTGGAACCGGTAGTATCATCACTTCAGTTTTGCTATCAGCACCCATTTGAGCAAAGTATTTTAGCTCCTGATTATCCATTAAAGTTGCCCCTTTGACAGCAGCAATGATTCGATGAACGGGCATATTCCGCAGTTCGGCTTCCTTAAGCATAATTTCGAAGTTGCTAACAGTTTCGATACCAGCAATTTCCATCCTGTAATGAGCACCACCTGGAAAGGTTAACTTAGATGACGGTAAGTCATAGCCATCTCTAAGGGAAAAATTAGTTTGTTCGGTAATGAATTTTTCATAATCAGCAAATGCCATTCTTTTTACCCCCATTATTTTGTTAGATGCTCGATCTTTAGTTAAATTCTTCAAAGAGTTTATGAAATTCTTCCTGAGTATCTAATATATGGTACACATAATCATCGGTAGGGAATTTTTGGGTTTTAACGTCGTTAATATATTCTTTAAAAGCATTAATTTCAATTTCAGCAACATTTGCGTACTTTTTAACAAACTTTGGAGTAAAAATTTGAAACATCCCAAGCATATCCCCACAAATGAGAAGTTGTCCGTCACAAGGGACACCAGCTCCGATTGAATAGACAGGAATAGTTAGCTTCTTTGCTATAAATTTAGTTAGTTCAGGTGGAACTGCCTCCAATAACAGTGCATAAGCTCCCGCCTCCTGAATTGCTATAGCATCTTTGACAAGCTCCCGGGCGCTTGCAATGTCTCTACCTTGAGCCTTGAATCCTCCTAGTTGTCCGGAGCTTTGGGGAGTTAAGCCAATGTGGCCTATTACGAGCATTCCTGCGTCAGTGATAGCCCTTATACGACTAGTAGCCCGTCTACCACCTTCAAGTTTAACACAATCGACATTGGCCTCTTTATAGAAACGTCCAGCGTTTTCTACTCCATCTTCATCTGATTTTTGATAAGACATAAAGGGCATATCACCAACTACCCAAGTGTTAGGAGCCCCTCTACGCACAGCTTGGCAATGAGAAATGCAGTCTGTCATCGTAACCGGAATAGTACTATCATATCCCAGAACAACCATGCCTAAGGAATCACCAACTAAAATCATATCCATACCCGCCTGCTCGACAAATGATGCCATTGGATAATCGTAAGCTGTTACCCAAGCCACCTTTTCGCCTGTTCGTTTCATTTTAACGAAGTCCAGAACAGTTTTTTTGTGAGCCAATTGCCATCCACCTCTTTCCATGTATTCATTAAATGTATTCTTACATAGAATATAACCTTTTATGAAGCGCTAAAATGCATTTTCATAGCGGTTTATTCACCTTACATTCCAAATAGTAGACTATCTTTCTATTATTGTCAATGGGGTTTTTATAATAAACTATTATTTCAAAACTTTCAGTTGAGATATAAATGTGCATAACGCCCGGAAAACAAATTTGCCGAAATCAAAGACGCATAATTAAAACGAATAAACGGAACAGCTCCGCTAATACTATTTTAATTTCATAACCCAGCCCAATTGGTATAACTGATCTATTTAAGGAGAAAAAGAGGAGTACCTCCCCAAACCTCAAAAAGTGTAATCGACTAAACTAACACTGAAAGGTAGAAAGAGTACTCCAATGGTTTGTATTCACCAAGAAAATCTATTTTCCTTGGAAGAAATTTTAGAAATGTCGAAATCATTATTGTTTATTACACCAAGAAAATTCATCTCCATAATATATTTGTTTATTATTACAGCGTGATATAAAAAATGCTATACGTAACGAGTCTTATGTGTAAAATTAGTAATGAGGTATCCAAACAAAAATAAAATCCAAACCTTTCAGAACAAAGCCGCATAATCAAGCCGCTTTCCACGAAAAAGGTTTGGATTTTTTCTTTACCGCTTGATTGAGTTAACATCACAGAAATTTGCCAGTGAGAATGCCCTTCCATTTCTTTGGAGCTTTCCGACTGTTCTCATCTTCAAGCGTCGCCAGAGCTTTCAACTTCTGCTCGATTGTAACATTGAGATACATTATTGTCGTCTGCAGCTGCTCATGGCCCAGAGCCAATGAGACCGCCTTAGCGTGCCTCAAATGGAGAGCATGGAAGCCCAGGGGTACCTCAACGCACAACTTGTGGGCTGTTGCAGCATGTAGTTTGAGCCGCTTGCTTACCAGCATCTGCCTCATTTTCCCGTGGACCAGTGTTGCGTGAGTAGACGACGTAGCCGTTGCTGTACAGGAGCCGAAAGAACACCGGCAAGACAATCCTGCATGTAAGCACCGCAGGGGTGTTGGGCGTGGACGGTAAGCTGTCGCATACTCGGAAGAAGTTCTCCAGCTCGAAGTCCGTGAAAGCATGGGGCATGTAGGTACAAGGTTCATTTTTGGGATGTAACAGTCCCAACCCCTGGTATCAGCTTCCGCCAAAATTCACTGAATTTCCCTCCGTAACCTGCTAATGTAGTCATTCGAATAGCCAGCTGTTTCCATGTACGAGATAAGCTTGGGATGGTTGTTTCTTAGATTCTCCACATTCCTAACACCACTTTCCTATTCCTTGTATTTTGCTGCTCAAACGCTTACTTATTGTTTTCCGTTTGACAACCCAATACCCTTTCAGACTCCGTCACCAGTAGTGTGTAAAACCCAGAAAGTCAAATGTCGCACATTCCCCGATTATACAGAAGGCCTTAAGAAATGTAGATTATCATCTTCGTCGTAACTATTGTGCGTATAAGTCCCATAGAGAAAAAAATTAATAGAAGTCTTATTAGCACTACAGCGTGATTTTAAAAAATGCTAGACACAACGAATCTTTTGTGTTAAATTGGTGATGAGGACTCGGAGGTTGAACAGAACAGAACACACGACAGGGA
>Ga0209386_1000917_pt1 | contig 13140 bp, 12 predicted proteins | sample NGEPertwo_FD_184510 | JGI IMG/M metagenome (GOLD analysis project Ga0209386, IMG submission 184510) | Arctic peat soil microbial communities from the Barrow Environmental Observatory site, Barrow, Alaska, USA - NGEE Permafrost154B-two... | ecosystem: Environmental > Terrestrial > Soil > Wetlands... | reverse complement strand
GTTGCCCCCTTACTTCTTAATACTGTATTTTTTACGGCTGTCGCCTCAATATCAGATAGTACGCTCATATGACTTTTTGCTTCTATTCCCATGTTATGAATTTTTTCTACCAGCTCTTTACTGTTTAAATTTAGCTCTTTTGCTAATTCATGTACTTTAATTGTCATTGAACAACCTCCCTTCTATACGTATTGACCTGAGTCAATCTCCTTTAAAATTATTCTTGCAAAATTATCATCTACTATTCCAAACACGCCCCTGTCTTCAAAACCCATTAGTTTTGATAGTTCCTCTTTGGTCCCGTATCTTCGATAAGTTATTTTTTTATCTTCTGCCAGTCTGATTAGCTTTTCACTGCCATTTTCGGTGACATCTTCAGCTATTATAAGCAGTTTTATTTTCCCGTGATTTATTCCATGAATACATGTATTGTACCCACTTATCAGCCCTCTGGACTTTTTAGCGAACCCCAGATAACTATCGATTTTATCTCTCATATTGTTTCAATTCCTCAAATAACTTTGCAATCTGTTCCTTCGTTAGTTCCATTTCCAGATTTCTTCCAATTGCCTTTTTCTTTTGAGCCTTTTCAAAACATTCTTTGCTTGGGCAGAGATAAACGCCTCTTCCTTTTGCTTTTCCAGTTTTGTCTATTGAAACTTCTCCTTCATATCCTGCAATTCGAATAAGTTCTTTTTTCTCTTTTGATTCCATGCATCCTACGCATCTTCGCATTGGCGCTGCTTTCGTTTTCAATCAAATCTCCCCTGTTCTTCAATCTTTTCTTCAGTTTCCAGAATTTCTTCTTCAATAATTTTTTTTGGTTGCAGAATTTTTTCTTCCGGTTCCAAATCTTCTTCAGGCTGCAGAATTTCTTCATCCATGCCTTCCTCTTCAGTTTCTAAGTACTCTTCTTCGAAATCATCCTCTGGATATTCAATATCTTCCTGGAAATATTGGCTGTGGCTTTTTATATCGATCTTCCAGCTGCAAAGCTTTGCTGCAAGTCTTACGTTCTGTCCCTCTTTGCCGATTGCCAATGACAGCTGGTAATCAGGTACTATTACTACCGCAGTTTTTTCATCCGGACTGACAATTACCTTTTCAACTTTTGCAGGGCTCAATGCGCTGCTGATCAGTTTTTCAGGATCGTCACTCCAATTTATGATATCAATCTTTTCTCCGAAAATTTCATCAACAATCACCTGGACTCTTGAACCTCTTGAACCAACGCATGCTCCTACCGGATCAACATTCTCGTCTAATGAGGCAACCGCTATTTTTGTCCTTGAACCGGCTTCTCTTGAAATACTTTTAATTACAACAACTCCGTCCTGTATTTCTGGCACTTCCAATTCAAATAATCTTTTCACTAAGCCAGGATGCGACCTTGAAAGGTAAACCTGAGGCCCCTTTGTGGTTTTCTTGACATCCATTATATAAACTTTAAGTCTGTTGTTTACTGTGTATGTTTCACCAGGTACCTGTTCAGTTCCTGCAAGGATTCCTTCAGCTTTTCCCATATTGATAAATACAGTTTCATTGCTGATTCGCTGAACTACGCCTGTCACAAGTTCCCCCTGCCTGGTCACATAATTATCAAATATCATTCCGCGTTCTGCTTCTCTTATTCTTTGCACAACCACCTGTTTCGCCGTCTGTGCAGCTATTCTGCCAAAATCTCTGGGTGTTACCTGATATTCAATGGCGTCTCCAACAGTATATCTGGGATCAATTTCAAGTGCATCCTCAATAGAAATTTCGGTCAAATCATCAACCACCTCTTCAACAATATTTCTTTTCATGAAGACGTCAATGTCTCCCTCATCTCTGTCAATTACCACCCTTACATTCTGTGAAGTGCCATAATTCTTTTTATAAGCAGAGACCAAAGCAATTTCAATCGATTCAATAAGAATATCCTTTGAAATCTCTTTTTCCTTTTCCAGCTCATCTATAGCTTTAATAAATTCTTTATTCATCTTTTTCCCAATTCCTCCTTTAAAAAACTACAACTAGTTTTGTTTTTGCAACTGCCTCAAAAGGTAATTCTATATTTTTACCATCACCGTCTCTAACGACTATATTATTATTTATTAGACCAACTAACTGGCCAGAATAAACTTTTTTCCTGTCAATCGCCTTATATAAAGTAATTTCTACTTCTTTTCCGGCAAATTTTGTATAATCTTTCTCAAACAGCAAAGTTCTGTCTAATCCCGCGGAAGAAACCTCTAAATAGTAGTTTTGTTCGATTGGATCAATTTCATCCATCTTTTCACTTAAATATCTACTTACTTTCTCACAGTCTTCAATACTAATATATTGTTCTTCCTCTCCAACCGGCAGCTTGTCAAGATAGACCCTTAAAAACCAGTCTTTTACCTCTTTTACAAACTCAACATTATAGAGTTCGTAACCGTTTTCCTCTAAAAATCCTTCGAGTAATTCAGCTATAATATCCTTAATTTTTTTCTTTGCCATCTGCTCTCACCCTTATTTTTTCCCTATTACAATAGTGAAAGAGTGGGCTTCCCCACTCTTTGCTACTTACCGAAATTTAATTTCTACTTAAATATATCACAAAACTTCATAAATTACAAGTTGTTTTGGATTATTTCCATTGCCTTTTCGGGATTATTAATCTTGCCATCCCGCCGTTTGAGTATCTATTGGTTCATTCCAAATCATCTTAATTTCTCGCTTTCGAAAATCATTAAAGTTCTCTGACAATCTCCACACCTTTTTTTTTAAGGAGCTCCTCTGCTTTTTCTCTATCACTTACTCTTAGTACAAAAAGCTGAGATCCGTCCTCTCTGACAAGGAAGCTGTAAATGTAATCAATATTTATATCATTGTCACCAAGTAATGTGAAAATATCGTTCAGACTTCCTATTCTGTCTTCAGGATTTATGGTTAAAACGTCACTTATTTTTGATACAATACCTACCTTGGCAAGCACTTTAACTGCCTTTTCCGGATCGCTGACAACTGTTCTTAAAATCCCGTAGTCAACAGTATCATAAACCGAAAGAGCTCTGATATCTATTTCATTATCACGAAATATTTTTGTTACGTCTGCTAATGTACCTTTTTCATTTGCAACAAATATTGATAATTGTTTGATTCCCATTTACTTTTCCTCCCTCATGTCATTTACCGTTATTTATATTCTTCTCTTTCAACCTTGTTCCATTTGTTTTTATAACTCTTGTATTTTATCATAGCATATATTCGGATGATATTACACACCTGTCTGTAAAATAATGGCTCAAATATGGAAAAAACCAATAATATAAATGCATCTCTATTACTTTTTTTATTGTTTAATGTATATTTTTCTATCATTAATGCTGAAATCGTCACAGTAAAACTGTAAACTAAAATACTTATAATCAGCAGCAAAAAAATCCACGGATTAAAAAGTCCGAAAACAACGGCTAAAGATATTACAATGTAACCAGAGATTTCAACTATTGATGAGAATAATTCAAAAAAAGTGTAATATACTGCACCAAGAAGACCTATTTTCTTGTATTTTGGATTTAGAATAACGCTTTTATGCGCCTGCAGGCTTTGCATAAGGCCAACATGCCACCTGATTCTCTGGTTTCTGAAATCCTTGAAATTTGTAGGTACCTGCGTAAAACAATAAGCATCGGGAACGTATTGAATTTTATAATCAACATCATTCTCAATACAGTGCTTGTTCAATCTCATGACAAGCTCCATATCCTCGCCGACCGTGTCTGTTCTGTAACCACCCACCTCAATGACCTTGCTTCTTTTAAATATGCCAAAAGCGCCGGAAATAATAATGTTTGTGTTGATATTGTTCCAGGCAATTCTGGATACAAGAAAAACTCTCAGGTATTCCAGCGTCTGAAAGATCAGAAAATATCCTTTCAGTTTTCTTGCTTCTGCAATCTCTCCTTTTTCAATTCTTAAATTGTTTGAAATTTTAACATTTCCGCCAACGGCAATAGTTCTTTTATCCAGTAAGAACGGCTTCACTATTTTTGCCAAAGCATCCTTCTTGATGATGCAGTCCGAATCCATCGCAATGAATAAAGGATATTTGCTCACATTTATACCTGCATTTAAGGCATCCGCCTTCCCGCCATTTTTTTTGTTTACCAGGGTTATGCTGATTCCCTTTACCTTGCCTTCATAAATGTTCAGTATTTGCTCCGTTTTTAATACTTTGGCAAAAGATTTGTAGGTTTCGTTCAATTCAAAAATTTCTATTACCTTTGATAATGTTTCATCAGTTGAGCCATCGTTTACTACAATGATTTCAATTTTTTTGTAGTCCAGGGCTGTCAGAGAAAAAACACTGTCTACGATAACCTTCACTTCGTTGTAAGCCGGCAGTATAATAGATACAGGCATACTGTCCTCGCTGATGATGTCAAAAATGTGAAAGTTTTCTTTACTTTCCTGAAACTTCCTTGACATGGTAACTGCCGCGGAAAGAGTCGTCATGCAAAATATCGTCACAATAATAATTGTGTAGATAATGATTGTATTATTAAATGCGATTACAAAATCAACCCAATTCATATCGACCCACCCTTTTCTCCATTGCATACTCCAGCGCTTCTTTCGCATACTGATCATTCCCATCAAGTATTCGATTTAGTTTTTCTGTACTTGTGCCTATTTTTACTAAAGCCTTCGCAGAATTGTGTCTGATATACCAATTAGGATCCTTGATTTTCTCCAGGTACATTTCCTCCACTATACTTTTATCCAGTTTGATCAGGTAATTCAATACCACAACTCTGACCTCCCAGATGGGGCAGTCCACAAGCTGCAAAATGTAACGATCTGCTTCCTCGCTGTAAACCACTTGAAAATATCTGATAGCAGCCATAATCAGGTCTAAAGTTCTTATGTTGGACTTGTCTGTGCTGTAAATACCAATTGATTCTTTTAGCTTATCGAGTATAAACTCCCGAACTTTCTCATATTTGTTGGTTTCAAAATATTTCACGGCCAGAATGCATTGATTTATTTTCACACCCTTCAATGCCTTTATCTGATAATTGATTAATTCTTCCTTGTCTCCTTCATAGCTGTTCAGTATGTATACATACAAGCTGTCATCATTAATCTCATTTGGTATATTCGAGATTTTATAACTCTTTTTGAACCCTTCAAAATTCCCTAATTTTGCATAAGCCAAAACAATATTATATCCAAAATAAAAATTCGATTCTTCATAAAACTTCTTTTCATACTCTAAAATTACAGGAATTGAATTTTTATCTCTCAGTTCACCGAGCATAATCAACGCATTTAAATCTCCGTATCGCCTTCTGTTAGAATATACGATTTTATATAATTCCTGTCGGGAAAAATAATCCACCAGTCTTTGTTTTCTGCATTGTTTTTCTTCCTTAGAATTGGTGGAACCGGCTATTGCTCTGATTTTAAGCACACCGTAATAAATCCATAAATCCAGAAGATAGGAGTTCTTTCTTTTTTTCAGTATACTTATAAAATTCACTAAATCCGGGTCTTGCGGTTCCGTGCTGACTAAATCTGATTTTCCAATCATAACTCCGGATTCAATCTGTTCAAGTGATTGCTCAATCAGTTCTAAATATTGGTCTGTTATTCTTTTATATCTCCATTTTCTGATTCTGTTTGCGATTGTTTCAGTCCTGGTATAAAGCTGCATACAAAGCATCAGATAAAGATAAAGAATGATAATAAAAAGAAATGCTTTAATGATAAATGGCAATTCAATCCATATTAAAATTAATTTTCCCATACTCTACTCCCCTTTTGCTTTGTTATTCAATGCGTTTTTTATGTAATAATAAGAGTCTTTAAGTCTTTCCTCATATTTCGGAGCTTCCCATGAGTCCCAGGTGAATTCAGCAAATTTCACGTCCTCATTTTTTTGATTGCTGCCCAGCTTCAATCCCAAAGAAATACCGTCAATTTTAACGGATGGCAGCTCACTGCCAGCCACAAAACTACTAAATAAACCGTTAAGATTTCCAAGAACACTTTTGGTTGAAGGGTCACTTACGTTCAATGTTAACCATGGTATTTTTATTTCAATTGAATTGCCAGTCTGATAAAAGTCTCCTTCTTTATTGCCATAAACCAGTTTCCCTGTTTCATAATAGGAGGGCTCCACCAATATGTCATCCTGCGGTAAATATATTTTATTTCTCAACCTCAGATTAATATTTGAATATTCTTTATCTGTTTTTGTGTCTATTTGTTTTGAAAAAAGAAATGCAAACGGATCATAATTAGATTCTACCTGTATTCTGGTATTGTTTTTCCCATCTAAATTCAGAATAAACTCTATGCCTTTATCTTTCTTTGTATCAATTAAAATTTGCAGTTTTTCCTTATTGATATCAATTCCATCTTTTACAATCTTAACCCATAGATATTCTTCATCATATGTCGTATAAAGTTGGGTATCATTTTCCACTATTAAAGGATCCTTTGAATATGGCCTCATTACAGGATCAAATGCAAGCAAGCCAAAATTCTCCTCACTGGTTTGTACGTCATGCCACCTGATTCTGCCCTCAGCTGTGTTCTGTTCCATAGTATTCCAGGTCCTTTTAAACCACTCATCCTGCCAGGCAAAAATAATTCCGCCATTTAATCCCGCGCTCTTAATATCTCCAAGCATGGATATAATCATTTCACCCTGCTTTGCTTCACTTATGCCCCCTTGATTGTAGCCCCTGCTTAAGTCCTCATGCGTCACACCCCTTGATGTTGGCACACCGAATTCTGCAATGACAACAGGTGTGATGTGATGCTGATTCAACCTGACCAAATACTGTCTGTATGGATTAGAATTCTTTAATTCTTTATATTCTGACGCAGTCATCATGCTTTTGTCAATAAACTGCATCTGATCTTCATAATTTAAAAAATCAGGATAATAAGGATATATGTGATAGGAAGCATACATCCCCGAAACGAATTTATCAGTTGACCCTATTTTCTCCACGTCAAAACCGTCCATATTATTCATTTCTTCCGGTTCATTCGGATGCTCCAGTGGGTCTGATGTTGGCCAATTTGAAAAAGCAATCATTTTCTGGCTGCTGTAATTTTTCGTTTCATACCCGACGGCAAAATCCCCAATGCTTGCAAGCATTACCTCAAAAGGTTTTGATCCTGCTTTTGTATATAGATACTCTCCTTTAAAACTGCTTTTATCAGTATTATTTGCATTCGTGGTAGTTACTGTTTCCCCGTCAAATTCAATGCCCAGCAAATATGAAATCACATACGCGCTGACATCCTTATTATATACGCCTGATGCATGCCCTTTTATAGCCTTAATGTTCGCATTACCATGAACAGCATCAATGACGTTTTTCACTTCAGTATTAAAATCCGTATATACATTTTTATTCCACATATCTTTTTCTTTAGCGACTAACTCTTCATTCACGTAAGCCCCTTGAATCAGATATAAAGGTGCCTTCGCATACCTGTTGAATTCAAATAATGCATCATAAAAGTCAGGGCTTTGTAATGTATATACTCTTATGAAATTGACATTCATCTCGGATATTTGAAGAAACCATCTCAGATATTCCTGTTTGTTGATTCCTATATCGCCCGGGTAATACCCAGGTTTTCCCAGCCCAATGTTCACACCTGTAATAAAGGTTTCTTCTTCTCCCTTATAGGTGTTAACGATTATTTTATCCTCCTGGACATATGAATTATATTTTATGTTTTTCCCGTCAATAATTTGAGACTGCAATAAGCTTTCATGGTTTTGTGAAATCTTAAGCCCAATTCCAGTAAAAAAAAGGACGAATATCAATGTACAGACGATTAAATATTTCTTCACCGGTTTGTTTCTCCTTTTCATGAAGGATTTAATGGATTAAAGTGCTACATTACGATATTCATTATAACCTATTTTTTACATTAATGTAAAAAAAAAAACGGCAGATTCTGTTTTTCAGAATTTGCCGTTTCAAATAGTATTATTCAAATATTTGTTTCGCATGAACAACAAACCGTTCCGTCTTTTCTCCTCTGGTCTTGCAGGTGGATAAGGTGATGATTTTGTCATCTTTTGTTACTGTGACACCCGTGTCAATCAAGGATTGATTTTTCATTTTAAACAGGTAATCATTGAAGCTTTTAATATTTGGAAATTCAATAGTATAAGAGTCACCATAGGCATCTGTAAAGTATGCGGAAAAAACCTCATATTTCCTTACCATATCTTCCTCTAATATATAAACGTATTTGTGGTTCTTGTAGAATTCCAAATCTGAATATTTTTCCAAGATACCGAACATTTCATCTGTCCACATGTTATGTCCGTATATTACAGTATTCGGATCATCTAATTCTCTTGAGTTTCTGAAATCCATAAATATGCTTCCCAGTTTATTATATGTTCCGTCATAGGTATATTTTAAATATTTTTGGTTATCACTTCCCCGAACCAGCGGGTAATTAATCTTCAGATCGTTTATCCAGATCCAGCCAACAATATCTTCATTCAATGCGTTCAATGATTTAAAATCTATTTCTATTGGTGACACCAAAACGGCCGCTTTGGTAACCACCTCAGCCACCGGTTCCGAAACGTATTCGTCCGTTGCGCCTTTATAAATGTCTTCGCCTTGTTTGTACTCCAGCAAAGTTAACGTAAGTTGAATACCGGCAAGCACAAATACCGCAACAAGCACTGCTATCCATATTTTTTTTGCTCTTCTTGAAATCATTTTAATCACCTTTTTGTAATCATAAGGGCACTCTTTGGCGACCCTTAAAGCAATTACATTATATCATTAAATTTGTAAATTTATTCCTCCGCCGTACTTTATCGTAATTTCCTGTTTTTCCTGATTCCAATCTACTATACATCCAAGAGCTTCAGCAATGAAACGTACCGGGAGCATCGTTCTTCCCGGAGCTATAATAATGGGTTTTACGTTTGTATTATTTATATCAATTAATGTTGAAACTCCATCAATTTTAGCCTGATTGCTTCCAATCCATAGTTCTATGGTTTTGTTTCCTTTTACAATGATAACCTTCTGTGTATCCTTATCCCATGAAATGACTCCACCAAGGGTTTCAACAATAAATCTGACAGGAAGCAGAGTTCTTCCCTGAAAAATAAAAGGTGCTGCGTCCATTAAAGTTACTGTTTCAATGGCCGATCCGCTTATACTATACAAATTAACAACACCAATATTGAAACGCATTATTAACTGAGAGTTGATGACTGCAGGGGCTGATACAATTGGTATAATAACAGCTGGTTCGGCAATTGCTCCTCCGCCGCCAACAGCTCCACCACCACCTCCTCCAGCAGGAGGATCAGGAACTACAACCACATTATCCTGAATTGTCAAAATTCCCGGACTAAACGTTATTCCATAGTTACTACTGGTTAATCCGGAAGGAGTAATCGTATAATTACCGACTACTTCACCAGCTTGCCTTTGAAATGCTAAAGTGCCACCAAGATTTGAGACACTTTCATCCGGAACAAACCCAGTGTAGGTTGCTGTAAATGTCGGGTCAGCGGAACCAATCGTTTTCGTCACATTGTTGGCCTTCACTAATAAGGCTGCCTGACTTATATTTGCAAACGCCGAGCCTGTTGTCTGATCTAATTCATATTTATAGCTGTCTGCACCACTAATGGTAATATTAGTAAAACTCACCGGCTTATTCAAACCCACATCTTTTGTATTGAAATCAACATCATAACTAAATATCAAAGCATCTCCAGAAACCCGATTATCCAAAAATCCAGCTCCGGTTATGGCATTTGTCGTCCCGTCATAAATCTTGCTGGCTACCGTAAATCCCCCTAACGTAAGGGTTATTACTTCTGCAGGTGGATAAGAAATATATAATTTCGTAAGTGCAAGATCCCCTCTTAAAAGTCCTGCCCCTTGATAATTTTCATTTAATTCTGTATCATCTGAAAGAGTTAAAAATATGGCTGTATCACTAATTAATTCTCTGATTTGATTGTTAGTTAACTCAGGATTTGCAGACCATAAAAGTGCTGCTACCCCAGCCACGTGAGGAGCCGACATGGAAGTTCCGCTATTATAGCCATATGCCACATTTTCTCTTATAACCAGACTCCCTTGTGTTGAGGAATCTTCTACTGCGATAGTATCACGTATCCTGACACCACTGTTTGTTGAAACTGATACGGTAGGCATCCAGTTTACAGCCTCATCGCTTGTTGTTGCGTAAAGAGTAAAAGCCCCTGGGTCATCTGGATTAGTCGAATCACTATTAACAATCACCGCGCCCGATGCGCCATATGTCATGGCATTTCTTACCTTCAATGAAAATGTGCCTTCATTGTCTCTGTCAATCAGGGCAATCCATGGTCCTCCTGTAATGCCGGCATTTGAAATTGCCTCATATACTCCGTCTTCTGTCAATGCTGTTCCGCAGTCAACCATTTGAGCTTGTATGGCACCCAATGTTGAACCAATTAATACAGAGGATAAATAGCTAACCCCTCCGACACTTGTATTACCACCTATGCCTGGTATCGCGCTAAGAACATTAACTCCCGGTGCAATAATATCCATTTCTGGACCTGTGCTTGAAAAAGATGCAATATCATTGTCTTCATTTAATGCGGATACAGCCATTACAGAATCATATTTTGCAGGGTATAATATATTCCCTGACGTCGTCATACTAACACCAGAATTTCCAGCGGCAGCAACCAAAAGAAGTCCTGCAGCATTTGCCGCATCACATGCTGCTTCAAACCCCACACTGTCACTTGCTGCTCCAAGACTCATATTTATTACTTTCATATTATTGGCAACCGACCACTGAATGCCTTCTATTACATCGCTGATAACCCCATTACCAGTGTCATCCAGCACTTTTACAGAATGTAGAATGATTTGAGGCGCAATTCCGGCGACACCAAAATTGTTGTCCTGGGCTGCAATAGTGCCTGCGACATGTGTCCCGTGCCCCTCAACATCAATATTAAAACTGCCAGAACTTGTGCAGTTAATCCCCATGTTAGATAGCACTAAATCCTCGTGATTTCCGTTTATTCCTGTGTCAAGAACCGCCACACTAATACCAGCTCCAGATGCCTCATTCCAAATTGCAAAAGGATAATCTTCTCCGCCAAATGATTTTTCAATTCCCCATGGAATAATTTGCCCTATTCCCAAGCTATGAACTGGATAATCCGGCTCCACGTAAGCAACGGTTGAGTCCATTGCAAGTTTTGAGGCTGCTTCCGCTGTCATAGTAGCGCTAATCGCATTAATCAGTTTCAAATTATGCCTGACTTGGCCTCCATGATTTAGTATGGATGCATTTTTGCTTGCCTGACTTGAGACAATCTCAGCTTTAAAACCGACTATTACCTTAATCTGCTCAAATCCGCTAGCACCAGACGTAGCAAAACTGGGGGCAATATTTACGTTACTCCCTGTAATCAGTAATAAGGTCATTAAAAAAGCAATTATTTTTTTATTAATCATTTTGCTCCTTTCGGTTAAACCCATTTATTGTTTTACTCGAAAATTGTCTCCAAAACATATTCACATGGATTCTCTTTTATGCTCATAAGGGTCACCCTTTGGCGACCCTTAAAGCAATTATATTACATTTTCATTTTATTTTTCAGCAGTTTCTTTTCTTCTGCCAAGAGTCGCTATTCCTGCTCCAGACCCTAACATCAATGCTAGCAATAACCAGATATTTCCTGCATCACTGGTTTGTGGAACAACATATGCCAATGGAACAGGTTCTTCAGGTATTACAGGAGCAACTACAACAGCTTCAGGAGTAGCCACAGGTGTTTCGGCAAGTGGTACTTCTGGCTCTACAATGACTTCTGGCACTGGTGTTGTAGAGCTACTATGGTGATGTTCTATTTCTGGAATTGTTGGAGTTTCAGCATCAACTGTAATAATCGCACTGGCTGTATTATTTGATGAATCCTCATCTTTATATGCTTTAACTTCTATAGCCTCCTGATCTGTTACCTCTAATGGTCTAACTGTAACGTCTACTGAATAAGTATTATTTTCAGAAGCAGAATCTGATGTTGAAGTAACCTTAACTGTATTTGTAAATGTTCCTATATCAATTGCTTTGCCTGTAATTGTAATGTACTTGCTCATACCAGGGTTTATATTGGTTATTTTAATGCCGCTTCCAGACGGTGTTCCATTATTAGGCAAATCGATTAACCTCTTTTATTACCCCTAAATCAAATACACTAGGTAGAGCTTGTTCTTGATCCGATACGAATATATTTGCAGAATTATTTCCTATACCTGAACTGTGATCAACTTTTAATTGTGTTAAAAGTCCCGCAATTGTTGTTTGCACAGTTGTAATGACACCAGTACCAATTAACTTATCACCTTTATTTAGTGGCAAACTGGGAACAAAATGACCTTCGTACCGACTTCCTTTGTTTAAATCCGTTATAGCTGTATACGTAGTTGTCCCATTAATTACAGTGGTTACGATAAATGGCCCCGTACTTGAACCCCCATGATAATGTACTTTTACATCATTAATACTTGCAAATGATGTAAATGTCACCGAGTACATCATCACCATGCTCAAAGCCAAAAACAATGCCAATGCTCTTGATCATTTAAAGTTTCTAATATTCATGTCCGTTCTTTTTTCTTTACGTTATTGATATTGACCAATAACTTTTAAACACTTTTCTTTTATCCCGACAAGAGTTCACCTTCCGATTGATTACCCTTGGAGACAACCCCTTCACTTAAAGCACTATCCATCAGTTTGATCATTTCCAAGGCACTTCTGAAATGCTGGGTTTCATTCTTCTCTACCCAAACGATTTTTCCCTGCCAGCTGGAATTCTGCCTGTACTGCACCTGTATGATGAAGGTGCCTTTTTCTCCTCTTTTATCTAGCATCATTTCGTCCTGCATAAGCTTTGTCATCCCCTTCCTTTTAAAGTTTTGCTTCTTATTAAAAAAGGATCTGCTTTCTGTTGATGACATTGGAAATTGTAATGTATCATATAGCTCTTCCATTATTTGCAGCATTTCAATTATGTCATCGTATCTGTAAGGTTCTTTTGAATAAGAGTTGTATAATTCTCCCCGAATAAATCTCCCG
>Ga0209386_1000916_pt1 | contig 13140 bp, 10 predicted proteins | sample NGEPertwo_FD_184510 | JGI IMG/M metagenome (GOLD analysis project Ga0209386, IMG submission 184510) | Arctic peat soil microbial communities from the Barrow Environmental Observatory site, Barrow, Alaska, USA - NGEE Permafrost154B-two... | ecosystem: Environmental > Terrestrial > Soil > Wetlands... | reverse complement strand
GTCCCTTACCGGTAATCAGTAATTTTTTACCCAGAGTCTCGTTCTTTTCAATTAAAACAACCTTTGCTCCCAATTCTGCCGCGCGGCCGGCTGCCATCATACCGGCTGGCCCCCCGCCTATCACCGCTATATTACATAAATTGCTTTTTACCATAACTTTCTCTTTTCTGTTAATTCGGATGATTTTTGCCTCATCTCTCTGGATAGTTTAAATTGTTCTTTTCAAAATATTTTTTTATATTTTTATCGGCTTTATTTTTAAATTTTAACATCTTATTGCATATAATACAAAACTACGGTGTGTTATCCTTTCACCGTAGTTTTGTATTATAATAATCTTTCTATTATTTTTTAGAATTCTTTTAATTCATAAGATTTTATATTCTCTTCTACAATATAGTGAGAAATGTATCGATATGTCTTTTGAAAAATCCAGGTTAATACGATGACCAGTCTACTGCTTTTTCTCCAAGGACAGTGAGCCTCCGTAATATTTTTCTTTTAATTATTATAGAAATCTCTATGAACTACTTCCTTTAGAGGCCGTTTTACCCTCCTTATTGCGGTATCTTCTACATAACCGATGGGTATAAAGGCAATGACTTCAAGCGAAGAAGGAAGTTCTAACACTTGGGACAACTCATTCTCTCTAAAACCACTAATATAACAACTACCTAAATTAAGATTTACTGCCGCTAATAGCATATTTTCAACAGAAGCCGAACAATCTAAATAAATGAGTTTCTTCATACTTTCTTCAGCATATTTTGCTATTATTCTATCCTTATTGGCACATACAACGATAAAAACCGGTGCATCCATCAACCACTCTTGATGTTTAGAGGCATTTTTTTGATTTCCAACATAGGTGGTATCCACAATCTTTCTCTTCATAGCAACATCTCTTACCACAATAAATTCCCAGGGTTGCACATTCCCTGCTGTTGGAGCAGCATGTCCGCATTCAAGAATATAATTTAATTGGCTGTCATCAATGTTTCTTTTTTGGTATTTACGAATACTAACCCTATCTTTTATCACTTTATCAAATTCCATTTTTATCGTCCCTTCCTTATTCTCTAAAAAATCAATTAAAATCATAATCATATAAATAAAAAGCATTAGGATAACTATAGGGTGTTCAGGCGAATTTAGTTGCCATTTCTATTGGTATTTTTATATCCCGCTTTCGCTAATTTTGTTTTTACTTCTTTTACATCATTATGTTTTTTAACTATTTCCTAATATATAATTGATCTATATTTTTTACCTTCCCGGAAGAAAGTTTAGGTGGTAGGGCAAATGCTTTTTTAGAGTGCATCAATCCACTACCAAGTAAGCTTTCAGTCATTTTTAACGCAATTTTCGAAGGATTAATGACTGGTATATTTAAAGCATTTGATACCTCGTCAGCAACATTTAAAAATCCAATGGACATACAGCCCAAAACCAAACAATCAGCTCCATCTTTTTCAACGGCTTTTTGACTAACTTCAATAATCTTTTTCAGGGTAGCTTTCCTGTTAACTGCTAAATCCAATACTGCAATACTTACAGCACGAACGGAAGCTAATTTATTTAATACACCGGCTTTATGTGCAAGTTCCTCCGTACTGGAAATCATACTCTCATCAATTGTAATCACTGTAAATTTATGACCCAACATGGCTGCGGTTAACATGCTTGTTTCGGCCGGACCTACAACCAACATCTTTGAAGTGATTTCCCTCATAGCATCTAATCCGGGATCACCTGCACAGCCTAGAATAGCTGCATCGTATCCCTTTTTTTCCAATCGAAATATCTCTTTAGCGGTAGCAGGTATGCTCAGATATTCCTCATACATGGATTCAATGGATGCCGGCCCTTCGGTTACCCCCACAATATCCACTTCTGTGCCGGGGAAAGCCCATTCTTTTAATAAATTTCCCCTGCGAGTAATTTCCTGAGAATCCATCGGACCCGGAACTACATAAACAATTTTCATTTTTTTACCTCTTAATATTTTATTTTATGTACTTTAAATCATTATTTTTGATTAACATGGCACGCCAACAGATGATTTTTATTTATCTTTCTTAATTTTGGTTCCACTTTAAAACATATTTCAGTAGCAATTGGACAACGATTTTGAAAAATACAGCCGGGAGGTAAATTAATTGGGCTAGGTACATAATTTTTAATTTTTACTTCCTCATTTTTAATTTCAGGATCTGAATTAGGAACAGCTGCAATTAATGCCTGAGTATAGGGATGACAAGGATTTTTTATTACCTCTTCCGATAGATTCCCACGCCTTTACAGGCGTGGGAATTACTTTAACAGACTATCGTCTGTCCCGACTTGCCGGGAATTTGCTCTCATCCCCACCTTAACATATGGGGAATTACCGCTAAGTTAAATAAATTCCCGTAGCTAAATATTACCTGTTGTAGGAGCCGCATAATCGCAGGATAATATGTATTGTAATTGATTGTCTTTAATGTTTTTTTTCTGATAGTTTCTAACACTCACTCTATTTTTGATTACTTGATAGAATTCCATGAATTATTTTTTCTCATTTGACTATATTTTTTAAGTAAAACAAATTAAGATTCAGGGTAAGGCACTAGAAAGAAACATGGCGCCTTACCCTGAGTGGTTTCAAGGAAATATTTTTCTCTAATTTCCCAAGATATTTTTTTTATTTCTCATACACCTGACTCATTGATTGAGGATCAATAACTCCCCTAAGATCACTAGGGAACACTGTAATTCCACCAAATTTATTGTTGTAGGCAAAGTAGTACTGCTGTACATACAGCGGGACAACCGGACACTCATCAACAAATTCTTTCTGGAATTTAGCTACCCACTCATTTCTTTCATCTACATCAACCGTACTTCCACAATTTTCAATGTATTCATCTAAAGTATCATTCTTGTAACCCATAAAATTCAAGCCTGCTTTTGTATGATAAAGGGTATTAATGGAATCAAATGGATCATCAATAATTCCCCATCCACCTAAATTGACTTCAAATTTTCCTTGATTGAAAAGTAAATCAGTATATGTAGTTTTCTCCAATGGTTTTAAGATTAACTCAATACCAACTTCTTTTAAGTTAGCGACCAAGATTTTGGATGTTTTATCCAGATACATATCATTACCATCAAAAATCAATTCCAAAGAGACATTGTCACCGCTTTCCGGGGAATTTACAATTCCATCATTATCTGTATCTTTATATCCGGATTCAGCTAATCTTGCTTTGGCCACTTCGACATCATAAGCAGGGAACTCGGCATCAGTATTTTTATACTCTTTATATACTGGTGAAATTGGATTTGGCATGGGGACTCCTGCACCCTGTAAAGCAATCGCGATAATCTTTTCTCTATCAATAGCATTTGAAATTGCATGTCGGACTGCTTTGTCCTTAAGAAATTGGTTATCATAATTAAACCCAATATAGACAAAACCAAGGCTCTCGGTTGAAACAACCGTAAAATCATCATTGTCTTTTAGCTCCTGAGCAGCTGGTACTGGAATACCTGGAACAGTAAGATCAATTTCTCCAGTCTTCAGTGCTAAAACCATAGTATTCACATCAGGATATACTCTATAAATAATCCTATCTAAATATGGTTTGCCTTCAGGAGAACCAAACCATTCGTCAATACTTTCTAAAATATAATATTGTCCTCGCTTTGCTTCCACTAATTTAAATGGACCCATTCCAACCATGTTTTTATTATTCTGAAATTCCTTAATATTATCAATATTTTCCCATATATGTTTGGGAATGATCCTTTGCCAGAAACCAATTCCAGTAATAAATCCCGGAGAAGGTTTTTTCATATGGTATACAATAGTTAGATCATCGATGATTTCAACAGATTTGACTCTATCAAAATAATCAGCTTGCCATTGATATTTCCCTTCATACATAATATCTCCAGTAAATTTAACATCAGCACTTGTAAAAGGAACTCCATCTTGCCATTTTAGACCTTCTATCAGTGTTATTGTAATGTCCAGGCCATTTTCAGAAATCTCATATCCTTCAATTACATAAGGAATCTTTTCCGCCTCTTCATTAAAGACCAATAATGTAGGATATATGTTGTCTAATATCCAAGAAGAAGCCCGATTGTTAGCTATTAACGGATTTAAAGATTCCGGATCTACAGTAATACCAACTGTAATAGTTCCTCCGAATTTTGCTTTATCGACTGCAACGGCGGATAACGAAAATACAGAAATTAGTAAACTAAAAATTACAACGAAAATAAGTTGTTTTTTCATTATTATTTACTCCTTTTTTTTATTAATAAAAAATTTTTTACGTTGTTTTCCATATAATATTTCACCAGAATAAACTGGTTTTACTTTATTATCTTCTAAGGCCAATTTCCCATTAACAAGGACATATTGGACTCCATTAGCCATTGTTAATGGTTTTTTATAGTCTACCTGTTCAGGAGAAGGATAAGAATATTGTTCAAGGTTAATTATACTGATATCAGCAATCATACCTTCTAATAAAAGTCCTCGTTTATCTAATCGGAATTGCTGGGCAGGTAAACTGGTTATCCTACGAATAATCTCTTCTAAACGAACTCCAGCATTATGATACATTTCATAAAAAATAGGAAAAGCCCCTCGCCTTTGGAGTTCGTACCAGCAAAACGGGTCATCATATTCACCCATAATAGTATCTGAGCCAACCATAACTAAAGGATTATTACGGATATTTTCTGGATGTACTTTATCAGGAAAATCTTTTCTTGTCCGTCCACCTAACCAGAAGCTAATGTGATCGTTATCGTTACTCAGCAATTCAAATATAATATCGTCAACAGAGCAATTTTTTTGCTGGGCTAATTCCCTAATAGTTTTATTTTCTAATTCAGGATTACCGGTATTAATTAAAATTGTTTCACCTTTATCTTCATTAAACAACATTTTATCCTTCATAATTTCTTGGCGACCATTTTCAGTTTTTAAAGCTATTTTCACCCCCTTTTTTCCAGAATCGAAGAATTTAGAAGACAGAGCACTTATGAAAAAAATTAAACGGTCTTTGCGAGTACAATGGCCTGTGCTTTTTGGTATGGTATCCACTGCAATTTCCATCCCTTTTTTGCGGGCTTCTAAAATTTCATCAAATGCCTGAGGAACCGTAGGAGTTAGATGAGAAACCTGAACTCTTACTTTAGATCTGGAGCCAATTTTAATGGCTTCTTTTACTGCTTCCAAATAACCGATATAATTTCTTAGATGAGAAGCATATATACCATCATAAGCTGCTACAATTTTAGCCACCTTGATTAATTCCTCGGTCTTCGCATAACGACTCGGAATGTAATCTAACCCAGTAGAAATTCCTAAAGCCCCTTGCTGCATTCCTTCTTCGACGATCTGGTTAATTTTTTCTTCTTCTTCCAATGTAGGAGGGCGATCCCTGGCTTCGCCCATAACCTGCCATCTGATAGTCCCATGGCCTAATAAAAAACCCATGTTAACGTTAGTTCCTTTTCCTAAAATAACTTTAGTATAGCTAGAAAAATCATGCCACTTTGGTACGTTTTTCGTATAACGATCTCGAGCTTTTTGGGAAATCAATCCATTTTTATGCATATATTCAAAAATTTCTGCTGATGTTCCCGGTGTAACTGAATGGCCACAATTTCCATTAATTATGCTGGTAACACCCTGGCGAAGAAATACTTCGAAAAGTCGATCATCTAAAACAACTAGTTCTTCGTGGACATGGGGATCAATAAAACCAGGGCATACTAACATGCCTTCAGCATTAATAACCCGATCTGCTTTTTCCTGAATGTATGAGCTTACTTTAATTATTTCATTGTTTACTATACCTACATCTCCTATAAATCCAGGATTACCAGTACCATTTACAATAAAACCTTGTTTAATAATAAAATCATATTTCATCTCTACCACCTTTATATTTTCTTATTTTGAATTACTAGCTAAACTTCAATAACTAAATCTTCTAATTCTTTACTATATTTTGTTAGCACTTCGGGTTCTTTTTCTGTTACTAATACTGTATCAGAATGTCTAAAGCCGGAAAGCCCTTCTATATAAATTCCTGGCTCACTGGAAAGAATCATTCCCTTTTGGAGAACAGTGTGATCCCCGATCTCCACCCATGGAATTTCGTGTTCCTGTAAACCTTTTCCATGACCTGTACGATGGCGAATATAATCCCCATATCCCCTTTTTCGAATAAAATCCAATACTTGTTTATCGATATCAGAACACATATTTCCGGGTTTCATTAGCGAAATACCTAAAGATTGAGCATCTTTCATAATTTTAAATGCTTTTTTTCGCAGTTTATCCGGTTCACTGACAAAACAAGTTCTTTCACATTCCGTCCGGTAGCCTTTAATATTTGCTCCACAGCTAAATAAAATAGTATCCCCTTTTTGAATAATCCGAGATGAAGGCAAGGCGTGAGGCGATAAAGTTCGTTCACCACTCGGAATTAAGCCTCCGGCAGGTCCACCGGGTACATAAATAATTTCATTTAGTTCCTGAACCATCTTTTTTATTGTGGCAATTTCCATCTCTGCAAGCAATTCTAATTCCGACTTTCCAGGAAGACAATGTTTAATGCCATAATCAACAATAAAATCAGAATAATTGGCTGCCATCTTTAAATACTCAACTTCTTCTTCCGATTTTATTAACCGCATCTGGTAAATAAAATCATCTACTTTTAAATTATCAAATTCTGTGCTCCACTTCTGGAAAAGGCGTTCTTTAGCATTATCTATAACAATATTTTTTAAATGAGGGTAGATTGATTTTAATTCTTGAATTATCCATTGAAAAACATCTTTTTCTCCAGGAAATTCAAAATAGACTTTTAGAATATCAACATGTTTCATCTTCATCGCTTCTACTTCTTCCATTGACGGTACAAATAAAGTAATTTCTCCTGAAGAGTGGAAAAAATAGATAATTGGGCGTTCAGTCGAAATATGATAAAAATCTAAATAAAAAATATTATAAGGTTCGGTAACAATAAAACCGTCGAGTCCGTTTTTATTTAAATAGTCTATAATCTGACTATTTCTGCGATTGATTTCTTTTTCTGAAATCACCATACAATTGGCCTCCTTAAAATAATTATTTTAATTACTCTCTCAAACGGGGATTTAATGCCTCCCGCATTCCCATGCCAAGAAAGTTAAAAGAAACAACAAAAAATGTAATAGCTAGGCTAGGGAACAAAGAAAACCACCACGAGGAAATGAATGCACCACTTCTATGAGCATTATGAAGAATTTTCCCCCAACTCCAGGTTAATGGATCGCCTAAACCTAAAAAACTTAAAGCTGACTCGGAAATAATTGCAGTAGCTACAACAATTGTTAAATTTACCAAAATAGGAGCACTTGCGTTAACTAAAACATGGTGAAATATAATTCGATTTGCCCTAATGCCCAGGCTTTTTGCAGCCTCGATATACTGCATGCCAGTTACCTCGGCTGCGGCTGCCCTGGTAATTCGAGCTATCTGGGGCCAGCTAAAAAGTCCAATTATTAAAGCAACATTATTGATATTCGAGCCTAAAACTGCTGCTGCAATAATCATTAAAGGCAGTAAGGGAAGGGTAAGAAAAACATTAGTTAATCCCATACCTAATGTAGAAACCCATCCACCGTAATAACCTGAGAAAAGACCAATTGGAATTCCTACCAAAGCAGCAATTAAAACAACCAGGAAACCAACTTGGAGAGAAATTCTCGTACCCCAAATAACTTGTGAAAATAGATCCAAGCCTAAAGCATCGGTACCAAAAATATGTTCCAAAGAAGGTGAATTCAGTATATCTTTTACTTCACCATAACCAGAAACAGGTGTAGCAATAAAAGGAGCGAATATGGCTATTAAAAAAACGACAATCACGCCAATTAAGCCAATTACACCCAAACGGTGCTCAAAAAAAGATTGTCCTATTCGTAGCCATTTTCCTTGTTGATATGATCGAAATTTATTCATAGTTAACACCTCATTCCATCTTCATACGGGGATTTAAATATGCACAAATTAAATCAGCTACAATATTCATTACAATTACGCTTAGCGCTAAAACAATAAACGAACCTTGCAGTAAAGGAAAATCTTGTTGCCCAACCGCATCGTAAATCATTCTGCCTACTCCAGGATATGCATATACTGTTTCAGTTAAAACTGCCCCTCCAACCATTCTTCCAAAAAGCATGCCAGCCATGGTAACTGTAGATATCATTGCATTTCGTGCTCCATGATTCCAGATGACTCTTTTTTCTTCCATCCCTTTAGAACGGGCGGTGCGAATATAATCTTCATTAAGAACGTCTACCATGCTGGCTCGGGTAAAAAGAGTATAATTTGCCAGATAGATAATAGTTAAAGTTAATACAGGAAGAATAAAATGCATGCCAACATCCAGGAAATATCCCCAACCACTTACACTTAAACCCGGCGTATATCCTCCACCAACTGGAAAAATCGGTAAAATATATCCAAAAAAGAATAAAAGCATAATTCCTAACCAGGGAATAAAAATGGACATTCCCAGAATAGATAGGGCATTGATAATTTGGTCAACTAATTTCCCTCTTTTGTAAGCAGCCATGACTCCAAGAGGAATACCTATACTCATGGTAATTATTTGAGTTATTCCCATAAGAGCTAATGTCCAAGGAAGCCTTTCCCTGATTATTTCGCTAACTGGTGTTCGGAATACAAAAGATACTCCTAAATTTCCACAAAATAATTGTTTAAGATATAAAAAATATTGAGTAATCAATGGTTTATCTAGACCGAAATCGATTAACAAACGTTGACGTGCTGCTTCGGACATTCGTGGGTCAATTAACATTGTGGTTGGATCCCCGGGCATCAAACGTAAAATTAAAAATGTAATGCTAACTGCAATAAAAAATGTAATAAAACCCTTAATCAGTTGTTTTTGTAAAACCTTGAACATTTTTTAGTTTATTCTTCCTTTTTCTGATATAGATGACATCGAACTTGATGATTGTCAAAATTCACCAAGTCGGGATGAATTTCATGGCAAACATCCATTGCTTTAAAACAGCGGGTACTAAATTTGCACCCGGTAGGAGGATGTGCAGGACTTGGTATTTCGCCTTTTAAAATAATTCGTCTTCCCCGCTTATTTGGGTCAGGAACTGGAATTGCAGAAATTAAAGCCTGCGTATAGGGGTGTAAGGGTTGATTGAACAAATCTTCTTTATTTGCAATTTCCATAATTTCTCCCAGATAAATAACTATAATACTATTACTAACAAATTTAACTACACTTAAATCATGGGCAATGAAGATATAAGTCAGGCCTAATTCTTGCTGTAAATCACTGAATAAATTTATGATTTGAGCTTGCACAGAAACATCTAATGAAGAGACAGCTTCATCAGCTATGATTATTTCCGGATCCAAAGCCAAAGCACGAGCAATTCCTACCCGTTGACGCTGTCCTCCACTAAATTCATGAGGATAGCGAATATAGTAATCTTTATCTAATCCTACCTTCTCTAAAAGCATTAAAGCCCGTTGAAAACAATCGCTCTTCCGGTAAATCGCATGCTCTTTCATTGGTTCTACAATACATTCACCAATTGATATTCTTGGATTTAAGGAAGCAAAAGGATCCTGAAAAATCATCTGTATATTTTTTCGAATTTTCCTTAATTTCTCTCCCTTCATTTCAGTGATATTTTCGCCCCGATAAAAAATCGATCCTCCTGTTGGTTCCACCAACCTTAACAAAGAACGACCAATGGTAGATTTACCAGAACCCGTTTCCCCAACAATACCCAAAACTTCGCCCTTATAAAGATCGAACGAAACATCATCAACAGCTTTTGTATAATTAGTTACCTGCCCAAAATAATTTCTTTTTAAGGGAAAATAAGTTTTTAAGTTTTTAACTTCTAATATTTTTTGTTTTTTCATAATATTATATTTTCTTTTAATTTATCCTGTTGCCAACAACTAACTAAATGTTTTGAATTAGTCTGTAATAATGGAGGAACTCCTTCGAAACATTGTTTTTTTGCAAATTTGCAGCGAGGTGCAAAACGGCAGCCACAAGGAAAATCTTTAGGCGCTGGCACATTACCTGGAATCATATTAAGACGTTTTTTCTGTTCATTCAAAATAGGCAAGGATTGCAATAATCCTATAGTATAAGGATGTTTGGGGTGAGAAAATAATTCATTTACACTTGCTTTTTCCACAATACATCCGGCATACATAACTGCTACTGAGTCACACATTTCTGCTATGACTCCTAAATCATGGGTTATTAACAAAATTGAAGAGTTCAATTCATCTTTTAAATTTCTCATTAGATCTAAAATTTGAGCTTGAATAGTTACATCTAACGCTGTTGTTGGCTCATCAGCTATTAATAAACGAGGGCTACAAGCCATCGCCATGGCTATCATTACTCGCTGTCGCATTCCTCCTGATAATTCATGAGGATATTGATTACGTACTTCTTCTGGGCAAGGCATAGCTACTAATTTCAACTTTTCAATTACCATATTGTAAATTTTTTTTTGATCTAAAGGTTGATGCAGCATGATCATTTCTGCAATTTGATCTCCTACGCGGTAAACCGGGTTAAGAGAAGTCATTGGTTCCTGAAAAATCATGCCAATTTCTTTTCCTCTTATATCAATCATGCGTTTTTGAGAGTAATCCAAAAGATTGTTTCCAGAGAACCAAATTTCTCCATAGGTAATAACCGCTAATGGGGGCAATAACTGCATAATTGATAGGGAAGTAATAGTCTTTCCACAGCCAGATTCACCTACTAAGCCTAAAACTTCCCCTTGATTTATGGTAAAACTAACATTATTTAAAACGTTAAAGATTTCCCCTTTTTTTGTTTTAAAAGCAATATTTAATTTCTTAATTTCTAATAAATGATTCATTTTCTATATTCCCGATTCAATGGTATAATTATCTCCCAAAAGCCTGAAGTTATTTTCAGTATACTATATACCCAAATACTATATATTAAAGGACACTATATGTGGTGTACTATGATGAAATTTATATTAAATTTGGGCTTTTTAGGTTACAATAATGGTATAAATTTCTAATCTAATATTTCAAAAATAATATTCAATTATCTTGTCTTTAGAATTTTTTGCCTACTACTTCCACACTTCCTTTAATACTCGCAGGATATTTCCACTTAAAACCTTCTCAATTTCTTCATCGGAATAGTTCTGTTTGACCAACCAGCGAAGGACATTTTTGGAAACTTCGGTAGGATTCTCCAATCCTTTGACATATTCTACTTCTTCAAAAGGCTGATCTCCCTGGGTTCCCTTGGTAGAAAGATGGGCTGCATAGGCATGGTGTAAACCGACATGGTCTCCGTAGAGGGTATCGGGACCGAAGGCTATATGATCAATTCCAACCAGATTCTTGATATATTCAAAATGTTCCATATAAGAATAGATAGAATGTTCCTTATGTTTTTCTGTTAAAGTAGTATGGGGAGCAGCTTCGATACCGATAACTCCTCCTTTTTTAGCACAAGCAATAAGGACTTCATCCGGTGCTAGGCGTTTGGAATCCCAGAGGGCTTTGGCCCCCACATGGCTCATAAAAATCGGTTTAGTACTGGCTTCTATCACATCTAAAGTAGTTTGAATTCCTACATGGGAACAATCGATAGCCATACCTACCTTATTCATCCGCTCAACCGCTTTTTCTCCAAAGGCAGTAAGCCCCCCATCATGTTTTTCCTTTAATCCGGAACCTAAGGCATTGGATTCACTGTAGGTGATGCCCATTAAACGGACACCGAAGCCATAGAGGATTTCAATGCGATCTAACTCATTTTCAATGGGAGCAGCCCCTTCGATAACTGGAACCAAAGCAATACGACCTTCCTTGTGTGCCCGATAGATATCATCAACCTTTTCACAGCGAATGATAAAATCCTGATGGGCAAGGTCACACAAACGCATACCCAGGTCAAAGAGGATATCCTCCCATTTCCAGCCTCCCTTGGAGACGATAGTGCAGGTACCGTCCATTAAATTGTCAAAAACACAATCCAGATAAGAATGAGCGAGACCTTCATAAGCTGTTCTTTCTCGACCCTCTCGAGCATAATCAAAAAGTTCCCTAGATAAATCATCGGGAAAAATTTCCGGATGATCATGAAGGGAAATACAGATGGTTTCCTGTGCAAGCTTTTCTACCCTCTTTTCTTCTTCTGGACTCAAGGGAACCAGATATTCCGGCACCCTCTCTAATTCTGATACCATTTTGAAGGCTCTGTAATCCTTCCCCTCTTCCAGATAAGAATAAGCCTGATAATTTTTATATCCAGCTTTAACTGCCATAATCTTTTCCTCCTTTTTAATTGTTAATTATTTCCTGTTGATTTTAAGATATAATAAAAATAATTTATTATGTTTTCATATATATAAAAAAAGCCCGGAAGACAGGTCTTATGGAACCTATCTTTCGGGCTTTTATCCCAAAAGTGTAACATTTTCGTAATGAAAATGCCTACCTCGCTCGGTCCAGCTTCTTTTAAGAACGGAACCCTAGAGGAACTCCCATTTTTTTATGTTTAATTATCGAAATTTTAGCATATAAAATTATTAATGTCAATAAAAGGCAGAATACCACGGGCATGCCCGTGGTATTCTGCCTTTCGGGTTAATAAAAAATTATATTCGTGTTTTCTGATACGATTTTAAATTAAAATAAATATTTCTTATTTCATTATATAATACTATATTGTCTTAAAACAATAATTTTAATTCACGGTAAATATTTCATATTTCGTGTATAATAAGATTTACCGATTGGCCAATTGACCGATTAACCAGGTAACCAATTAACGAATTAAAATAAGCAGGAGAAAATATTTATGATTTCCCTTGAAAATATCAATATCGGCTTCCAGGAGAAAATTCTCTTTGACAATTTAAACTGGAGAATCCCAAGGGGCCACCGCATCGGCCTGGTGGGCAACAATGGTACCGGAAAGACCACTCTATTTCGCACCATCGTAGGACTTATCCAACCCGATAAAGGTAATATTACTTTACCACGAAATCGACTGATTGGCT